>Ga0208715_1000339_pt1 | contig 16422 bp, 15 predicted proteins | sample NGESurshal092012_3_FD_184473 | JGI IMG/M metagenome (GOLD analysis project Ga0208715, IMG submission 184473) | Arctic peat soil microbial communities from Barrow, Alaska - NGEE Surface sample 210 shallow-092012 (SPAdes) | ecosystem: Environmental > Terrestrial > Soil > Wetlands > Peat ... | reverse complement strand
TTTCGCTCTCAAGCGCTGACGGAGAAAAAGATGCGTTGGCAGGGGTGACCCCTGCACCCAGTGTTAACGCCGCCCGCCGTTGGCGGGCGCGGCGCCTGCCGGCGGCTCAATACTGCGCTCTATGTTAAACAGGCAGGTGCAATGGCAGTCAATTTTCTCCGAAGTGGTCGGATATGGTGCTCTGCTCTTGGGGTTTTTACGAAAACGTTTCACGTGAAACGTTTTTTAGTTCAGGAGAACAAATCACGAAGCACGGGCTTGATGGGAGGTTGGCTAAGTAGCGAGAATGCTCTTGTGATGAGCAAGAAACATATGGGCTCCAGTATCGATGATTTCCTCAAGAAGGAGGGCATCTTTGAAGAGGCGCAAGCACGCGCGGTCAAGGAGGTCGTCGCGTGGCAGCTCGCCGAGGCCATGAAGAAACAGAAAATCTCCAAGAACAAAATGGCCGCGCGGCTCAAGACAAGCCGCAGCCAGGTTGACCGCCTGCTCGATCCAAAAAACGACATCACGCTTTCCAGCCTGCAGAGGGCGGCAGCGATAGTCGGCCGCCGCGTCTTGATCGAGCTGGTTTAGGAAAGGGAATCGGGACACGCGCCTCAAGCAAGAGAAGTAAGAAAGAAAAAAAAGGGCTGGCCGCGCAAGCGCTGGCGGGGGGCGTGGCGATTGCCCGAAGCGGCGGCTATCCTTGGATGCTGGGTAGGGTTGCGGTGATGCGGAGAATGATGGCGGTTGCGGTCGCGGCGGCGACTATCGGCGCGATGGTTGCCCCTGTCGTTGTCGGCGCCGGTCTTCCCGGGTCAGCGCTGACCTCCGCGCGAATCGAGCATCGCGGCCCGACTCTCGAAATCCATTTCGGATTCAACGGCCCCGCTCCACGGCTCGATCTCAGCACGCACGGCAGCGAACTCTGGATCCAGCTGGCGCGCACGCGCATCGCGATCCCTCCGCGCCCGCTATTCGGCTATGAAACGGCGCCAATCGCGGGCGTCCGGGCGATCGAGTCGCCCGGCGGCAAGTCGCGAATCGTCGTCGAGGTGATCGGCAAGGCCGACTACGCGATCGCGCGGTTGAGAGGCAGAAATGAAATAGTGTTGCGGGTCGCATCCACGGGCGCGGACCCGAATATCGCGGCACCGATGATCGTTCACAACGACGCCCCGCGCCGCCCCGCTCCGCCGGTCGCGCGCGTGGTCGCATTCGCGCCCGCGCCGCACCCTCGTGCCGAATCTCTCGCGCAACCAATCGCGCCCGTGCCCTCGAATGTGAGTGAAGACAATCGTCAGCCGGGTCATTTTCTGGTGATGATCGATCCGGGTCACGGCGGCTACGATCCCGGCACGCAATCGTCGGCCGGCGCAGTGGAGAAGGACCTCGCCCTCCAAATCGCGACGCGGCTGAAGGCCGCTCTGGAAGCCCGCGGCATCCGCGCCGAGATGACGCGCTCGAGCGACGTATTTATCAGCCTCGCCGAGCGCACCCGAATTGCGAATCGCGCCGGTGCGGACCTGTTCGTTTCAATCCACCTCAATTCGAGTCCGAATACCTACACGACGGGAATCGAAGCCTATTACCTGAACAACACCACCGACCGGGCGACGATTCGGCTGGCGCGAATGGAGAACGGCGGCGCCGACGGCTATGGCGCACCGGACGCCTCCAACTTAAACTACATCCTGACCGACTTGCGCCAGAACTATAAGGCGTCGGAAGCGGCCTCTGTGGCCAGGATGATCGACGCGCAGACGGTCGCCGATCTCGATGCCGGACTTGGACTGAAGGTGAACGCGCTGGGAGCGAAGATGGGACCATTTTACGTACTGGTCGGCGCGCATATGCCGGCCGTGCTGGTCGAATGCGGCTTCATGTCGAACGCCGGTGAAGCCACGCGGCTGGCGTCGGCGGATTACCAGGACGTGCTCGCGAGCGCGGTCGCCACGGCAGTAGCGCATTACTTCAACGCCGATCTGGCGGTGGGAAATCTGTGAGCCTCGTCACGGGCGCGAATCGCGCCGAGCCTGTGCTAATTGCCGAGTCTTTGCCGCGCGGCCCGCGCGGGCAGGAGGCCTTGCTCGCGCAATTCGCCGCGAGCAAGACCCCCGGCGCCAATGCCCGCGCCTATCTCGAATCGATCCGCGCCGAGCTCGCCGAGCGCCATTTCGCCGGCGCGAGCGGCAGCGAGATCGTGAACGCGATGACGGTGGCGATGGACGATCTTCTGCGTGCGCTGTTCCATTACGCGGACGCGGAACATGGCCGGCGATTTACCAAGCTTAACCAGAAAATTGCGGTGGTAGCGCGCGGCGGCTACGGGCGCGGTGAACTGAACCCGCAATCCGACGTCGATCTGCTCTTTCTGCACGATTACAAGCTCGGTCCATACGCCGAAATTGTCACCGAAATAATGTTGCGCGCGCTTTGGGACGCAGGTCTCACGGTCGGATACGCGGTTCGCACGGCCAAAGAATGCGTGCGGTTGGCGAACGAGGACCTGAAGGAAAAAACCGCGCTCCTCGACGCGCGGTTCTTATGCGGCGACGAAAAGCTTTACGCCGATCTCGACAATCTGCTCATCGCCGACGTGCTCAATCGCAACCAGGACAAGTTCTTCACCATCAAGCTCGAAGCAAGCCGCAAACGTCACGCCCAGTACGGCGATTCGATTTACCTGCTCGAGCCTCAGATCAAGGAAGGCGAAGGCGGGCTGCGCGATCTTCACACCGCGATGTGGCTGGCCAAGGTCAAATACAAAGTGCATTCGCTCGAGGAGCTGGTGCAAAGGGCCGTCATCACCGAGCCCGAAGCGGCCGAAGTGATCGAGGCGCGCGACTTTCTCTGGCGGGTGCGCAATTCGCTGCATTTTCTGGCCGGGCGCCACTTCGATCAGATCACCTTCGAGATGCAGGAACGGATCGAGCCGATGCTGGGCTTCAAGCCCGAGGCGGGACAGGCGGCGGGTTCCGCTTTGATGCGCGCGTACTACCAGCACGCCTCGACGGTGCATCGCTTTGCCGAAGGCTTGATCGCGCGGGTGGTCGAGACCGGTCGCGGCGGGAGATTTTTTCGGCGCACGCCGACCCGCAAGATTCGCCCCGGGGTAATCGTTCAGGGCAATCTGCTGAGCATCGCCGAGCCCGATTTTTTCAAACGCGATCCGCTCAACCTGATCACGATCTACGCGGACTGCCAGGCGCAGAACGTGAGCCTCTCAGGCAGCGGGTACCAGTTGGTGCGTGACAATCTTGAATTGATCGACGACGAGATGCGCAAAGACCCGCGCGTCGGTGCCGCGCTGATGAAGATTCTGTCGGCGCACTGGCGCGTCGCCGAAACGCTCGAGGCGATGCATCTGTCGGGCGTGCTCGGCGCGATAATCCCCGAGTTCGGCAACCTCTACGCGCGCGTTCTGCACGACCTCTACCATATCTACACCGTTGACCGGCATTCGCTGGTTGCGGTGCGCGAACTCGAACGCCTGCGCACGGGCGAGTTCAAGGATTCCACTCCCCTGCTCACCGAGGTCGTGCGCGAACTCGACCACCTGCCGCTGGTGTTCCTTGCGCTGCTGCTGCACGACATCGGCAAGGGCCACGGCCATGACCATCATGAGCGCGGCGCCGGCCTGACCGCGCAAGTGTCGCAGCGGCTTGGACTGAACAGCGAGGAAATCGACCTGGTCGTGTTCCTCGTCCGCAACCATCTGATGATGTCCCAGATCGCGCAGAAGGGTGACCTTGACGATCACACTACCGTCGAGGAATTTGCCCGCACTGTCGGCTCGATCGGTCGCCTCAAGGCGCTCTACCTGCTCACCTATGCCGACATGCGCGCGGTGGCGCCGAAGGTTTACAACAATTGGCGTGACATGCTGCTGGGCGATCTCTACATGCGAGCGCTCAAGGTTCTCGAGCAGGGAGATCGCGAGGCGGTCGATCCCGCGCGCCGGCTGGCTACCGTCAAAGCTGCCGTCCGCGCGACCCTGCTCGCCGCCGCCGCGCCGGATTCCGCCGTCACCGCGTTCCTCGACCAGATGCCCGACCGCTACTTCTTCACCGTGCCCGAGGCCGACATTGCGCTGCACTTCGACTTGATGCGCTCAATCGAGGAGCGCCCGCTGGTCTGCCGCATCAGGCATTTTCCCGACCTGGAGTTCAGCGAGTTTATCGTCGTGACGCGCGATCAGCCGGGACTGTTCTCGATGATCGCGGGCGCGCTGACCGCCAACAATCTCAATATCCTGTCGGCCCGAATCACCACCCGCACCAACGGCATCGCGATGGACGTGTTTCGCGTGTCGCATCAGATGGGCACCGGCTCGATGGCGATGGAAGAGGACCGCTGGCTGCGCGTCGAGCACGACCTCGAGCGCGTCATCACCGGCCAGCAGGATATCGCGGCTCTCGTCGCCGCGGCGCATCACGTGCAGAGCGCCGGCCGCAAGTTCGTGCGCCACGTGCCGACCGAGGTCACGGTGGACAATCGCACCTCCGAGCAGTTCACCGTGATTGACGTATTCACCCAGGACCGCGTCGGACTGCTGTTCGCGATCACCCACACGCTCTACCGGCTCGGCCTGCTGATTCACCTCGCGCGCATCTCGACCAACGCCGATCAGGCGCTCGATGTCTTTTACGTGAGCGATCGCGCGGGCGGAAAAATCGAAGATCTCGATCGGATGCGGGAGCTGCGCGCCGCCTTGCTCGAAAAGGTCGAACAGAATCCCGCCGAAGGAGCAACCGCGTGAGCGCCGCGGGCTGGGACGAGCTGATCGATCGCCATCTGTCGCGCCAGGCCGTCGAGCGCGGGCTCAGCCGCTATTCGATGGACGCATACGCGCATGACCTCGGCGTTTTTCAATCGTGGTGCCGCAAGATCGGGCTGACGCCGGCGCAACTCGACGCCGCCACCCTGACCGCGTACCTCGAAGCGCTCGCGGATCGCGGCTTGGCGGTCAGTTCGCAGCGCCGCCATCTCGCCAGTCTGCGCGGGCTCGCACGCGAGCTGGTGGACGAGAAAATCATCGAACGCGATCCCGCGCCGGCCTTGAAGCTAAGGCCGCATCCGCGCAAACTCCCGCGCACCCTGTCGCCCGGCGACGTTGAAAATCTCATCGCCGCGATCGATGCGCACGATGCCCGCGGATTGCGCGACCGCGCGATGCTCGAAATTGCCTACGGATGCGGACTGCGCGTTTCGGAACTGGTCGGGTTGCAACTGCATCAGGTAAATCTCGCGGCCGGCGCCGTCGTCGTGCTCGGCAAGGGCAGTAAGGAGCGGATGGTGCCGATGGGTGGCGCCGCGATTCGCGCGCTGAAGGCCTACCTGGAGCGGCGCGATGAAATTCTGAATCCGGCCGGCGACGGGATGCGCGCCGTAAAAAAAGTTCCGCGCCGCGTCTCCGCGGTTTTCATTACGAGGCTCGGCCGCGCCATGACCCGGCAGGGATTTTTCAAGGCGCTCAAAGGATGGGCCGCCGCCGACCCACGCCTGGCATGGGTCAGCCCGCATACCTTGCGCCATTGCTTCGCCACGCATCTGCTCGAGGGCGGCGCCGATCTGCGCGCCGTGCAGGAGATGCTCGGCCACAGCGACATCTCGACCACGCAAATTTACACCCATCTCTCCAAGAGCCACTTGCGCAAGGTGCATCGCACGTTTCATCCGCGCGCGACCCGTGCGAGCGTGGGGGAAGGCACGGACTGACTTGGGCGATCTGAGCGGAACCATCGCGACCATCTGCATAGTCGCGCCGCCGATCATCTTCGCGATCATCGCGCACGAGGTGATGCATGGCGTGGTGGCGCTGCGCCTTGGCGACGATACCGCTCTTCGCGCCGGACGGCTCACGCTGAATCCGATTTCACACGTCGATCTCTTTGGGACGATTATCCTGCCGTTCGCACTGTATCTGTTTGGTATGCCCGTGCTCGGCTACGCGAAGCCGGTCCCCGTCGATTTCCGCGTGTTGCGCGGCGGGCGGACCGGAATGATGAAGGTAGCGGCCGCCGGGCCGCTGACGAACTTCGTGCTGGCAGTCGTGAGCGGACTTGTGCTGCGGGTAATGCCGGCCTTTTTGCACGGCTCGCTCGGCCCGACCGTCGTCGAACCGCTTGCTCGGATGATGCAGGCGTCGGTGATTGTCAATGTCGAACTGGGGGTCTTCAATCTCTTGCCCGTGCTGCCACTGGACGGCGGGCGGGTGTTGTTCGGCATCCTGCCGCTCGCGGCCGCGCGCGCCTACGCAAAGACCGAGCGTTATGGCTTCCTTATATTGCTGTTGCTGCTGTATACGCATTGGCTGGATGTCGCGATCTATCCGGTCATGAACATGGCGCTGGGTGTGATCTCCTGGATGGTGCAACTGTGAGCAACGAAAACGAATCCAGCACGCCGCCCAGACTCGGAGCCGACGCCGGGGTCCGCTTCCGGCTCCCGATTTACGAGGGCCCGCTCGACCTGCTGCTGCATTTGCTCAAGCGCGCCGAGCTCGACCCGCACGAAGTCGCCGCCAGCGTAATCACCGAACAGTACCTGGCATGGCTCGAATTGCTCGACCAGTTGAACCTCGACGTGGCGGGCGAGTACCTCGTGATGGCGGCGACGCTGCTGTTGATCAAGTCGTTCGCAATGCTGCCGCATCCGGAGCTCGCCGACACCGAGGAAGTCGAGGAGCTCAAGCGCGACCTGATCGAACGGCTGCTGGAATATCAGCGCTATCGCGAGGCGGCTGAGAAGCTCGCCGAGCGCGCCCTGCTCGGCCGCGACGTGTTCGCCACGCCCGGCGAGAGCGCGCCCGAAGACGCGGACGCGAAACAGTACACGGTTACGATTTTCGACCTGGTCGAGGCGATTGGCGCAGTGCTCAAGCGCATCGCCGACAAGACCCCGCGCGCCATCGAGCTGCGCGACATCCCGGTGGCGGAATGTATCCCGCGGATAATGCGTGCGCTGGAGGGCGCGGGACGAATCCAGTTCGCCGCGCTGTTCGAGGATGCGGGCGATCGATCGCTAGTGATCGCAACCTTCATGGCGCTGCTCGAGTTGATACGCCGGCGCGAAGTTCGCGCATTTCAGGAAGCGCGCTTCGGCCCGATTTTTCTCGAGCTCGGCGCTGCCGGACGAACGGAGGCTTAGTGGAAGAAGAGCGTCTGAAATCAATTCTCGCGAGCCTGCTGTTCGCGGCCGGCGAGCCGGTCTCGATCGCGCGGCTGGCCGCGGTCTTAGACGACCTCCCGCGTGCGACGGTGCAAAAGGCGCTGGCCGCGATGGCCGCTGAGTATATCGCCCAAAACCGCGGTATCGTGATCGACGAGGTCGCCGGCGGCTACCAGATGCGAACGCCGAAGGACCACGCCAGCTACGTTCGCAAGCTGCTCGCCGCCAGGCCGCCGCGTCTTAGCCGCCCGCTGATGGAGACCGTCGCGATAATCGCTTATCGGCAGCCGATCACGCGCCCGGAGATAGAACAGTTGCGCGGCGTTGACACGGGAGGCGTACTCGAAACGCTGCTCGAACGGCGGCTCGTCAAGATTGCCGGGCGCAAGGACGCACCGGGACGCCCGATGGTCTATGAGACCACCGATGAGTTCCTCGAATTGTTCGGACTGAAAAATCTCGAAAGCCTGCCCGACCTTTCGGAGTTCCGCGAGATCGAGCGCGCCGTCGAGCAGGCGACAACCGGGCCGGTGGAGGGCATCGAGACTCATCCGGAGGATTCCGCCGCGATTGCGCCGGCGTCCTCGGATGATGCCGCCGCGTCGGACGTGGCAGAAGAACCGGACGACTCCGGCCCTGGAACATCTGACGACGACGAAACCCCGCACTGACGTGTCGCCGCTCTCGACCGCAGGAGAAATAGACGATGTATCGATCCGGCCTGTTGATTCTCGCAACGATTACTTCGCTTGCATTCGCGGGATCGTCGTTCGCACAGCAAAAGCCGCCCCCGGCGCCAGAAAATGACCCGCTCTACATGCGCGTCGTCGCGACGCCGTGGCCGCCCGCGGCGCAAATCCTCGACGGCGCCGGCCACCGCCATTCGGCCTACGAGTTATACGTCACGAATTTCGGCGCGACCGCGCTCAAAATCACCAAGCTCGAAGTGAATGGAAAAGACGGCGAGGATGTTGTCGTGACTCAGTCGGCAATCGGCAAGCAACTGGCCGCGATGTTCGTGCCGGCCAGCGGCGGCGATGCCTCCAATCCCAACGATCCGAGTCTCACGCCTGGCCAGACCGGCGTCTTCTTTATCTTTGCCGATTGGGCTCCCGGCCAGGACGATCCGGACACTTTCGATACCGCGATTACGATCGAACAGCACGGCGAGCGCAGCGGCTCCGGAACCATTCACGCCTCCGCGCTCGAAATAAATTCGGACGACCCGATCGTGATTCGCTCTCCGCTTCGCGGTAAAAATTGGCTCGCCGCCAACGGCCCCTCCAACACTTCGGCGCATCGCCGCGCCATGATCCCCGTGAACGGACCGCCTCACATCGGCCAGCGCTATGCGATCGACTGGATTCAGCTTGGCGGCGACGGCAAATCGTTTACCGGCGACGAGCACAAGAACAGCAGCTATCCCGCGTGGGATCAGGAGATTCACGCGGTCGCGGACGGGAAGATCGTCGAAGTGAAGGACGGGATTCCCGAGAACGTCCCCAACCGCGGCAAGATCGCGGTGCCGATTACGTACGAGACGCTCGCCGGCAATCACATCATCCAGGAGCTCAGCGAGGGATACTTCGCCGCCTACGCGCATCTGCGGCCCGGCACGCTCAAGGTCAAGGCGGGCGACACCGTTCACGCCGGCGACGTGCTCGCGCATCTCGGCAATACCGGCAATTCATCGGAGCCGCATTTGCATTTCCAGGTCTGCGACGCGCCGTCGTTCCCGGCCTCGGAGGGACTGCCGTTTGCGATCGATCAGTTCACGTTCGAGGACTACAAGATCGACAAAGCACCCAAGCCGGCGCTAACCGTAAAGGCTTCCCATCCAATGACCAAACAAGAACCAATGGCAGACGAACTGGATTCATTCTAGACGCCGGTATCTTCAAAAACGCCGGTTTCCGGCGTGTAGTTCTCGAAGCGCGTGTAGTTGCTGATATAGGTGAGCTTCGCGGACGTCGGCGCCGACGATTGGAATCACCTTTGCGTTTTCCTCCATCGGTCAACGGGCCTCCTCGGTCACTTCTTTTTCTCTATTGGCTGTTCACCGACGGAATAGTCTTTGTGGACCACACCGCGGCTCTTGTTCCCGCGAACATGCATCGGGCGCCAGAAAAGGCCGACATACTTCCCAAAGAGAGGGTGCTCGCTCTTGTACCTCGCAAAATTTCCTCTGCAGATGTGCAAGCAGCGCGCTAGGCTCCTAGTCCCGGCATCACGCATGGTTTGGTCGAGAGTCCGCTGCATCTGGGAAATTTCGAGCCCATACCAGTGATCGACCCTCGGGCCGCCCTTTTTCTCGTATCGTCGGTTCAATTTTTCAGGAACTGTCTGAGTCAATACTCTCACGTTGCGACAGTGGCAGAAGGAGAACGCCAGCCAGAGCGGAATCGATGAAATCGTAAAGAGAGCCGGGTTGACGCGCCCCATTATGCCTGCGGGGATGGTCGTGACCGGGATCAGCGGGGCGGTCGCGAGACCTGGGAAGCCGGGGTCTTCTTTAAGCCAGGGCGTGCGCGCGAGAGCCAGCGGGCAATTAGCTGGAATCCAAAGCCATTGCCCCTCCTGCCCTAAAAAAAGCGTCTGCGCAAAGACGAGGAATCGGCTGTGAGCACGGCTAAAGAGAACTTCGGTGGCTTGCCACCGCACAGGTGCGGCAATCAGGCCTTTTTCTATTTGCGTTAATTCCCGGGTTAAAACAAAGGCGCCGAAGTCTGTGCCCCGTGCGAGATCCCGCCATTCGCAATATACCGTCGGCCAAGGAGACCTCATGATTGGGAATTGTTCGTACAACTCCGGTCCGCCGGGGGGCCACTCCTGCTGAGAAGTTGAAAAGAAATAATCCGCGACATTTTGAATGCGAAAATGGACAGCTTCTTCGAATGGATCGCCCGGCACCTCCGCCGCGTGGCCAGCGGGATCGGCCAACATCAACTCCGGACGGCGCAGGCAGTCGCGGCCAAATGTCGAAATAATCCGATCAATGAGTCTCATCGGTCACGGCCCTCAATAAGTGCCGCTTGGGCGGCGCTGTTCGTTTTGATCTTTGGCGTCCTCGCGCGACGCCGCATCCTCTGACCGTGCTGAAGAAACAGCCGCCACGCCGCTTGCGCCTTCAGAGGAAGACAAAAACAAGACTTCGCACTGACGCGTCGTCAAGCGGCCGCATCCGACGACTAAAATCGCCACGAACAAGACATCTTTGGGAAGGCGATAGCAGGGTGCTGAGGCGCGTAAACTGGCGAGCGTCTCAGCTATCTGAGAACGACGCCAGCGAGCCTGTTCAATTGGAACTTCCATTTTAGAAATCCGTCTCTCTCACGCTCGATCTGCTAAATCCTCGAAGAGTACGCTTACCGCCTGCTCGCCTTTTTCGGTTAGTCGATAAGCGCCGCCCTCGGACAACCTAAACTTCGGGGAGATGAGGTCTCTCAGCGCCCATTTCCTCACAAGATCGTCAATGTTGATTAAGGAGCCTTCTGGCAGGCGAGCAAAATTGTTCTTTTGGCGAACCCACGATTCCCAGAGTGCCTTCTGCAATACTTCGACGCTGACTTCGTCCGAGCCATAGATGTGCTTGTAACCGTAGAGGATCAAAAGCAGCATATCGGCCACCGGCTCTCCCGTCTCAGGTTGAAATCGGAGCATCAGGAGGCGATTAATTCGCCTGTCGGCTGCCAACGTCGGATGCAACGCATACACCGCACCAAATTTCAGCCACTCAAACGCGGGATATTCGCCCATCCTGACCGAAGTCTGAAAATAGGCATATGCACTGGCCGCCTCGATAAGTTTTGGGTCGTCATCGAGCATTCGCCCGATGATTTCCTTTGCTTCCCGCTCAGATACCGAGGCTTCCGCAACTTCGGAAACTGGCGGCTCGCCTTTTATGGGTTGCGACGGTTCCGCTGCGGCTAGTCGCTGGCCTGACACTTTCTTGCGTCCATCGAGTTTGGCCAAGACCGCGAGTACCGTGACGGTAACCCCTGCGCTGAAAAGTGAAGCCCCAACTGTAGGGTGCACCTTGAAGTACGCTGCAACAGCACCGATCAGAGTGGCTAAAACGCCGGACACGATTGGCACCAAAGGGATTCGGATAAAAGCGTAGATTTCGTCGCGAAGCGTCCACCCGGCCCACTCCTTGTCCCTTTCCCAATGCGTGTTCTTATCGACCGTAAAGCCACCTGACGGCTAGATTTCCTCTCTCGCCGTTCAAGGGTAGTAGCGCAGCGGCGAAGGCGATTTCCGTCACCATCTGGATATTCACCAACTGGACTCCTTCTAAACCCCGGTGTCTTCGAAGACCCCCGTCTCCGGCGTGTAGTTCTCGAAGCGCGTGTAGTTGCTGATATAGGTGAGCTTCGCCGTGTCGGTGGGGCCGTTGCGCTGCTTGGCAACGATCACCTCGGCCACGCCCGGCTCCTTGCTCTCCTTGCCCTTGTACATTTCCTCGCGGTAGATGAACGCGATCACGTCGGCGTCCTGTTCGAGCGCGCCCGACTCGCGCAGATCCGCCAGCATCGGACGGCGATTCTCGCGCGACTCGACCTGCCGGTTGAGCTGCGAGAGCGCGATCACCGGAACCTTGAGTTCTTTCGCCAGCGCTTTGAGCGAGCGCGAGATTTCCGCGATTTCTTTTTCGCGCGACTCGCCGGGCCGCGCGGATCTCATCAGCTGTAGATAATCGACGATTATCAGGCCCAGGTTCTTGGCGCGCTCGCGCTTGAGACGCCGGCATTTCGCCTTGAGCGTGATCGACGTCGTGTCCGACGAGTCATCAATATAGATGTTCGACTCCGACAGCCGCGCCGCCGCCTGCGCGAGCTTGGGAAAGTCGCGCTCTCCGAGAAATCCCTGCCGCGCGCGCGCGCTGTCCACCCGCGCCTCCGAGCACAACATCCGCAGCACGAGCTGCTCCTTCGACATTTCGAGCGAAAAAAACGCAACCCCCATCGGCGGGTCCGCGTCCATCGCCGCGTAGGCCGCTATGTTCAGCGCCAGCGCCGTTTTGCCCATGCTCGGACGGGCCGCAATGATAATCAGGTCCGACGGCTGGAAGCCCGCCGTGATGCGATCGAGATCGACGAACCCGCTCGGCACTCCGGTGATCATCTCGCGGTTTTCGTACAGCCGCTCGAGGATCTTCAGCGACTCGCGCGTCAGCTCGGGCATCGTGTGGAACGACGGCTTAATCCGCCGCTCGGAAATCTCGAAGATGCGATGCTCGGCTTCGTCCACGAAACCGTCCACGTCGGACGGCGCCTCGTAGGAAGAACTTGCGATGTCAGTAGCGATCGAGGCGAGGCTGCGCAGCACGGCCTTCTCGTGCACGATGCGCGCGTAGTGCGCGACATTCGCCGCGGTCGGCACGATCGAAGCCAGCTCCGCGATGTAGGCGGGGCCGCCGATCTGTTCGAGCGCGCCCCTGGTGCGCAGCGCGTCAGTCAGCGTGATCGCATCGACCGGCTGGCTGTGGTCGGTGAGCTCCGCCATCGCGCGGAAGATCTCGCGATGCGATTCGCGGTAGAATTCTTCAGCCGCAAGGATTTCGAGCGCGTGGTTAATCGCGTCGTTGTCGAGCAGAATCGCGCCCAGCACCGATTGTTCTGCTTCGAGATTCTGCGGAGGAACGCGCTTTAGAATATCGTCCGACGAAACCGCCACCTGACCACCACCTCCCGACCGCGCGCTCTGAATTTCAGGAGCGCAAATTATTTCCCATGCAGTGACCGCTTACAACTACTACTCGATCCACAAGCCAACGGTTGTCACCACACCGTCCACAGTTAATGCACAATCGGCTAACCCGATCGTCGCCGGCGCGGACGATTCACCGCGAGCATCGGACCAAGCGCTACTCCGAACATGAAGCCTCCCACGTGCGCCCACCATGCGACTCCTCCCATCGCCGCCGCGCGCCCGCCTTCTTCGAGTCCCGCGTAGAGCTGCACCGCGAACCAGACCAACAGGTAAATGACCGCCGGAATTTCGACGAACTGGACGAAAATGAAGATCGGAATAATCGTCAGGATGCGCCCGCGCGGGTATAAAATGAAGTACGCGCCGAGCACTCCGGCAATCGCGCCGCTCGCGCCGATCACGGGCACGCTCGACTCGGGCGCGATCCACACCGTCGCCAGCGCCGCGGCGATTCCCGCAGCGAGATAAAAGATTAGGTACCGCGCCGCGCCCATCCGATACTCGACGGCGGCGCCGAAGATGAACAGATACAGCATGTTGCCCGCGACGTGCCAGAAACCGCCGTGGATAAACATCGACGTGACTGTCGTCATCAACGGCGCGGGCGCGCCGAGGCTGCGATGCGCGGCCAGCTCGTGCAACGCGAGTGCATTTGTCGAGAGGAGCGCGCGCGTGACCGCCGCCGGGACCATCGCGAATCTGGCCACGAAGGCTGTTACGCGCGCGCCGAGCGACACTTCGTAGACGAACACTGCTATGTTCGCGGCGATCAGCGCGGCGTTGATTGGAGTCAGGCGGCGCGGCGCGGCGTTGTCGCGAAGCGGGATCATCGCAATATCAGGCCGGGCATGCGGATTGATCGACCGGCGGAGCAATACTAGCGGCGCGCGGCGGGTCGGCGCGAGACGGCGCGGGCGGGATTGAAAGGTCAAAAAGTGAAAAAGTGAAACTTTCTTATGCGGCCGCCTCGTCGAACTTTTTCACTTGAGCCGGGCCTCGTTGTATGCGAGAAAGATCGCCGGGTCGGCGATAGCGTCAAACGCGATTCGGGATCGCGACCCGCTTGCCAGCGGCTGGTAATCTTTTTAGGGAGGTTTCAATCATGGAAGTCGTCTCGAATGAAGTATCGATTCGTACCGGCGCCGAGAAGATGCCGGCGCATCTGGCGCGCCCCGCGTCCGGAGGTCCGTATCCCGCGCTGGTCGTCGTGATGGAAGCGTTCGGCCTCAACGATCAAATCAGACGCATCACGAATCAATTCGCGGCCGAAGGCTTCATCGCGATCGCTCCAAATCTTTACTTTCGCCAACCCAACAACGTCGTCGCCTACAACGATTTGCCCGGCGCCTTTCGCCTGATGGGCTCGGTCAACGATGATCAAATCGTCGCGGACATGGGCGCCGCGATCGATCACCTCAAGGCGTTGAAGGAAGTCAAGCCCGCGGTCGGTACCGTCGGATTCGGCATGGGCGGACGCGTCGCTTTCATGACCGCGTGCCGCAACCCCGCGGTCAGAGCCACCGCGCCGTATTACGGTGGCGGGATGGTGAAGCCGCGGCAGCCGGGCGTGAAACCGCCCATCGAATACGTCGACGGTCTCAACGCCCCGGTGCTGGCCTTCTTCGGCGGCAAGGACAAGTTCATTCCGATCACCGAAGTTGACGAATTTCGCGACGCGCTCAAGAAGGCCGGCAAGCCGGCCGAGGTGGTCTTTTTCCCCGACGCCGATCACGGCTTCATGTGCGACGATCGTCCGTCGTTCCATCCCGTGCATTCCAAAGAGGCGTGGGCCAGGACCATCGCGTTCTTCAAAGAGTATCTCGGCTGAAACGGCGTGGTCGTGTTTTGTTGAAATCATTGCCGCGGGCCGCTCTTCGCCGGCCCGTCTTTTTTCTCGCGATTGCCATCGCTGCGGCCACCGCATGCTATTCGTCCGACTACCATCGCACGATGACGGCAAACGTGTCGCTGCTTTCCGATCTGTCCGACAAGCTGGCGGATTATTGCCGCACTTATTTCAAGCTCGACGATCGCCAACTGTCGTCCGAGGAGATGGGCGAGTTCTATTACGCCTTCAACAAGGCCAACGCATTCTCATCATCGACGCCCCGCGAGTCGTCGCTGCGCTCGCATCGCGATTTCGTGAAGCTGCTGAACGCCTACGAACGATTTGCGCACGCCGCCGACGCGTACCGCCTCGGCGGCAAGCCCGACCCCGCGGTGCTCGCCTCATTGCTCTCGCAGCACGACCAGGTCCGGCACCTCGCCGGCAAAGTCACCGAAGATCTACGGAATGAACCGCGCCGATAATTCCCGCCGCGCTCAACTCTTCCAATGGTTGCCGTATTTGTCCAGGTACGCGACCTCGCTAACGGGCCGGCGCTTGATCGGTCCGAACTTTCCCTGCGGATATCCGATCGGCATCAGCGCATACGTCTGCACTTCGGGCGGCAGCCCCAATATCGCCTTCACCTCGTCTTCGAAATAGGCGTGAATCGTCGTGAGCACCGTGCCGAGACCCAGTCCGCGGCAGGCGAGAATAATGTTCTGCACGGCGGGATAGATGCTCGAGCCTGAGATCCGCGCCATGCTCTTCATCGCCGCAGCCACCTCGGGCGCAAGCTTGGGCGGCGCTCCCGCCGGCGCGGTCTGTTTCAGGCACGCGATCAACAGCACCGGGGCGTCGGCCATGTGATCGACAAGGTAGGTCGCCGACGCCCTCAGTCTCCGGTAGGCGTCCTCGCTCATGTGCGCAGGCTTGACGCGATTGGCGTAGAGCGCCATCAAAATTCCGCCGCCCTTGCGATACACGTCGCCGATCTTTTTGCGCTGCGCCGCGTCCTTGATGACGATGAACTCCCAACTCTGTTGGTTGCTGCCTGACGGCGCGCGAATCGCCGCGTCAAGCACCTTGGTGATTACCTCGTCGGGAACCGGATCGGGCTTGAATCGCCTGAGCGATCGCGCCGAGTAAATTGCCTCGAAGAGTCCCATTTCTTCCATTTCTGCCATTGTCAAGCTGCTCCGGCTGCGGATTGTTACTTGGTCGGCGCGCCGTGCTCAATCGAGGCGAATCAGTTTGTGCTTGATCGCGTATCGCACTATTGCCGCCGTCGAGCGCAGCTCGAGCTTCTGCTTGAGGTTGTCGCGATGCGCTTGCGCGGTTTTGACGCTGATGCCGAGTCGTTGCGCGACCTCCTTGGTAGTCGCGCCCTCGCCTATCAGCTTGAGCACTTCGCGCTCCCGTGGGGTCGGAGTCGCCGCGCGCGACACGTTCGCAGGCGCGCCAATCCGCAGCCGCGCGAGCACGATCGGCGCGATCGTGGGGCTCAGGTAGCGCCGCCCCAAGTGAACTGCCCGCACTGCGCTCAGCAATTCGGCCGCCGCGTCGGTCTTGACCACGTAGCCCGCGCAGCCCGCATCGCCAAACGCCTCCAGCACGTATTCCTCGTCTTCGTATTGGCTGAGCACCAGCACTTTGCACGCCGGCACTTCCCTGGCGATTCGACGCGCCGCGGCAAGTCCGCCGATTCCCGGCATCCCGATGTCCATCAC
>Ga0208715_1000326_pt1 | contig 16806 bp, 19 predicted proteins | sample NGESurshal092012_3_FD_184473 | JGI IMG/M metagenome (GOLD analysis project Ga0208715, IMG submission 184473) | Arctic peat soil microbial communities from Barrow, Alaska - NGEE Surface sample 210 shallow-092012 (SPAdes) | ecosystem: Environmental > Terrestrial > Soil > Wetlands > Peat ... | reverse complement strand
TTGCCCGTTGGCCGCGTCGGTGTGGGTGAAGATATCGCGCGGCAAATCCTCACGTTCATGACCGTCGGCTTTGCCACGGGATCGATTGTTTATCTCGACGGCGGTGCTTTGATCACCTGACCTTGCGCCGCGTCCGCGACTGGCTTGCCAGCCGAAGCGCCGAAGGAGCGAAGGCTGGCGGAGAGGGAGGGATTCGAACCCCCGATACGGTTGCCCGTATGCCGCATTTCGAGTGCGGTGCATTCAACCGCTCTGCCACCTCTCCGGAGCCGAAAACGGCCTGAAAAGGCCGCATGCGGACGGCCGCTATCTAACCAAGCGCGCCAAGAGAGACAAGAGACAGACAAGGGTCGCGCGACGTATATTGAGCGACTTGGAAAGGGAGCCGGCCGCCGACCGGCAAAACGATGCCCGACGCGCTGAAATTCGACCGCATCCGCAAGGAATTGCCCGGGGTCTGCGCGACGCTCGGTCTGGTCGGCGTCCTGACCATCGCGCTTTTCTCGATGGTGTGGGAATTAGGGCTCGAACACGGTTCCGTCGTCTATCTGCTCCCGGTGGTGATCGCGGCCACGCGCTGGGGAATCGTATCGGCGATCGTTGCAGCGGTGTGCGGGGTGCTCGCCTCCGCCTTCTTCTTCTATCCGCCGCTTTACAGCTTCCGCATCACGAATCCGCAGGAAGTCGTCAATCTGATCCTGTTCATCTTCGTCGCGGTGGTGGTGAGCCAGCTCGCCACCCGGCTCAAACGCCAATTGGAGATGGCGCGCCAGCGCGAGATCGACCTGCGCGATCTTTATGCCTTCTCGCGCCGGCTGGCGGTGGCATTCGACGTGTCCGACATTCATGCCGCGATCGAAGACCACCTCGCCACCATCATGCAGCGCAAAGTCGTCCTGTTCGCCAGTGCGCGCGATGCTTCCGGCAGCAGCGGACGGCGCGCCGGCGTCACGGTGCCGGAGGCAGTGCTCACCCAGGTCGTCGAAGTTGCATCCAGCCGCCGCGACGCCAACAGCGGCGTGACGGTGACCGCCGAAAGCGGCGACGTCTGGCTGATCCGCGCGGTGTCGCCCAAGAGTTCCGAGTTCGGCGTCATCGCGATCGATCTCGGCCGCGAATCCCAGGAAAGCTCGGACGAGCTGCGCATCCGGGTCGATGCGGTGCTGGCCGACGCCACCGCGACGCTGGAACGGCTGGGCGTCGCGCACGCCATCAGCGAGGCGCGTATGCGCGCGCAGACCGACCAGTTGCGCGAGGCCTTGATCGGCTCGGTCAGCCACGAGTTGCGCACGCCGCTCGCCTCCATCCTCGGCGCCGCCACCGTGCTGAGCGCGGCGCCGGCGCTGGCGAACGAAAAAAAACTCCGGGCGCTGGTGCACGACGTGCGCGACGAAGCCGAACGTCTCAACAACGACATCCAGAACCTGCTCGATGCCAGCCGCATCAGCAGCGACGGCCTCAAGCCGCATATCGAATGGGCTGACCCGGCCGACATCGTCCATTCGGCGATCGAGCGCTGCCGCAACCGCATGTCGGATCGCCGCATCGTACTCAATCTGCCGGCCGATCTGCCGCTCATCCATATCGATCCGGTGCTGGTTGAGCAGGCGCTGGTGCAGCTCTTCGACAACGCGGTGAAATATTCCCATGCCGGCTCGCAAATCGCGGTGACCGCGCGCGCGCGCGATGGCCGCATGATCCTGAGCGTTGCCGACGAAGGCGCCGGACTGACCGCGGCCGAGCAGCTGAAAATATGGGATCGTTTCGCGCGCGGCGAACGCCATGCCGCGACCACCAGCGGCTCCGGCCTCGGGCTCTGGATCGCCAATGCCTTTATCGCCGCCAATGGCGGCAAGATAAACGCCATCAGCGCGGGGCCCGGCAAGGGCACCGCGATGGCGATCGAACTTCCGGTGACGCAAGCCGTAGTCACGCAACTCGAAGGCGACACAGATGAGTGAGCCAGCCCCGATCGTGCTCGTCGTCGATGACGAGATTCAAATCCGCCGCTTTCTGCGCACCGGTTTCGAGCTCAACGGTTTCGTGGTGCACGAGGCCGGCACCGGCGCCGAGGCGATCCGCTCGGCTACGCTGCGGCCGATCGACCTAGTGATCGTCGACCTCGGCCTGCCCGACATGGACGGCTCCGAAGTCGTCGAGCGCATCCGCTCCTGGTCGAGCGTGCCGATCATCGTGCTCTCGGTGCGCTCCACCGAGGCGCAAAAGGTCAGCCTGCTCGAACTGGGCGCCGACGACTACGTGGTCAAGCCGTTTGGCATGGCTGAACTGCTGGCACGCGTGCGCGTGGCGCTGCGCCGGCAGATGCGCGCGGCGAGCGGCGAGCCCACCGTCAGGGTCGGCCCGCTCGTCATCGATCTCGCCGTCCGCGCCGTGACGCTCAATGACAAGCGGCTGACGCTCACGCCGAAGGAATACCGGCTGCTGCAGGTGTTGGCGCAGCACGCCGGCAACGTGGTCACCCATCAACACTTGCTCAAGGAAGTGTGGGGCTCGATCCACGTGCACGACACGCATTACCTGCGCATCTTCGTGCGCAAGCTGCGGCAGAAGATCGAGCCGCATCCGGATTCGCCCAAGATTCTGGTGACCGAACTGGGCGTCGGCTACCGGCTGGCGCAGTCGGAAAACGAAGCCGAGATCGGCGCCGTTGCCGCCGCCGAGGCGCCGGCCAAGAGCGAGAGCTGAGAGCATAGTTAGCGCGCCTAGAGACTCTCCGTTGCCTCCCCCTGAAAGGGGGAGGTTAAAAGGGCGGGTTTTCTTGACAATTTGGCCCCTTCCCCGTCATAAGCATGGCCAGCGCGGACCTCAGGGTCCGCGTGCTTTTTCAAGGGCCCATTAAGCCCTTAAAAACACACGAAAACCGACTGAAAGAAGCCGGTCCGGAATCCTCCGAGCACCGGGATCGAACACAAGGGAAGAACGATGTTCGCAGTCATTAGAGCCGGCGGCAAACAGTACCGGGTGGCCGCCGAAGACGTGATCAGGATCGACCGCGTTGTCGGCGAGCCGGGTGAGGTTATTGAGTTCGGCGAAGTCTTGCTGCTGGGTGGCGACACCCCGCAGATCGGCGCGCCGACCATTTCGGGCGCCACCGTTGCCGGCGAGGTGCTCCAGCACACGCGCGGCGATAAGGTGATCGCCTTCAAGAAGCGCCGGCGCAAGAATTCGCGCCGCAAGCGCGGCTACCGCCACGAGTTCTCGGTGATCCGCATCACCGAGATCCTGACCGACGGCGCCAAGCCGTCGAAAACGCCGCCGGCGCGGCCCAAGCGCGAGCCCAAGCCCAAATCTGCAAGCGAAACGGCCGAGGGCGAGGCGGAAGCCAAGCCGGCCAAGGCGAAAAGCAAGGCCAAGGCCAGGAGCAAGAAACCGGCCGCAAAAAAGCCCGCCAAACCGGCCACAAAAGGCAAGAAAAAGTAACAAGAAAAAGTGAGATGATTCGTTCACGGAATCGGTGTAGAAACTAGCGAGAATTCGAGAGAGCACTCATGGCACATAAAAAGGCAGGCGGATCTTCCCGAAACGGCCGCGACTCGGCGGGCCGGCGGCTCGGCTTGAAGTCGACCGGCGGCGAGATCGTGCTCGCCGGCAATATCCTGGCGCGCCAGCGCGGCACCAAATGGCATGCCGGCCGCAATGTCGGTCTCGGCAAGGATCACACGCTGTTCGCGCTCGTCAACGGAAAGGTTCAGTTCGCTACCAAAGCTAAAGGCCGCACCTACGTCTCCATCGTACCGATGACGGAGGCCGCGGCCGAGTAAAAGGTAGACCAAAATTCGAGGTCTGCCGGCATTTCGTCAAACCGGCAGGGCTCAATGGGCTCTGAGAGGGGGAGACGGGATGCCGGCTCCCCCTCTTCGCATTTTAAACTCCCTGAGTTTGAAACTGGAGCCCGTGCCATGACCTTGCTGGAAGAAATACCGAGAGGGACTTTCCGAGAGGGCAGTATCCCCGTCCTCGAGACCAAGCGGCTTGCTTTGCGCGCGCCGCGCCTCGAGGACGCTAAAACGGTAGCGACGCTCGCCAACGACCGCCGCATCGCCGAAAATACGGCGCGCATTCCGCATCCGTACAAAATGTCGGATGCCGAGGGTTTCATTGCCGGCGCCAACAAGGCCGGCGGCGAGGCGGTGTTCCTGATCACGCTGCGCGACGGAGCGATCGTCGGCGCCTGTGGCGTGGTGCTGCAGCAGGATGATACGCCGGAGCTCGGCTATTGGCTCGGCCTGCCTTTTTGGGGCCAGGGCTATGCCACCGAGGCGCTGCACGCGGTGATCGACTACGCCTTCACTGACTTAAGCCACGAGGCGCTGCAAGCGGGCGCGCGCGTCACCAACCCGGCCTCGCGCCGGGTGCTGGAGAAATGCGGCTTCCAATGGACCGGCGTCGGCCTCTACCGCATCAGCTCGATCAAGTCGTCGGCGCCGATCGACCGCTTCCGGCTCGAGCGCGGCATCTGGTCGGCGCTCAAGACCTGGGGACGCATGAAGCGGGTGTCCTGAACACGGAAAGCGGCCTCCCCGCACGGGGAGGCCGCTGGCGTTCGACATTCCTTTGCGCGAAAATGCCTGAAGTCTGCTGCCAGGGAGGACGCCATGGCCCAAGAATCGCCCTACGGTCTCGATCAATTCATCGCCGATTGCAAAACTACGCTCGCGCGCGACGGCGGACCGGCCGGCCGCGAGCAGGTGCGGCTCAACCTTGAGCGCCTGCTCGGCAATCCCGATTTCATCCGCCAATATTGCGGCGATGACCAGCCACGCGGGCTGAAAGTTCTGTACGAGGATCCCAAGCTCGGCTTCCAGGTGCTCGCCCATATCAACGACAAGGCGCGCACGTCGCCGCCGCATGACCACGGCGCCTCCTGGGCGATCTACGGCCAGGCCACCAAATACACCGACATGACCGAATGGCAGCGCGAAGATAACGGCGCCGATCCCAAGCTCGCCAAGCTCAAGCCGGCGAAGAAATACCGGCTCACGCCGGGCAAAGCCGGCATCTACCAGGACGGCGCCATTCACTCGATCGATTATCCCGACTACGCGCGCTTCATCCGCGTCACCGGCACCAATCTCGACAAGATCAACCGCATCAAGATCGATCCGAAGACCGGCGAAGTGGAACAGATGTACGCCCAGCAGGCCTCGTGAACCTGCACACGACAAAAGCGATACCGCGTCCCGTAGCTCCCGCCGCCGTCAAGTCCATGCTCGGCGACGGCGGGGAGCTCGCGCTGATCGATGTGCGCGAGGAACTGATCTTCTCGCGCAGCCATCTGTTATGGGCGCGCTCGGTGCCGCTGAGCCGGCTCGAACTGCGCTTCGCCCGCCTAGTGCCGCGCCGCGCCACCCGCATCGTGCTCATCGACGACAACGATGGCCTTAGCCAGCGTGCTGCCGATATTCTCGCCGGCGCCGGTTACACGGACCTCTCCACTCTCGACGGCGGCATCGCGGCCTGGGCCGCCGCCGGCTTCGAGCTGTTCTCCGGCGTCCACGTGCCGAGCAAGGCGTTCGGCGAATTCATCGAGCATTCGAGCCACACGCCCAGCATCAGCGCCGATGAGCTCAACGGCCTGATGCGCGCCGGCACCGACATGGTCGTACTCGACAGCCGCCCTTACGACGAATATTCGCGCATCTCGATACCAACAGGCATCAACGTGCCGGGCGCCGAACTGGTGTTACGCGTGCACGACATCGCGCCCTCGCCCGACACTTTGATCGTGGTCAATTGCGCCGGCCGCACCCGCAGCATCATCGGCGCGCAGTCGTTGATCAATGCCGGCGTGCCCAACAAAGTCGTCGCGCTGCGCAACGGCACCATGGGCTGGCATCTCGCCGGCCTCGCCTGCGATCACGGAAAAGACAATCGCGCGCCGGCAGTGAGCGGTTCGGGCCTCGCTAGGGCGAAATCCAAAACCGATGAAGTGGCGCGCCGCTTCGGCATCGCGCGCATCAACCGCGCCGCGCTCTCGCGCTGGCGCGCCGATGACACTCGTACGACTTATGTCTTCGACGTGCGCGACCCCGCCGAATATCAGGCCGGCCATTTCCCTGGCGCGCTCTCGGCACCGGGCGGGCAACTGGTGCAGGCCACCGACCTCTATGCCGGCACACTCGGAGGGCGCATCGTCTTGAGCGACGACAACGAAATACGCGCGGTGATGACCGCCTCCTGGCTCAAGCAGATGGGCTGGAAAGACGTGGCGGTGTTGCCGGAAGCCGGCCAAGAAACTGATCAAGAGACCAGCACGCCGGCCGACAGCGTGCTCGGCAGCGCGCCGGCGGACGCCAGCGTCGAATTCTCCGACGTGCTGGCGATCGACAACGTGAACGTCATCGATCTGTCGCGCAGCCCGGACTACCGCCGCGGCCATATTCCCGGCGCCTGGTTCGCCATCCGCTCGCGGCTCGATCGCGCGCTGCCGAACATCCCGTTGCGCAAAATGGTGGTGCTCACCTCGGAAGACGGCGTGCTCGCCGGTCTCGCGGTCGAGGAAGCGCGCGCGCTGACCACGCTTCCGGTGCGCTGGCTCAAGGGCGGTAACGCCGCCTGGGCCGCCGCCGGCTTTCCGCTCTCGGGCGATTCAAAAATGGCGGACGAGCCGCTCGACGTCTGGCTCAAGCCCTATGAGCGGCCGGGCGACCCCAAGGCCGCCATGAACGAATATCTGTCGTGGGAAATCGACCTGCTCGCGCGCATCGCGCGCGACGGCACGACGCATTTCAGCGTGCCGTAAACTACTGCCTGAGCGCGGCCTCGAATTTCTCGCCGAATTCCATCAGTTCGTCGGCATTGATGTCGCTGACCGCCCAGAGATTGAGGCCGTTCTCGCTCCAGCGCCGCACATTGAAGCCGTGCAGGCTCTCCATCACCGCGCTGCGCTGGCCGGAACCCGGCGCCGGCGCGCAGAACAGATTGATGATGTGCACGCGGCGGCGATAGACGATGGCGGCGACCGGCTTGGCATCGACATAATCGAGCCGGCCGCCCAGCAGCGTGAAGCCCTGCGCCGTCAGGTCGGCCACCGGCGGCGCCACATCTAAGCGGCCGTTGAACCACGGCTTGACCGTATGCTGGTCGGTGGAAACCACGTCGGTCAGATGCTGCGCCTGCAGCGAACGCAGATGCGCCGACACGACTTCACCCAGGACGCGCTTCTGGTCGTCGCTCCGCATCACCATCACCAGCAGGCCGGACGCGGCCAGCGCGCTCGCAGTGGCGCCGACCGCGAAGCCCCGCAGCACCGAGCGGCGGCTGGCGGCGGCTAAGCGCGGCGCCGGCAACTTGCCTTCGATGCTCACGCGCAGGCGCGCAGGCGCGCTATAGCGCAGACCCGCCGGCGTCATCATCTTGCGCAGTTCATGGAATTCGCGCAGCCGCGCTCCGCAGCCCGCGCAGGTCGCGATATGCGTCTCAAGTTCGCGCGCATGCCCGGCGTCGAGCTCGCCGTCGATCAGCGCGTGCATCAGGATGCTGGCTTCGTCGCAATTCATGGTGATCCACCCTCGCCTTCGGCCGCCATCCAGGCCTCGCGCAACATTCCGCGTGCACGCGCCAGCCGCGACATCACCGTTCCGATCGGCGCTTCGATCACCGTCGCGATATCGCGATAGGACAGATCGTTGATCTCGCGCAGCACGATCACCTCGCGGAATTCCGCCGGCAGTTCGCCGATCAGCCGGCGCATGGTTTCCGACTCGTGCCGGCGCAGCATCGCCTGCTCCGGCGTGTCGCCGTGCTCGCGCCAGATCGGCGCCGCCTGCGACTCGTCCGCGCCATCCGCCGTGAAGACGAGCCGGGCATTGCCGGCATAGGCGGCGTGGCAGACGTTGCGCAGGATCGCGAACAGCCAAGGCTTGATCGGCCCGCCGCGAAACGTGTCGAAATGGCGGAACGCGCGCAGATAACATTCCTGCACCGCGTCGTCGGCATCGCTGCCGCTGCGCAGCAGATAACGCGCCAGCGTGTAGACATCGTCGAGGTGCGGAAGGGCGAGCGCTTTGAAACGCTCCGCCTTGCCGCCCTCGCTCAGGTCAACTACGCCACCCGCCATCATCGGATACCCGGCCATCCTTACGGGAGCTTTGCCCGCGGGCAAAGCGTATCGTTCGGCGCCGCCCACGCTATTTCCCTGTGTACACCTCGACCACAATCGTGCCGGTCATATGCGGATGCAAGGAGCAAAAATACGCGTAGCTGCCCGGTGTCGCGAATGTGAATGAGAACTTGTCGTCGGTATCCATCGCTTTCGATCGGAACACCATGGTCTTCGACGTCACCGTGTGCGGGATGTCGTCGTGGTTGGTCCAGGTCACGGTGTCGCCGGTCTTCACCGTGATCTGCTGCGGGTTGAAGGTGAAATTGTCGATCTTCACCTCGACGTCTGCCGCCTGGGCTGGGCTCGCCGCCGCGATAAATGCAGCGACAAGCCCGGTCAGCGCGCCGAGCACGAGAGTTCTTGCAAAACTCATGATGCGCTCAGCTCTGCAGCGGGGTGTCGATGATGGCGAGCCGCTGCTCGCCCTGCTTGAAGGTCACGCTGGCGGTGCCGAGCATCTTGCGTAGTTGCTCGGCCGGTACCTTCATCGGGCCGGCGGACGGCGCCGTGCCGGGCGCCGGCTGCGGAAAGGCGGTCGAGAGTGCGGTGTGGAAGGTCACATTGCCTTCGACCTTCTGCATGATCTGATGGATATGACCGTTGAGCACGGTCACCGAGCCGAAGCGCTTCATATAACCGAGCGCGCGCGCGCTATCCTCGGTGCCCCAGCCCCAGGCCGGATAGACCGACCACAGCGGGATATGCGCGAACACCACGATCGGCGTCGAGGCCGAGCGGCCTTTGAGATCGTCCTCGATCCATTCGAGCTGCTCGTCGCCGAGACTGCCCATGCCGCCGCCCTTGAGATTGGCGACGTTGACGAGCCCCAGGAAATGCACGCCATTGGCGTCGAAGCTGTAATAGCCGGAGCCTTTGGTGCCGCGGCCGTAGCGCTCTTTGTAAATTTTGATGTCGGGGTCGATGATGTCGTGCTCGCCCGGCACGTAGTGCACGTCGAGTTTGGCCTGCGAGATGATTTTTTCGGCGTCGTCGAATTCGGATTCCTTCGACAGATGCGTGATGTCGCCGGTGTGGATCATGAAGGCGGGCTTGGTCGGAATCGCCTTGATGCGCAGAATCGCCTCTTCCAGCGTGCCCTTGGCGTTCGGGTTGGCCGGCTTGTCGAAGCCCATGTGGCTGTCGCTGATCTGCAGGAATGTGAGGCCCTTGGCCTCGGCCGCCATGGCTTCCGAAGCTTTGGCCTCATCGACCAGGCCGAGCGAATGCGGCACCCCGCCCGAGATCGTCCACAGCACCCCGGTTCCGGCCCAGGTCATGCATTCCAGCACCTTGCGGCGGCTGGGGCCGTTTTCGTGGTCGGTCATGGTCAAATCTCCCGTAGTCCGTGAAGCGGCTACGGGGGACTAGATCGGGCGAGCGCGCGATTTATTCCCGGCCGGCGAGGGTCAGCCGGGCCGCCGCCCCGGTTGACATTTGTATAGACAAATGCCTATATACATGACATGGCCATGGTGGCGGATGGCTTCGATTGGGATGCCGGCAATCGGGATAAGTGCCAGAAGCATGGCCTCTCGCTTGCGGACATTGAGCATGTCGTCGGCCATGCCAATACCTTGATCGTCGCAGACATCAAAAATTCGGCTTTCGAGGAGCGTTTCATCGCCATTGGCCGCACGCCGGGTGGCCGCTACGCGTTAGTGGCGTTCACGCCACGGCAGCGCGGCGAAAGACTTCTGCTACGGCCGATCAGCGCGCGCTATATGCACAGGAAGGAAATCGAGAAATATGAAAAAGAAAGTTCCACACTTCAAAACCGATGAAGAGGCGGAAGCCTTTCTCGAACAGGACCTCACGGACTATCTGCATGCCGGCAATTTCAAGCCGATGCATTTCGAAATTCGGCCCAAGGAGAAGAGCATCAATCTCCGTCTTTCGGAGGGATTGCTCGATGCCGTTCGCGAGAATGCCAAACGCGAGGGCGTGCCTTATCAGCGTTATATTCGCCACTTGATCGAACGTGGCATGACGGCGCCGAAGCGCTCCAAAGCGAAGGCCGATTGAACGAATGAAATTCCTCGACGAAGCCAAGGTCTATGTGCACTCCGGCGCGGGCGGCAACGGCTGCATCGCGTTCCGGCGCGAGAAGTTCATCGAATTCGGCGGCCCGAGCGGCGGCGACGGCGGCAAGGGCGGCGACGTCATCGTGGAAGCCGTCAACGGCCTCAATACCCTGATCGATTACCGCTACCAGCAGCACTTCAAGGCGGCGCCCGGCGGCAACGGCATGGGCAAGGACCGCCACGGCGCCAACGGCAAGGACGTGGTGCTGAAGGTGCCGGTCGGCACTCAGGTCTATGAGGAGGACGGCGAGACGCTGCTCGCCGATTTCACCCGCGCCGGCGAGCGCGTGACGCTCATGAAGGGCGGCAATGGCGGCTTCGGCAACGCCTATTTCAAGAGCTCGACCAACCAGGCGCCACGCAAGGCCAATCCCGGCCAGCCCGGCGAGGAGCGCACCATCCGCCTGCGCCTGAAGCTGATCGCCGATGCCGGCATCATCGGCCTGCCCAATGCCGGCAAGTCCACCTTCCTCGCCACCGTGAGCGCGGCCAAGCCGAAGATCGCCGATTATCCGTTCACCACGCTGCATCCGCAGCTTGGCGTGTTCGAAGTCGATAACCGCGAATTCGTCATGGCCGATCTGCCGGGATTGATCGAGGGCGCGCATGAAGGCGTCGGGCTGGGCGACAAATTCCTCGGCCACACCGAACGCTGCCGCGTGCTGCTGCATCTGGTCGACGGCACCGGCGAAGACGCGGGTGCTGACTACAAGACCGTGCGCGCCGAACTGGAAGCCTATGGCCAGGGTTTGACCGACAAGCCGGAGATCGTGGCGTTGTCGAAAGCCGACGCGCTGACGCCGGAGGTGATCAAGACGCAAACCGCGAAGCTCAAGAAGGCATGCAAGAAGACGCCGCTGGTGCTGTCATCGGCTTCCGGCCAAGGCGTGAAAGACGTATTGCGCGCGCTGTTCAAGGTGATCGACCAGGCGCGCGCGCGCGCGGCCGACGAACCGAAATCAAAAGAAGCGGCCTGGCAGCCGTAGCAAGCCCGGCCATGACGGCTCCCGGCGTTGATCTACTGCGGCGGCGTGCCCTTCGTGCACAGGCGCCGCACACCGGCGCTCGGCATATAGGTGCAATCCGACGCCGTGAACGAGTGATAGGCGGCGGCGCAGGCCGTCACGTCGCAGAGCGGTTGCGGCGCCCCAGCCGCCGGTGCGGCCGGCTCATTCATTATTATGATCGCGGCGTCGGGTTGCGGCGCGCCGATCTGCGGGGCGGCCGGCGCATTCGTTTGAGAGGCGGCGTTCGGGCGAGTCGCGCCCTTGGCCGGCGGGGCGGCGGTGTTGCCTTGCAATGGCGGGCTACCGGCCGCGGCCGGCACCGCCGGGCGCACGGCCTGCACCGGCGGGCTCGCCGCCATCGGCGGCTCAGCGACGCCGGTGACCGCCGCGAGCGGCCGAACGGGCGGCCGCTCGGCCAGCCAGTCCATGCCGAACACGACATTGCAGAGCGCGACGGCGAGAACCGCGCAAACGGCGATGAATTTTTTCGTACTGTCCGACAGCGGGGGGAACATGGAACCATCCCAACGCTGGGATTATACGACCGGTTCCGCGTGAATGCGAAAGGCTGGGCGCGAGGCCCGGCCGTCGCAATACGAGCCATACTCCCCAGCGGCGGCGATTAACGCCGCCGCTGCCGGGACTATACCCTAGGCGCCGTTAGAACTTCCATTGCAGGCCGGTGGAAACCCCCACCAGCGTTGTACCCGTGTAGCAGTGCGGGCCGGACATGATGCCACCCGACGCGTTAAATGCGTCATGGCAATCGGTGGTAACCGACCGTCCGCCGGCGCCGAGATCGTAATGGGCGTCAGGTCCGTTGAAAGTCGCCGCCACGGTGGTGTACCAGATCAAGTTCGGAGAATACATGTGCTTGTACGCCGCGGTGAGCATGTCCGCCTGGTTTTGCGTCGGACCATAAACGGCACCATCGGCGGTCGTGAGCGTCCCGTCGTTGTGCTGGCCCGGATTGCCGGGCGAGCGGAAGGCATGCGCCCAACCGAAATGCAGACTGTCCATGGGCGTCAGTTCCTGGCTCACGACCAGCCAAGTGCCGTACCGAGTGCGCTCATTCTGGAAATCCAAATCGGCCGAGACGTAGCGGTGCAGACGTTCGCCGATGACGCCAATCGTGGTCCCGGTCGAGAATTTATACATCGCGGCAATCTTGGCGGCATCTTCGTTCGCAACATCCTCGTTGCATAGTTGTACACCAAGCGGGGTCAGCGGCGGTGTAGCCGCTGTCAAAGTCGCGCAGTTTTGCGGACCAAAAGTCGTAGGTGCTACGCCGTAAAGGGCCAGAATGTCGCTCGACCGGTTGACGTTCTGGTGCCATTCGTAGGCGGCGGTGATATAGAACGGGCCGTTGGTAAAACTGAGATTGGTGCTCACCGCATTGCTGAACGCGCCGTCGCTACACGTCACGAGCGCATTTCCGCCGCTGGTCGGGTCGTTGCCGCCGGCGCAATCGGATTCACCCGAGGCAAGATTGTCGCTGTTGTCGGCACGATTCTGGCCCGGCGCGAACATGACATTGAACTGGAAGCCGCCGCCGAATTTCGGCGATTCGTACCAGATCGCGTGGTTGATGCGGGTGCCAAACTCGACGCGATTGTCACCGCCCGAGTTGCCCATGATGACTGCGTAATCGCCGATCATGCCCGAGAACGGATTAAGAGCCGCCGTCGAGTTCTTGTAGGGCCCGTCCGACTTGCCGACCTTGATGGCGCCCCACATCGGCGAGGCGAGTCCGATGAAGCTGTTGCGGCTGAACAAGGCGCCGTTGACCTGGTTGCTCAGATTGCTATTGGATTGTTTGTCGCCCGGTGCCGCCGAGATGTCGATGCCGGCTTCGAACTGGTACACGAAATTGAACGGTTGATCGCCAATCCGCTGGAAGCCGCGCACACCCAAATAAGAGATGTTGGTCGAGATGGCCGGCATCCAGCCAAAATTTCCAACCGGAGGAGAACTGCCGTTTAACTCTAGACTACCAGCGTTCTTCGTCGTGGCGTCGAGTGAGACGTCGAATTGGCCGTAGGCGGTGATCTCGCCGCCCGGGGTAAAGAATGTGAGATCTTTGCCCGGCTTGCGCTCGAGGAATGCGTGGCCGTTGCTGTCGAGCCCGCCCCATCCCGACTTCACTGGGGCTCTGGTCGACTTTGCATGGGTATCGGCCGCGGTTGCTTTGGCCTGAGCCGCATTGGCGTCCGCCTGGATCGCCTGCTTCTTCGCCGCCTGGGCATCGGCGGCGGTGTGCGTCTGCGCCTCTTTCAGTTCTTTGACGGTGCGCGCAAGCACTTCGACCTGGGCCTGCAGCGCCTTGATCTGCGCGTCGGTTGCCTCTGCCTTCGCAGAGCCGTTCGCACCTGCCACCAGGATAAGCGCTGAAAGCGCAACCCCCGAACACAACCGTATACGCCGCGATGAGCCGCCCATTGTCCGATCCCCCTAAGTTTCCCCGTTTATAAAGTTTAGGCAATTGCTAATTAAAATCGCACAGAAAAATCGAACTGACGAGGGGAATTGAGACAACCTCGGCAAATCTGCACAGTTAAACTTTAAGCGTGATATTTATGCGACTACTACCAACCAATTGTTTCCCCTGTTAAATAATTGGGCGCGGTGGGCGATTATACTCTCTAGTGTCGGTCGTCTACGCCTTTTTCGCTATTGTCCTGCAGCGTGCCGGCCTTGCAGACGAAATCCGCCGCTGTCCAGGCTTTCATCTTTCGCAGGACGTGACGGCGGCCGTGATTCACGCGATGCGGTCGTTCGATCTACCGATCGATCGGCGTGAGCAACACACTGTGTTTCGAGGCGGTATCGATACAATCGAGCAGCGCCTTTTCGCTGAAAGGCTTGACGAGATAGCCGGTCACCCCGGCGCTCATGGCGCGCGCGCGAACGGCTTCATCGGGGTAGGCCGTGATCAGGATCGTCGGAATGGGGGCGCCGATCGCAACCAGATGGCCATAGAGCGCCAGCCCGCTCATATTTGGCATCTGCACGTCCGCGATCAAGCAAGAGGTAATGCGGATACGATTGGATTTCAGAAACGCATCGGCCGACGCAAACCCCTTGGCGATAAATCCATGCGAGCGCAAAAGCCCGATCGTTGCCTCGCGCACCGAGTCATCGTCTTCGACAACGGCAATCGACGGCTTGATCGACATGGCAGCGGCTTCCAACCGATTGGCCTGCGTAGCGCAACAAAGGGCTGCGCTGTGAACTAAGCCGGCGAAAAATGGATAAGGCAAACAAACCGCATTGGCGATTGCACTATGGTACCGATCGGCTACGCCGTTTCGGGACTGTCCGAAAGCTTGTCGGCCATGCGGACCAAATCGGCCAATGACTTGGCTTTCATCTTTCGCATGACGTGACGGCGATGCACCTTCACGGTGACCTCGCTGAGTTTGAGCTCGGCGGCGATTTGTTTGTTCGGCCGGCCGCTGGCGACTTGCAGCATGACCTGCCGCTCGCGCGCCGTGAGTGAAGCAAAATGACCCCGCAACACCGCGACGACAGCCGACGCCTGGCGCCGGGAACGGTCACGTTCAATGCCGAGATAAATGGCATCGAGCAAATCCTGATCGCGAAACGGCTTGGTCAGAAATTCGATGGCGCCGGCTTTGATGGCGCGCACCGACATCGGAACGTCGCCGTGTCCGGTGATGAAGATGATCGGAAGATCGATGTTCGATTTTGCCATTTCGCGTTGGAAATCGAGCCCGCTTAAACCCGGCAACCGGACATCGAGCACGATGCAGCCGGGCGCGTCCGGCCGTTTGAATTGCAGAAATTCTTCGATCGAGCCGAATGCCTGCACGTTCAGGTGGACGGAGCGAATAAGGCTGTCGAGCGCATCCCTGACCGAGGGACTGTCGTCGATCACGAACACAACAGGCTTGTTCTCACTCACGGTTCCATGCCCATCGGCAAGATGAATTGAAAGACCGCGCCACGCGGCGCATTCGGTGTCGCCCAGATGCGTCCGCCGTGAGCCTCGACGATCGAGCGGCTGATCGCAAGGCCCATGCCCATGCCGTCGGGCTTGGTCGTATAGAAGGCGCTGAACAGACGGTCGAGATTGTCCGGCGCCAGGCCTATCCCTGAGTCCTGGACGGCGATGCGCACGCCCTTCGCATCGTTTTTTGCCGAACTGATGATGAGCTCGCGCGGCCCCGCGGAAGTTCGGTGCATGGCCTCGATCGCGTTGAGGATGAGATTGAGGATGACTTGCTGCAATTGGACGCGGTCGCCCTGCACCGGCGGCACGTCGTCGGCGAGCTCGGTTCGCAGCGAAACCTGATTTTGTAGAATCTCGCTCTCGATCAGCGTGACGGTCGCCAGGATGATGTCGTTAATCTGCAGCCAGTCTTTTTTCGGCGGCGAGCTCTTGGTGAGGGCGCGCACCTGCGCGATGATCTCACTGGCGCGGTTGGCGTCTTTGACAAGACGGACGGCGGCTTGTCGGGCCTCGTCGAGATTGGGCGGTTCGGCCGCCAGCCAGCGCATGCAGGCATTGCCGTTGATCACCGCCGCGGCGAGCGGCTGATTGACTTCGTGCGCGATCGAGGCGGTCAACTCTCCGAGCGTGGTCACGCGCCCAACGTGCGCGAGTTGCGAGCGCGCCTCATAGGCCGCCGCTTTTTCCGATTCGATCTTGACCGCAAGGTAGGTCGTGGTGGCGATCGCCAGCAGACTGATCGTCGTATTGATGAAGCCGATTCCCGTCGAGCCGCTGGCCGCCGTCAAAAGATCGCTCAGCAGCGTCAATGCGCAACAGCCTATGCCGACAAGAATGACGCCACGCTTTTTGCAAAAGCGGACCGCCAGCAGAACGACCACGGTATAAAAGGCCGGAACCGCAATTTCCAAATCTGCAATCGTGTCGGCAACAAAAATCCCGGCCGCCAGCGTTATCGCAACGACGGGAAGCAGCGATGCCCTGGTCATGGCCCGAAGATTCTGAGGCTGCATTCGCGTTGCTCCCGGCGCCGCTCAATCCACCCCGAAGCCTCGCCAACATCTCTCTCAAAAACAAGGGTTCGAAGGGGTCTCGTAGGGGCTAAAAGGTTGCCAAGCTCCTCCGGCCATGACGAATTAGACTTGGCCGTGCTAAACACCGCCCGCCATTAACTTCTCCGCCGGTCCCATGCCCAAAACGCCCACCCTCGCCTCCTTCCGCCGCATCGTCGTGAAGGTCGGCTCGTCGCTGCTGGTGGATTCCGCCGCAGGCTCGCTCAAGCGCGACTGGCTGGCCTCGCTCGCCGCCGACATCGCGGCGCTGCACAAAGACAAGCGCGACCTGCTGGTGGTGTCCTCGGGCGCCATCGCGCTCGGCCGCGCCGTGCTCAAGCTGCCCGCCGGCGCGCTCAAGCTCGAGGACAGCCAGGCCGCCGCCGCGGTCGGGCAGATCGCGCTGGCGCGCGCCTGGTCGGAACACTTGAGCGCGCACGGCCTCACCGCCGGTCAGGTGCTGGTCACTTTGGGCGACACCGAAGAGCGCCGCCGTTATCTCAACGCGCGCTCCACCATCGCCAAGCTGCTGGAATGGCGGGCCGTGCCGGTGATCAACGAGAACGAC
>Ga0208715_1000324_pt1 | contig 16873 bp, 12 predicted proteins | sample NGESurshal092012_3_FD_184473 | JGI IMG/M metagenome (GOLD analysis project Ga0208715, IMG submission 184473) | Arctic peat soil microbial communities from Barrow, Alaska - NGEE Surface sample 210 shallow-092012 (SPAdes) | ecosystem: Environmental > Terrestrial > Soil > Wetlands > Peat ... | reverse complement strand
CGGAATTCTGCAGCGGGATCACCTCGCGATGGCCATGCGCGCGCAGGCCGAGCACAAAATGGTCGCGGTCGATTCCGGCAATCGGCGCCTCGCCGGCCGGATAAACTTCGGCGACGACAACGGTGTCGGCGTCGTTGAAGCAGGTGCAGAATTCATCGAACAGCGATTGCAGCCGGGTGAAGCGATGCGGCTGCACCACGGCAATGATTTTGCCGTTGCTGGACTCCCGCGCCGCCTTCAGCACCGCGGCGATCTCAACCGGGTGATGGCCGTAATCATCGATGATGGTGACGCCATTCCATTCGCCTGTCTTGGTGAAGCGCCGGCGCACGCCGCCGAAGCTCGCCAGCGCCTTTCGGATGGTCTCGTCCGCGAGCCCGAGTTCATGCGCCACCGCGATCGCGGCGGTGGCGTTGAGCGCGTTGTGCCGTCCCGGCATCGGCAGCACCAGGTCGGCGATCTCATGCGCAACATCGGTTTTGCGGTCCCGAAACGCGACCTTGAAACTGGAACCGCCGCCCTTCGGATTGAGGTCGAGCAGCCGCGCGTCGGCCTGCGGATTCTCGCCGTAGGTGATGATGCGGCGATCCTCGATCTTGCCGACGATGGTCTGCACCACGGGATGGTCGATGCACATCACCGCGAAGCCGTAGAACGGCACGTTCTCGACGAAATTGCGGAACGCGTCCTGCACCGCTTCAAAAGTCTTGAAATGATCGAGATGTTCGGGATCGACATTGGTGACGATGGCGACGTCGGCCGGCAGTTTGAGGAACGTGCCGTCGCTCTCGTCGGCCTCCACCACCATCCACTCGCCGGCGCCGAGCCGGGCGTTGGTGCCGTAGGCGTTGATGATGCCGCCATTGATCACGGTGGGATCGAGATCGCCGGCGTCGAGCAGGGCCGCGACCATCGAGGTCGTGGTGGTCTTGCCATGGGTGCCCGCGATCGCGACGCAACTTTTCAGCCGCATCAGCTCGGCCAGCATTTCGGCGCGGCGCACCACCGGGATGCGCTGCGCCCGCGCCGCCATCAGTTCGGGATTGTCGCGCTTGATCGCGGTCGACACCACCAGCACGTCGGCGCCGGCGACGTTCTCGGCCCTGTGGCCGACGGTGATGGTGATGCCCTTGTCGCGCAGGCGGCTGACATTGGCGCTCTCGGAAGCGTCGGAGCCCTGCACGGTGTAGCCGAGATTGCACAGCACCTCGGCAATGCCGCTCATGCCGATACCGCCGATCCCGACGAAGTGGATGGGTCCGATCTCGCGCGGCAGTCGCATGGTTGGTTCCTTGGCGTCATCGTCCGCGAAAGCGGACGATCCAGTATTCGGCGAAGCCCAAAATTCAAATCAGCCGCGTGGAGTACTGGATGCCCCGCTTTCGCGGGGCATGACAAGGGGCAATTTTGTGTGCAACCGCCTAGATTCCGGCGACTTTCGCGACCAGATCGGCCAGCCGTTCGGCGGCATCGAGCCGGCCGACGGTGCGGGCGCCGGCGGCCATCGCGGCGAGCCGCTCTGGCTCGGCGGCGAGCGCGGAGATTTCCGCCGCCAGCCGGGCGGGCGTGAAATCCGCCTGCGGAACCCGAAGCGCGCCATTCGCCTGCGCCAGCACCCCGGCATTGGCGAACTGATCCTGGTCGATCGAACCGGGCAGCGGCACCAGGATCGACGGCCGGCCGATGGCGCCGAGCTCGGCCACCGTGCCGGCGCCGGATCGCGAGACCACCAGATGGCTCGACGCCAGCCGCGCCGGCAGATCGGCGAAGAACGGCGCCAGTTCGGCGTTGATCTTGAGCCGGTCATAGACCGCGCGCACGCGCGCCTTATCCTCCTCCCGCACCTGCTGGGTGAGGATCAATCTGTTCCACAGCGCCGGCTCCAGCCGCTCGATCGCACACGGCACGATATCGGCCATCACGCGCGCGCCCTGGCTGCCGCCAACCACGAGCAACCGAAATGGCCCGGTCGGTTCGGGAGATACGAATTTCACCGCGGCCGCCGCCAGGATCGCCGGGCGCATTGGCGTGCCGACGGTGGTTGTTTTCGCCGAAAGCTGTGGATCGCGATCGAGCACACCCGGCAGCGAGGTCGCGATCGCGCTGACGCGGCGCGACAGAAAGCGGTTGGCGCGGCCGAGCACAGCATTGGCCTCGTGAATGATGCCGGGCACGCCTGACAGCCGCGCCGCCAGCAGCGGCGGCACCGTCGGATAACCGCCGAAGCCGACCACGGCGGCGGGCTTCAATCGACGCATCAGCTTGAGCGAAACGGCGATCCCGGCAGCCAGCATGGTGCCGGTGTAGGCCAGCGACCACGGCGTGCGGCCGCGCACGGTCGCGCTCGGCACCACGTCGATCATGTCCCTGGAAAACAATCCGCTGTAGCGCAGCGCGCGGGAGTCGGTCGCGAGGCGCACGCGCAAGCCGCGCCTGATCAGTTCGACGCCGAGCGCCTCGGCGGGAAACAGATGGCCGCCGGTGCCGCCCGCGGCCAGCAGAATCAGAGGCGCAGTGTCCATGGCTTCAAATAGCCGACAGCGCGGCCTTAGTCATCAGGCGTAGCTGCGAACTGCGTTGGCGTCGCCGATCGACTCCATCTCGGTGCGCGGCCGATGCCGTGTCAGAGCCAGCAGCATGCCGACGCCGTAGGCCAGCGAGATGATCGAGGAGCCGCCATAGGAGATGAACGGCAGAGTCATGCCCTTGGCCGGTATCAGCTGCAGATTGACCGACATGTTGATCGCGGCCTGCACGCCGAACAAAATAGCCAGGCCCGACGCGGCAAACCGCGCGAACATGTCCTCTGACGCGTAGGCACGCGACAACGCGCGGATCACGACAAAGGCGAACAGCGCCAGCAGCGCAAGGCAAAGAATGATTCCGAACTCCTCCGCCGCCACCGCGAACACGAAATCGGTATGGCTGTCCGGCAGGCTGCGCTTGGCAATACCTTCGCCGGGCCCCAATCCGAACCAGCCGCCGTTGGAGAACGCCTCCATGGCGGTATCGACCTGAAAGGTGTCTCCCGACGCGGGATTCATGAAGCGCTTGATGCGGCCTGCAACGTGCGGCACCAGCAAATAGGCGCTGAACAGCCCGGCGCTCGCGGCCCCCGCCAGCCCCAGCACCCAGATCATCCGCATGCCCGCGATGAAGAACAGGGCGCCCCACACCATCAGAATCAGCATGGTCTGGCCGAAGTCAGGTTCCAGCACCAGCAGCGACACCAGCATCATCAGCAGCACCAGCGCCATTGACGTCGCCGGCATTTCCGGCCGCCGCGCCGATTCCGCAAACAGCCACGCCGCCAGCACCACGAACGCAGGCTTGGCGGATTCGGAAGCCTGGATGTTGATGCCGATCAGCGTGATCCAGCGCCGCGAGCCCTTGACCTCGGGGCCAACCAGCAGCGTCGCCACGATCAGCACGATGCTGACCGCGAACACGATCAGCGCGGTGCGGCGAATCTGCCGCGGCGACAGGAATGACACTCCGATCAGCACGATGAAGGAAGGCAGCAGAAACAATACGTGGCGGTTGAAGAAGTGAAACGGATCGAGCCCGATCCGTGTCGCCACCGGCGGACTGGCCGCCAGCGAAAGAATGATGCCGCCCAGCATCAGCGCGACAATCGCCGCGAGCAGCAGGCGGTCCACGGTCCACCACCATTCGCTAAAGGGGGTGCGTTGTTCACGGGAGATCATGGGCATTCCTGCGCGGAGGTTTGCTCATTGGTCGCCCATGATGGTTTCCGAAGGGTTAATGGAATCTGGCTTTCTTTACCTCTCTCCGCATGCGGGGAGAGGTCGAAACGGAGCGAAGCGAAGTTTTCGGGTGAGGGGCCGCCGAATGCGATGACGAACCCTCGGCGCTCGTACCGACAGCTGTACCTCCTCACCCGCTCGCAAAAGATGCTCGCGACCTCTCCCCCGCAAGCCGGGAGAGATGAAGAAATCACACCACCGGCTTGGCGCCGGGCAGTGCCGTGACGAGATCCCGGAACCGGGCGCCGCGGATTTCAAAATTGCGGTACTGGTCGAACGACGCGCAAGCCGGCGACAGCAGCACCACCGTATCGGGCAGCCCGGAGGCCTCCGCATCGCGCGCGGCATTGGCCACCGCGACCTCAAGCGTTTCGCTGATCTCGTGCGACACCCGATCGCCGAGGGTACCAGCAAATTCCTTGGCGGCTTCCCCGATCAGATAGGCCTTGCGGATGCGCGGGAAATATTCGGTCAAACCAGTGATGCCGCCGAGCTTCGGCTTGCCACCGGCGATCCAGAAAATATCGGCGAAAGACGACAGCGCATGCGCCGCGGCATCGGCATTGGTGCCCTTGGAATCGTTGACGAACAGCACATTGCCGCGGCGGCCGACCTGCTCCATGCGGTGGGCGAGACCGGGAAAGCTGCGCAGGCCGTTTTGCAAAACCTCAGTGCTGATGCCCAGCGCCAGCGCGCACGCCGATGCGCAGGCGGCATTCTGCGCGTTGTGCAGGCCGCGCAGCGAACCGATGCCGCCGATCCGCGCGATCTCGCTGCGCGCGCCGCCGGATGCGCGCCAGATGGCTTCATGATCGACATAGATGCCGTCGGGGAGCGGATTCTTCACCGATATCCTGACCACGCGCTGGCCCGCCTGCTCGATCCGGTCGGCGGTGTTGCGGCTCCATCCGTCGTCGACGCCAACGATCGCGGTACCCTGCTTCTGCACGCCGGCGACCAGCCGCTCCTTCACGGCTGCATAATGTTCGAGCGTGCCATGGCGATCGATATGGTCTTCGCTGACATTGAGCAGGATGCCGACAGTGGGATCGAGGCTCGGCGTAAGATCGATCTGATACGACGACATCTCGATGACGTGGACCCGCCCCATGCGCGGCGGCTGCAGCGACAGGATCGCGGTGCCGATGTTGCCGCCCATCTGGGTGTCGTAACCGGCGACCCGCATCAAATGCGCGATCAGCGCCGTGGTGGTCGATTTGCCGTTGGTGCCGGTGATGGCGACGAACGGCGCGTCCGGCGCATGACGCCGTCGCTCCCGGCAGAACAGCTCGATATCGCCGATCACCTCGACGCCGGCCCGTTGCGCCGCCAGCACGGTCCAGTGCGGCGCCGGATGGGTGAGCGGCGCTCCCGGCGTCAGCACCAGGGCGGCAAAACTCGCCCACGACACCTTGCGCAAATCCGCTGTCATGAAGCCGGCTTTCGCGGCTTCGGCGAGCTTATCGACGCCGTCGTCGCTGGCGATCACTTCCGCCCCGCCCGCCTTCAAGGCGTGGCAGCTCGCAAGCCCGGAGCCGCCGAGGCCGAACACCGCAACCGTCTTGCCCGCAAAGGAGGTGACGGGGATCAAATGATCACCGCAGCTTCAGCGTGGAGAGGCCGGCCAGCGCCAGCATCACCGAGATGATCCAGAACCGGATCACGATTTGCGGTTCGGTCCAGCCCAGTTGTTCGAAATGGTGATGGATCGGCGCCATCCGGAACACGCGCTTGCCGGTGAGCTTGAACGACGCCACCTGCACGATCACCGAGACCGCTTCCAGCACGAACAACCCGCCGATCACGGCAAGCACGATCTCGTGTTTGACCGCGACCGCGATCGACCCGAGCATGCCGCCGAGCGCAAGCGAACCGGTGTCGCCCATGAAGATCGACGCCGGCGGCGCGTTGAACCACAGGAATCCCAGTCCCGCGCCAAGCACCGCGCCGCACAGCACCGCGAGTTCGCCGGTGCCGGCGACGTAGTTGATCTGAAGGTAGTCCGAGAACACCGCGTTGCCGACGAGATAGGAGATCAGGCCGAAGCTCGCCGCCGCGATCATGACCGGAACGATGGCGAGACCGTCGAGGCCGTCGGTCAGGTTGACCGCGTTGCCGGCGCCGACAATGATGAACGCGCCGAACAGCAGGAAGAACCAGCCGAAATTCAGCACCACGTCCTTGAAAAACGGAATCACCAAAGAGGTCGAGAACGGGTCGCGTCCGAGCCGGACCAGCGCGTAACACGCTACGAACGCGATCAGCGCTTCGATCGCCAGCCGAATGCGGCCGGCGAAGCCGCTATGGGTCTGCTTGGTCACTTTCAGATAATCGTCGTAGAAGCCGACGAAGCCAAAACCGAGCGTCACCGCGAGCACGATCCAGACATAGGGATTGAGCGGATTGGCCCACAGCAGCGTCGAGACCACCAGTCCGGAAAGGATCATCAGCCCACCCATGGTCGGCGTGCCGATCTTGGTGACGAGGTGCGATTGCGGGCCGTCGCTGCGGATCGGTTGGCCCTTGCCCTGGCGAAGCCGAAGATGATCGATGATCCAGGGGCCGAACAAGAACACGAACAACGCTCCGGTCACCATCGCCCCGCCGGTGCGAAAGGTGATGTAGCGAAACACGTTCAAAAACGTGCGGAACACGCCCATGCCGGGAACCGTGTTGGAAAGGTCGATCAGCCAGTAAAACATTCAATCCGCCTTATACCGCGGCTTCGTCGAGCGCGGTCTTGCCGGGAAAGCGCTTTTCGAGCGCATTCACAATCGTTTTCATCTTCGAGCCGAGCGATCCCTTGATCATGATCGCGTCGCCGGCGCGAATCGCGGCGACGGCCTGCGCTTCGAGATCAGCTGCGCTCTCGGCATAGCCGCCCCGTTTACCCGTGGAAAGAGCGTCCCACAAGTTGCGCATCAGCGGACCACAACAATACACCAGATCGATGTGATTGGCCTTGATGGCCTCATTCAGACCGCGATGCAGCGCGGCGCTGGTTGCACCGAGTTCCAGCATATCGCCGAGCACCGCGATGCGCCGGCCATGCGGGCCGATCGCGGCCTGGCCCAGCACGTTCAACGCCGCGGCCATCGAGGCCGGATTGGCGTTATAGCTTTCATCGATCAGCGTGGCCTCGCCGTTGGCAACCTCCAGCGCGCGCCGCACGCCGCGGCCGGCCGCCGGCTCGATCTGCGACAGCGACAGCGCTGCGAGCGCAAGATCGGCGCCCGCCAGCGACGCCGCCGCGAGCACCGCCAGCGAATTCATCGCCATGTGACGACCGGGCATGCCGAGTTTATACGTCACGTCATGCCCGAGGATATTGGCATGCACCGCCGAACAGGCTGAATGCAGCGATACGTCGAGCAGCCTCGCGTCGGATTTCTCGTCGGCGCCGAACGAGACGATGCGCGAGATCCCGAGCTTTTTGGCGCGTCTCTGCAACCGGCCGAACTGCGAGTTGTCACGGTTGAGCACCACCGCGCCGCCGGGCTCGACGCCGGCGAAGATTTCCGCCTTGGCATCGGCAATCGCCTCGATGCCGGCAAAGAACTCCAGATGCACCGGCTCGACCGTGGTGATGATGGCCACCTGCGGCCGCACCACCCTGACCAATGGCTCGATTTCGCCGGCGTGATTCATGCCGATCTCGAAGATCGCGAAACGCACCGTCGCCGGGCATCGCGCCAGTGACAGCGGCACGCCCCAGTGATTGTTGAACGACGCCGCCGAAGCGTGGGTCTCGCCCTGCGCGCCGAGCACGCGGCGCAGCGCTTCCTTGGTCGATGTTTTGCCGACCGAGCCGGTGACCGCGATCACCTGCGCATTCAGGCGCGCGCGTGCGGCACTGGCGAGATCGACCAGACCGGCCAGCACGTCGTCGACCACCAGCAGCGGCGCGTCGGGTGCGAACTTGTCGCGCTGCGCGGTTTCGACCACTGCCAGTGCGGCGCCCGCCTTCAAGGCTGCTGCGACGAAATCATGCCCGTCATGGACGTCGCCCTTGATCGCGAAATAGGCTTCACCCGGCGCAATGGTGCGGCTGTCGATGGAAAGGCCCGTCACCGCTTCCGGCAACGCGCCACGGATCGACGCGCGCATCGCCTCCGCCATCGCACCAGAAGTCCATAACGGCGCCGCGCTCATGCGACCCTCGGGGCAAGGGCTGATGCCACCGCGTCGTGATCGCTGAACGGCAGGGTGCGGTCGCCGACGATCTGCCCGGTCTCGTGGCCCTTGCCGGCGATCAGCAGCGCATCGCCGGGCTGCAGACCGGCAATCGCGGTCCGGATCGCCTCGGCGCGGTCGCCGATGTCCGTTGCGCCCTTCGCAGCGCTCAAGATCGCGGCGCGGATCAGCTCCGGATCTTCACTGCGCGGATTGTCGTCGGTGACGATGACGCTGTCGGCATTCTCGGTTGCAATCGCACCCATCAAAGGACGTTTGCCAGCGTCGCGGTCGCCGCCGGCGCCGAACACCACGACCAGCTTGCGTTTCGCGTAAGGCCGCAGCGCCTGCAGCGCCTTCGCCAGCGCGTCGGGCTTGTGCGCGTAATCGACGAAGATCGGCGCGCCGTTGCGCTCGGCGACCCGCTCCAGCCGGCCCTTCGCGCCCTCGAGAAGTTCGAGCTCAGCGAAAACGGCTTTGGGCTCGCTGCCGGTGCCGATCGCGAGCCCGGCGGCGACCAGCGCATTCTCGATCTGGAATTCGCCGACCAGCGGCAGCCGGACTGCATGCCTGCGCCCGCGATGTTCGAGCGTGAGTTTCTGCGCAAAGCCGTCGATGTCAGCCTCAATCAGACGAACGCCCTCGCCTGCGCCGTTGCCCTTGCGGCCGACCGCGACGATCCGCAAGCCGCGTGCGCGCGCAGCATCGATCACGGCCTGCGAACAGTCATGATCGGCGGAGATCACCGCGACTCCGTCCGCCGCGACCAGATCGCGAAACAGCCGCAGTTTGGCGGCAAGATAATGCGCGACGTCAGGATGGTAATCCATGTGGTCGCGCGACAGGTTGGTGAATCCGCCGGCGCCGATCCGGACGCCGTCCAGTCGATACTGATCGAGCCCATGCGATGAGGCCTCAAGTGCCAGATGCGTGACGCCTTCGCCGGCGATTTCGTCGAGCTGCCGATGCAGCGCAATCGGATCCGGCGTCGTCAGCGATCCGTAGATGGTGCGCTTCGGCGACACCAGCCCGATGGTGCCGATGCTGGCCGACTCATGACCGAGCCGCTGCCAGATCTGCCGCGTGAAGGCGGCGACGGAGGTCTTGCCGCTGGTGCCGGTTACGGCCGCGATTATCGCAGGCTGCCGTGGGTAGAATTTCGCCGCCGCGAGCGCCAGAGCGCGGCGCGGATTGGGCGTGCTGACAAACGGCACGCGGCGATCGCCTTGCGGGGGATGGTCGCCCGCCACCGCCACCGCGCCGGATGCAATCGCAGAATCGATAAAGCGCGCGCCATCGGTCTTGCTGCCGGCGAGCGCGAAGAACAGGTCGCCAGGCTTGACCGCGCGGCTGTCCACGGCGAGGCCGGTGACCACGGCCGCTTCCGCCTGCAGGTCGATCGTGGCGTCATCGCTGAACAGATCGCGAAGTTTCATTATCTTCCAGTCCGACCGGCGCGCCAGTGCCCCGATTCCGAAGTTCGTGATCCATTGCGGCACCCTCTGAACACGAACTTCGGAAACAAAAGGGGCACCAGCAACTCTGCATTTCGAGTGCCGCTCTTCGATTTGAAGTTCCTGGTACGGGCTCGCGGCAACCGGTGTAGGAACTGCAAATCGGCGGCACCAGTGTACGCCTTACTGGGTTGTCTTCGATGCCGCAAGAATAAGGCGGTCGGACGGCGGCAGATCGAAACGCGGCTCGATTCCCAGAAGCGGCGCAATGCGCTCGATCACCTTGCCGCCAGTCGGCACCGCATTCCAGCCGGAAGTGATGAAACCGAAAGTTTCCTTCAGCGGTTGCGGCTCGTCCAGCATGATCAGCAGCTGGTAGCGGGGATTGTCGGCCGGCAGGATCGCCGTGAAGGCGTTGAGCACGCGTTTCTTGGCGTAGCGGCCGTTGATGACCTTTTCGGCGGTTCCGGTCTTGCCGCCAATGTAATAACCCTTGACGTCGGCTTTCTTGGCGGTGCCGATTTCGGCATTCAGCCGCATCAGGAATCGCATCTTCTCGCTGGTCTCGGGCTTGATCACCCGTCTTGCGACCGCCATGGCTTCCTGCTCGGTGCGTTTCAGGAAGGTCGGCGGAATCAGATTGCCGCCGTTCACCAGCGCGTCGATGCCCATCACCGCCTGCAGCGGCGCGACCGACAATCCATGGCCAAAAGCGATGGTCACCGTGTTCAGTTCGGACCAGTGCCGCGGCAGGATCGGCGACGCGCTCTCCGGCAATTCGGTACGCAGCCGCTCAAGCTGCCCCATCTTCCGCAGGAACGCCTTGTGCGCCTCGACGCCCTGCGACAGCGCGATACGCGCCGCGCCGACATTGGACGAGTAGGTAAAAACCTCTCTCATGTTGAGCATGCGACCGAGCGGGTGATCGTCATGGATCGTGAACTTGCCGTAGTGCAACGGACCGCGCGCATCCCACATCGAATTGAGATCGACTTTGCCGGAATCCAGCGCCATCGCCAGCGTGAAGGCCTTGAACGTCGATCCCATCTCGTAAACGCCCGTCGTCAGCCGATTGATGCGATCGGGATCGTGCGCCTCTTTCGGGTTGTTGGGATCGAAATCCGGGACCGACACCATCGCCACGATCTCGCCGGTCTTGACGTTGGAGACGAGGCCGGAGGCCGCCTTGGCCTTGTATTTTTCCTTGGCCTTGAGGAGTTCGTCACGCAGCGCGTGCTCGACGCGCAGGTCGACTGACAACTCCACCGGCCGCTGCAGCCGATCGGTGGCAAAGCCGGCTCGATGCAGATCGGCGAGGCCGTTGCTGTCGAGCCACTTTTCCATACCGGCGATGCCCTGGTTGTCGATGTTGACCAGACCAATCAGATGCGCGACTTCGGCGCCGGTGGGGTAAACGCGCTTGTTCTCGCGCAGGAAGCCGATGCCGGGAATGCCGAGGCGGTGAATTTCCTGCTGCTGCTGCAGCGGCGTGATTTCGCGCTTCAGCCAGACGAAGCCTTTTTTCGACGACAGCCGGTCGCGTACTTCGCTGGTGTCGAGATCCGGCAGCGTCGCGGTCAGAAGCTCGATGGCTTCGTCCTTGTCGATGATCCGGCGCGGCTCGCCGAACAGGCTGGGCGCCTTGACGTCGGTGGCGAGCACCTCGCCATTGCGATCGACGATATCCGGCCGCGCGGTTGCGATGGCGTCCTGCGCCGCGGTCCGGCGCGCGCCATGGTTGTCGCCGCCGACGGCGAACATGATCAGCCGCCCGCCGATCACCGCATAGATCGCCAGGAATGCCACGATCGCAAATCCGACGCGGGCGCGCGCCTTCACGGCACGGTCGACATTGCGCCCGTACAGCAGGCTGCGGATCAGCCGTTGCCGCCACGGTTCCGCAGGCTTGACGGTGGCCCGCGCGCGACCGGTCATCGCTGATCCTCCGGCGTTGGCACCGAACCCGTCACGGCAGCGGAATCGATAGTCTCGATCATCGCGCCGATCGGATCGGGATCGCCTGACTTGACAAAGTTTGGCGGCCGCTCGGGCAAGTTCTTCAACGAATCATATTGCGTAGCGTTAAGAGGCTTCAGCGGCAGATGGCGTTCGGCGAGACCCTGCAGCCGCAGTGGCGCATCGAGTTTGGCCCATTCCGAACGCAGTACCGCGATGGCGTCGCGCTGCTCGCGAATTTCCGCATGCAATCGCAGCACGCGCTCGGTGCGAGAGGTGGATTCCATCTTTATCCGATAGACATAGGCCGCGGCGAACACCAGGACGCCGATCACGAGGAGATGGATGATCCGCATGGTCAGCCTCCCCTCATCACGTCAGTGAGCGACGGCCATGCCGGCAATGCGGCGGCGCCGTGCGCGGGCGCAGCGGTGCGCTCGGCCGCGCGCAGCTTTGCCGACCGCGCGCGCGGATTGGCGGAAATCTCGTCGTCGCCCGGCGTGACCGGACGTTTTGTCAAAATGCTGAAGCTTGGCGCGGCCTGTGCGACCTCGGGCAGATGCCGCGATCCGCCGCCGGCCCTGCTGCGTTCGACCAGAAAGTTCTTGACGATGCGGTCCTCCAGCGAATGAAACGACACCACCACGAGCCGGCCGCCCGGCTTCAGCACGCGCTCCGCCGCCGACAGCGCCAGATGCAGTTCGTCGAGTTCCTCGTTGACGAAAATCCGCAACGCCTGAAACGTCCGGGTTGCGGGGTGAATTTCACCGGGCTTCGACCACACCACCTTCGAGACGATATCGGCCAGCGCCCGCGTGGTCGTAATCGGTGCTTCCTTGCGCGCGGCGACGATGGCGCGGGCGACGCCGCGGGAATGACGCTCCTCGCCGAAGATGTAGATGATGTTGGCGAGATCGGCCTCGGACGCCTTCGCGATCACGTCCGCCGCAGTCGGGCCGTCATGGCCCATCCGCATGTCGAGCGGGCCGCCAAGGCGAAACGAGAAGCCGCGGCCGGCCTCGTCGAGCTGCATCGAGGATACCCCGACATCCATCACGACGCCGTCGACCGAAGAGATGCCCTGCGCGGCGCAAATCTCGGCGAGATTGGAGAAGCGATCCTCGACCAGCGTCAGCCGGCCGCCCGACCGATCAACGAGATCGAAGCCGGCCGATATGGCCGATCGGTCGCGGTCGATGCCGACGACCCGGGTTCCGGCGGTGTCGAGAATGGCCCGGCTGTAACCGCCGGCACCAAAGGTGGCGTCGACATAGAGGCCGCCGTCGCGCGGGCTCAGCATCTCCACGGCTTCGCGGCCAAGGACGGGAATATGACGTTTGCCAGCCGGATTCATGCCCCGGCTCCGGGTACAGACCGGGTAAAGAAACTGAGATTGGACGCGAACGGGCCCATTGCGCCTCAAATGTCTGCGCTTCGCCGGGCTTTTCGCCTCGAAAAGCCCTGGCGATGCACGATTGCCGATCCCGCGCGGCCCAAATCGCAAACCCTGACTTCCCGTTGGAGTTTGCTGGGCTGCCATGGGATTTCGAGCGTCAATAGGGCCTCGGCCGTCCCCCAACCGGTTCGGCTCTTCACCACTTAGTAACGTCAGTTAGCGTTAAGAAAGCGTTGATGGGACTGATACAATTCCCTCGCGGGGAAGATCGGCCGAGTTCCATGCCAGCCCCCCTTTCGGGTCGTTCCGGCGAACGCCGGGACCCAACCATCGACGTTGATTGTTGCAGAATGCGTCCGCTCCAGTGCCAGAGCCGAGGGGGACAGCGTATGGGTGCCGGCGTTCGCCGGGACGACGATAGAATGTCTGGCATCAGACTTTCATCTGCGATTCGTTCGGCCTGGTGATGCTTCCTGCACACACTCGGCCAAAATGCGAAGCGGCGAGGCGCTCTCGCATTGCGCCGAGGGCATCGTGAAGGGATAGTGAGCGAGCTTCGTCCTGAAAACGCACTGTTGCCGTTCTCCTGCCCGGTTTAAGCTGTCCTATGTCACTCGGTTCGTTCGCATCCGTTGATTTTGATTCGAAGCGTCAACGTGCCCTCCCGATTCCAAGGGCCAACGCGAACATGAAGACATTCACCCCAGATTCATCGATCGCTTCCGACGTCATCCCGTCGGCGAACTATGGCGACCGGAACAACGGCCGTTTGCCCGACATGATCGTGCTGCACTACACCGGAATGCCGGATGTGGAAGGCGCGATCGCGCAGCTGTGCACGGCGGGCACCGACGTTTCCGCGCATTACATCGTTCTGGAAGACGGCCGCATCGTGCAGTGCGTCCCGGAAGCCAAACGCGCCTGGCATGCCGGCGTGGCATCCTGGGCGGGCGAAGAGGATATCAATTCCTGTTCGATCGGCGTCGAGATCGTCAATCGCGGCCACGACTGGGGCTATCCGGAATTTCCGCTGCGCCAGATCGCCGCCGTGATCGCGCTGTGCCGCGGCATCATGCTGCGCCGCAAGGTGCCGTCACATCGCGTGCTCGCGCATTCGGACGTCGCCCCAGCCCGCAAGAAAGACCCCGGCGAGAAATTTCCGTGGCATTCGCTGGCCAATTCGGGCGTCGGCCACTGGGTGCAGCCGGCGCCGATCGTGCGCGGCGAAACGCTCAAATTAGGTACCATCAGCGACGACGTCCTCGGGTTGCAGCAAGCGCTGGCCAAGTACGGCTACGGCGTCCCGACCAGCGGAAAATATGACGGGCCGACCATGGAAGTGGTCACCGCCTTCCAGCGCCACTTTCGCCCCGCCCGCGTCGACGGCGTCGCCGATCATTCGACGCTGACCACATTGCAATCGTTGCTGGCGAGCCTCTCGACCGACGCCACCGCCGTCGCTGCGCGGTAGGACGATCAGCTTGAGACGACGCACCAGCTGATAGGAAACTGTCATTCCGGGGCGCGGGCAAAGCGAGCGAGCCCGGAATCCATAACGACTATCGGGAGTATGGATTCCGGGCCTGCGCCAAGAGGCGCACCCCGGAATGACGACGGTTGAGTCAACCGTAGCTAATTCTCCGGGCTTCCGTTCCCGCAACCGAGCTCCGCCAAGCGCCGTGCGTAAAGCCGCCGCAACGGCTCCAGCTGCGTCGCGGCCGTTGCCCTAAGATAGGCGTCGCGTGCCGCATCATAGCGGCCGAGCCGGCGCAACAGATCGGCGCGCACCGCCGGCATCAACTCGTAGCCATTGAGTCCGCCGCGGGCTTCCAGCGCGTCGATCAGGTCCAGCGCGCGGCCCGGTCCGTCCACCATCGATACGACAGCGGCGTGATTGAGCTCGATCACCGGCGACGGGCTGATCCGCAGCAGCACTTCATAAAGGCCGGCGATTTGCGGCCAGTCGGTATCGCGATAACTCGGCGCTCGCGCATGCAGTGCCGCGATCGCAGCCTGCACCGCATAGGATTGCGGCCGGCCCGGCATCCGCAAGGCGTCTTCCACCAGCTTCAAACCTTCGGCGATCTGGCCATGGTCCCAAAGCGCGCGATCCTGCTCTTCCAGGAGCACGATGTCGCCGCCCGCGGTCTGGCGCCCGGCGCGGCGCGCGTCATGCAGCAGCATCAAGGCCAGCAATCCCTTGATCTCGCCCCGTTGCGGCATCAGGGCGTCGAGCAGGCGGCCCAGCCGGATCGCTTCGCGCGCCAGACTGGGCCGCATCAGGTCCTCACCCGATGTTGCCGCATAGCCTTCGGTGAAGACGAGATAGATCACCGCGAGCACCCCGCGCAGCCGCGGCTCGAGCGCTTCGCGATCCGGCACCTCATAGGGAATTTCGGCAAGGCGGATCTTCTGTTTGGCGCGGACGAGACGCTGCGCCATGGCGTCCTCGCTGGCCAGAAACGCGCGCGCGACCTGCCCGGTCGTCAGCCCGCACACCGTGCGCAGCGTCAGTGCGACCTGAACCTCGGCCGCGAATGCCGGATGGCAACAAATGAAGATCAGCCGCAGCATGTCATCGTCGAGCGCCATCGCCTCAAAGGCCTCGTCGGAGGCGGCCACGTTGTGCAGCAACTCGCGCGCCAGTTCTCCCTGCTTGCCGCGAAACGCGATGCTCCGGCGGACCCGGTCGATCGCCTTGTTGCGTCCGACATTGACCAGCCATGCGCGCGGGTTGGCGGGCGGATCGGCGGCAGGCCAGCGTTCCAATGCTGTGGCAAAAGCATCCTGCAATGCGTCCTCGGCGAGATCGAAATCGCCGACGAGACGGATCAGCGTCGCCAGCGCCCGACCCGCCTCGTCACGGAATATTTTTTCGATTTCGGGAGATGTCATGTGGCTAGACATTCAACAATTGTCATTCCGGGGCGTGCGAAGCACGAACCCGGAATCCATAACCACGACCGGGAGTATGGATTTCGGGTCTGCGCCTAACGGCGCATCCCGGAATGACAAGCAGAGATACATTCAATTATAAACCCAGATCGGCCTGACCTCGATCGAACCCAGCCTGGCGCCGGGTATCCGCGCCGCGATCGCGAGCGCGGCGTCGAGATCCTTGGCTTCGACCAGATAGTAGCCGCCGAGCTGCTCGCGCGTCTCCGCGAACGGACCATCCGTGGTCAGGGTCTTGCCGTCGCGGACGCGCACGGTGGTCGCCGTCGTTGTCGGCTGCAGCCGGTCGCCGGCCTTGAAATTGCCGCTCTGGATGATGGACTGGGTGAACGCGCCATATTCCTCCAGCATCTTCTTGCCGGTCGCCGCGTCCATTTTGCCGTACTCGGCTTCGTTCTGATAGATCATCAACAAATACTGCATCTCGTTAACTCCTTTTGATCGGCAGGTTTCGCCGACATCCAGTCGAACGGGCCCATCGCAAAACGACATCTTCAGGATAATTTATTTTGACGGCCACGGCTGGCCTTATCGGCTTGACGCCACGGCCCGGAGCCCCCATGCTTAAAGCGTCAGTCGGCCGGACGGCCGCTCCGGCAATCACCGAAAGGTGGCTGGAGAGGAAAGTCCGGGCTCCATCGACATACGGTGCCGGATAACGTCCGGCGGGGGCGACCCCAGGGACAGTGCCACAGAGAACGAACCGCCTCCTCTTCGGATGAGGTAAGGGTGAAAAGGTGCGGTAAGAGCGCACCGCGGGTCCGGCGACGGAAACGGCATGGCAAACCACACCGGGAGCAAGACCGAATAGGGACGGCATCGCGGATTGTTCGCGCAAGCGATAACACCGCAGGGCTATGTCAGGCTCGCCGTCCGGGTAGGTTGCTCGAGGCAACGTGCAAACGTTGTCCCAGAGGAATGGCCGTCACGTATCGTCTGCGCAGGCAGGCGGTGCCCTACAAAACCCGGCTTACAGGCTGGCTGATATCTTTAAAAATGAGGGGTTCGGCGCAACACGCCGGGCCCCTCGCCATTTCTAATGCCTACCTAATGCTGCCTAACATTACAGTTGCTTTGATTTGAAGTGAGCGCGTTGAGCGGCAGCTTGGTGAGCTCTACGCCAGCAAGACCATGCGATGATGTGTGCGGGTTGAATACGCTTTCGAGCGAGT
>Ga0208715_1000315_pt1 | contig 17096 bp, 20 predicted proteins | sample NGESurshal092012_3_FD_184473 | JGI IMG/M metagenome (GOLD analysis project Ga0208715, IMG submission 184473) | Arctic peat soil microbial communities from Barrow, Alaska - NGEE Surface sample 210 shallow-092012 (SPAdes) | ecosystem: Environmental > Terrestrial > Soil > Wetlands > Peat ... | reverse complement strand
ACCGGATGCGTGGCATCCACGGCCCCAGCCGCAACTCGGCGTCACCGTAGTCGGCCGCCACGTCAAAATGGTTGATGCCCGCGTCCAGCGCCTCCTGGACGGAGATGTCTGCACGGGCCTGATCAACGTCAGCCAGGGAGGCCGCTCCGTAGATCAGAACCGAACTGTCATGACCGATTCGCCCGAGCCGTCGAGTCTGCATACCCCGACGCTACCGCGAATCGCTGGCGCCCGCACCGCCGCGAGTGCGACGGATCTGAGGCGCCGTCTGCAACCAGCCGCCGCGGTAGGCGCGATCCTGATGAGAAGACATCGGCGCGAAGTGGTTGAGTTCACGGCCGGGTGTGACGCTGCGCCTTCTGCTGCCGCATGGCTGCTTCGTGAGTTTCGTGCCAAGACTGTGTGCTCTGCAGTCGAAGGCTGATGAGCCGCACCGGCCTCAACAACCTGACCAGTACTACATAACCGGAGCACGGCTGTAGCTGGCGAGGGGTCGTCGTCATCACCAGTAGCCTGGACCTCCAGTGCCGCGCCTGTTCTCAGAGACGGCTCCCTACGACCCAGTGAGCGCCGAACGGCTTGCCACCGCCCCGGTACAGGGAATGCGGGACTCTTCGGCGCCCACACCAACCGTCGCGTGGATCGTGAGGTGCTTTCCACGCAGAATGGTCGCTTGACCCATCCGAATACGCAAGGGAGAGCAGAACCGTGCCGGAGGACACCGCGTTCGGGGTCGATCACGCCCTGGTCGACCGAGTGCGCTCACAGCTGCAGGTCGTCGACCGGCTCGGTGTGGCGTTCTCCGGCGGCGTGGACTCCTCCGTCCTGCTCGCCCTGGCGGGGGCGTTCCTCGGGCCGGCCCGAGTGGTCGCGATCATGGGCGTGTCCCCCAGTTTGGCCTCCGCCGAGCGCAGCGCCGCTCACGAGGTTGCGCGCTTCGTCGGCGTTCCGCTGGTGGAGGTGGTGACGAACGAGGGTGAGCGGCCGGCATACCGGGCGAACGGACCGGACCGCTGCTTCCACTGCAAGGACGAGCTGTTCACTCGCATCTCCGACGAGGTCGTTCAGGCGCACGGGCTGACCGCCCTCGCCTACGGCGAGAACGCCGACGATGCCCGGCGCCCAGACCGACCGGGCTCTCGGGCAGCCACCGAGCACCTGGTCCTGCGGCCCCTGGCCGACGCTGGACTGGACAAGGCCGCCGTACGCCGCGTCGCACGGGTGCTGCGCCTGCCCAGGGCCGACAAACCCGCCGCGCCGTGTCTGGCCTCGCGCATCCCCCACTACGAGGAGGTCTCCCCCCAGAAGCTGGCCCAGGTGGAAGCAGCCGAGGCGAGCCTGCGCGCTCTGGGCTTCACCGACTGCCGGCTGCGCCACCACGGCGACGTCGCCCGCCTCGAGCTGCCCGGGGCCGACATCGAGCGAGCCGTGTCACCGGCCCTGCGCGGGCGGGTCCAGGCCGCCGTGCGGGCGGCTGGGTTCCGTTTCGTCACGGTCGATCTCGCCGGGATCCAGTCCGGTGCCTTCACCCTGCCGCTCGTACAGGTTGACCGTGAATGAGGCCTGGGCGCCGCCGGCGTCGCTGACCGACTTCGCCGACCTCGACCACGACCGGGCGGCGCGGCGCGGCTACCCCGAGGCCATCTACTGCGAGGGCAAGTCACCCGACCAAGTGGCCGTCATCGCCGCGGCCGTGCGCGAACGCGGGACCACCACCCTCTTCACCCGAGCCACCACGGCCCACGCCAAGGCCATCCTCATGGTCATCCCAGACGCCCACCACGACGCACAGGCCCACCTCCTGGCGTGGCCAGCCCAGCCACCCCAGCCCAACGGCGGCCTGGTCCTGGTCGTCACCGCCGGCACCTCCGACCTTCCGGTCGCCCGGGAGGCCCTGAGCACCGCCCGCTACCTGGGCCGCCGCGCCGAGCTCGTCGTGGACGTCGGCGTCGCCGGGCTGCACCGTGTCCTGGGCAAGTTGGACCTCCTGCGGCAGGCACGATGCCTGGTGGTCGTCGCCGGCATGGACGGCGCGCTCCCCGGCCTGGTTGCGGGGCTGGTCGCGGCGCCGGTAGTGGCCGTGCCGACCTCCGTAGGCTACGGCGCCGCCTTCAGCGGCCTGGCGCCTCTACTCACAATGCTCAACGCCTGCGCTCCCGGGGTGGCCGTCGTCAACATCGACAACGGCTACGGCGCCGGGCACATCGCCGCTCAGATCGCCGCGCCGGACTCGAGCCCCGCCTGAGCCGCCGCCGCGCTCGCCCGGGCCAGAACCGCCCGCACCGGCTGCCCGGTCGCAGCCGCCAACGCGGCCACGTCCTCGAACTCCGGCGTCGCCGAGACGATGACTCCTGCACGGTGCGCCACCTTGACCGGGACCGTGCCGCCCAGCAGCTCGACGCCCACCCATGTCCGGGACAGCGCTGTCTTGGCCACCACCGTGGAGCGCACCCCGATGGTCGTGGTGGGGGTGAAGATGACCTCCCGCAACGCCCGCGCCCGCTCGGGTGTGGCCAGTACGTGCAGCGTGTGCGCGGGGCGGCCCTTCTTCATGAGGATCGGGGTCAGCCAGGCATCAGCGGCACCGGCCTCCAGCACGGCGGCCATGACAGTCGGCCAGAGGCAGGGTCGAGGTCGTCGACGTTGGCCTCGATCACGAGTTCCGTGGCATTGTCCGCGTCCTCAGCGCCGATATCGGATCCGACCACGACACGCACCACGTTGGCCCGGTCGGGGAACGCCTTGCTGCCCGCACCCACACCGACACGCTCCACCTGTTGTGTGGGCAACGGTCCAGACGCCGCACCCAAGGCGGTCAGCAGTGCCATGCCGGTGGGCGTCGCCAGCTCCCCCTCGCCCCCAGCGCTCACCTGCCAGCCTCGAGCAAGCTCCAAGACCGCCGGTACGGGCACGGGAACGTCGCCATGGGAACTTCGAATGCGCCCTGACCCCAATGCGATCGTGCTCACCACCAGCCTGCCGATGCCGAGGTCATGCAGCGCCGCGCACGAGCCGACAACATCGGCGATGGAGTCCAACGCGCCCACCTCGTGGAAGTGCACCTCATCAACCGCCATGGCGTGCACCCGCGCCTCCGCCCCAGCCAACCGCTCGAAGACCCGCATGGCGCTCTCCCGGACCGGTTCCACCAGAGGAGCACACTCCACCAGCGAGCGAACGGCCATCCAGGTGCGATGAGGCGAGTCCGGCTCCAACAGGTCAATCCGCAGACGCGTCGCCCTCACACCCGCACGGGTCACCTCCTCCGTCCTAAGCCGAACCGCACCAGACAGGACCGCGTCCACCGCGCCCTGCACCGCCGCCAGGGACGCGCCAGCATCCACCAAGGCCCCGAGCAGCATGTCGCCCGCGACACCCGCCGAAGCGTCAACCCACGCCACACACCGTCCGGTCAGCATGGAGTCATCCTCTCAACCACCTGGGTTCACACCGTCCGGAGGGGCACCGGGAAATCGTCGGCGGCCGAGCGCCCTTTCAACTCAAGACAACACGCCCTGGTTGCCTTTTAGGTTCTGATCGGAACCCGAGCGTACGGCGCTCGTATTACTTCACGGCACCGTGCGTGAGGCCCGCCACGAAGCTGCGCTGTAGCACGAGGAACGCCACGACAACGGGGATGCTGACGATCAGGGATGCCGCCATGATCTGGTTCCAGTACACGTCCGTCTGGGTGGAGTAGAGTTGCAGGCCGATGGCCAGCGTTCGATTGTCAGCGGTGGTCATGACGGAGGCGAACAGCACTTCCCCCCACGAGGTCATGAAGCTGTAGATGGCTACGGCGATGAGTCCTGGCCGTGCGGCGGGCAGCACGACGCGCAACAGCGCGCCGATGGGGCCGCAGCCGTCGACCATGGCTGCGTCGTCCAGTTCGCGAGGGATTCCGTCGAAGTAGCCGGCAAGCATCCAGATCGAGAATGGCAGTGAAAACGTGAGGTAGGTGATGATGAGACCGATGCGTGTGCCGACGAGTTGGACACCGACCACCTGGTCAATGTTGACAAAGATGAGGAACAGCGGCAGCAGGAACAGCACGCCGGGGAACATCTGAGTAGACAACACCGTCGTGGTGAATACGGTGCGACCGCGGAAGCGGAAGCGCGACACCGCGAACGCCGCAAAGGTAGCGATCACAAGGCTGACAATCGTCGCGCTTCCTGCCACGATGAGGCTGTTCACGAAGTAGCTTGCGAGCGGCACGGTCGTCCACATGTCGATGAACGGCTGTAACGTCAGTTGTGTCGGCCACCAGGTGAAGGCGCCTTGCACGTCGGCGAGCGACTTCATTGACGACGTGATCATGACGTAGAGCGGGAAGATAGTGAAGAGCGTCAGCACCACGAGGACAACCACGCGGAACGTCTTCGCTGGGGTCGTTTCATGCACGGCCGGACCTCCGATTCAGAACGAGCAGGTAGACGCCCGTGACGAGCAGCAGGAAGAGCAGCAGGAGGACGGACATAGCAGCTCCCAAGCCGAAGTTCCAGGTGAGGAACGACGCATTGTAGATGTGGTAGGAAATGAGGTCACCTCCGGCCGGTTGCGCGTTCCCGAACAGGATAAACGGAGTGTTGAAGTCGTTGAACGTCCACAGGAACATCACGAGTACGAGCACGAGATTGACCGGCCGGAGCATCGGGAGGGTGATGCTGAGCCACTGACGGAACGGCTTGGCGCCGTCCACGGAGGATGCCTCGTAAACATCCGTTGGGATGCTCTGCAGCCCGGCCATCAGCATGAGAAACGCGAACGGCCAGAACCGCCAGATCGTGACCACGACCGTGGCGATGAACACGTTGTCTCCGATCAGCCAGAACGGCTTGCTCCCGCTCAAGTGCAGGTTGTCGAAGAGCAGATGGTTGATGGCACCGGTGTCTTTCTGGAGCATGAACTTCCAGGCGATGATGCCGGCGTACACCGGCAGTGCGTATGGCACGAGGAAGAGCGTGCGGAAGATGCCGCGACCCAAGAACTTGCGCTGCAGCGCGACTGCGGCGCACATCCCGAGAGTCCAGGAGATGGCGACGACCAGTATGGTGAAGCCGCAAGTCACGAAGAAGGATTGCAGTAGTTGCCGCCCCACCGAACTGTTGAAGTCCAGGGCAACCCCATAGTTCTCGAGCCCCGCGGCCGGCGCTTCTCCCCAGTTCGCGATGAAGAACTTCGTGAGTTTGATGAAACTGATCCACATGCCCGTGAGCATGGGGATGACGTGGATGACCATCTCGAAGACGACCGCCGGCGCCAGCAGAGCGAAGGGCAGCCACCAGCCCTTCGGACGTTTCTTGCGGCCGTTAGGCCGCGTTCTGGCGCTCGGCAGAGTCCTGAGCGGCGGTTGCCGGGATTCGGAGGCCGTTGTCTTCGTTGACATACGAGCCCTTCCTATTCGGGAGTAGGTGGAAACGCGGGTCGCCGCGCGTCTGGGCCCCGGCGACCCGCCGACCCGCCGACCGGCTAGCCGGTCGAGCTCTGCACCTGCGTCTGCGCGGTCTTCATTGCCGACATGATGTCACTTTCGGAGACGGTTCCGCCCGTGGCGATCTTGGCGAACATGTCGTTCATGGCCTTGCCGACCGTGCTCTCGAACTGGTCCTCGGCCGGCACGAGCGGCATCGACTTCGACATGTTGTTGTAGATGTCCTGGAACACCTTCGACTCGGCCGCGTTGTCGGTGAAGTTTGGCGTCACGCCCTTCAGCACCGGCAGCTCGTGGAACGGTTTGTCCATCGTCTTCTGGGTCGCTTCACTCGTCATGTACTTGACGAACTTCAGCGCGGCATCCGTGTTCTTCGTGTTCTTGAAGATTGACAGGTTGGTTCCGGCAGGGAAGCTCGCGATCTTCTCGCCGCCGACCGGGGCGGGGAGGGGCACGACGCCGTATTCGTTGGACTTCATGCCGCGGGCCGCGATGCCGCTGTCGCCGTTGTTCTGGTTCATGATCATCGCGGCCTTCTTCTTGGCGAAGTCGTCCATCGACTTCGTGGAACTGTCATTCTGTGCGTCCGACCGGTTGACCGCCTTGTCGGTCTGCATCAGGTCGAGGTAGCGCTTGATTCCTTTAACGACGCCGCTCGAGGTAAACGTCGGGTTTCCCTTCGCGTCGAAGAACTCTGCGCCGTTCTGTGCGGCAGTGATGAACGCGTAGTGAGAGTTCCCGGTATAGCTACCGGCATCGAGTACCATGCCGTAAACATCCTTGGATGGGGCGGTCAGCTTCTGCGCGTCTGTGACGAGCTCCTCCCATGTAGTGGGGGGCTGGAGGCCCGCATCCTTGAACATCTGTTTGTTGTAGTAAAGGCCGTAGGCCTGCCCGTAGAGCGGCACGGATGTTACAACCTTCCCCGGAGCGCCACCGGTGTCGAGAGCGGTCTTGATGAACTTATCCGCGCCGCCGATGGCCTTCATGTTGGCGGAGTCGAACGGCAGGAAGGCGCCGGTCGCCTGCAGGGACGACGCCCAGGTGTTGCCGATGGCCAGCACGTCCGGGCCCTGTCCACTCGCGGCGGCGGTCTGAATCCGCGCCTGTAGGTCATTCCAACCGATCACCTCGATCTTGATCTTGATGCCGGTCTGCTTCGTGAATTCGTCGAGAACCGGGGTGAGCACCTGCTTGGTTTTGTCGAGGCTCGTGCCCGTTTGGGTCGCCCAGTAGCTCAGGGTCGTTCCGCTGCTGGAGCCGGAGGATCCGCTGCTGCACGCCGCCGTCGACAACGCTACGGCCGTGATCATCGCGCTAGCGAGAATGGCGCGTTTCTTACCCATGTGACTTCCCTGTCTCTAGTGTTCCTCTTGGCGTGATGTCGGAGCGATTCGTTGGAGCGCGGGCCACAAACTCTTCGTCTTTAGGCCTGCGACCAGTTGGCTTGGCCAAACTCAGTGTGGCCACTGTAGGGTCAGTTCGATCGTAGGGTCACTTCGATCGGTACGCAAGCAAAAGTATGATGTTCATGATCTGAACCGTCCCGGAAATCATGCCGTCTTCTTGTTGGCGGCGTCACCGGATGGTGAGTCGGTTGTTGAAGCGTGGTAGCCGTGTTCGCACTCCTCTGGCGTGACGTTGCTCAGCTGGCTGTGAAGCCGCTCGTTGCGGTACCAGTGGACGTAGTTCATGGTGAGGGTCTCGACGTCGCTCAGGGTGCGGAGTGGGCCGGTCCGGAACGGCGACCCGGCGGCCACGGCCTCGTTCTTGTAGAGCCCGATCGTCGACTCCGCGGCGGCGTTGTCGTAGGCGTCACCGACCGAGCCGGTTGAAGCCGAAAGTCCTTGCAGGGCAAGGGTTTGAGTGAACCTGACCGAGGTGTCAAGCACCGGCTTTCATAGAGATATGGCACTTCCGCGGAGCAGGCTGCTCGGGGAGGGTAGTACGTCGGTGCTGGGTCTCGTACTCAACCGTACGAGCAGGCCTCCTACGCTTCAACAACCGCGGTGGGACCAGCCCGATCTCGCCATGCGCCGGAAGTTGAACCAGTCGATGTCCTCGGCGACCGCGACCGCGGCCGCGATCTCGAGGTCGTCGATCCTGCGCCGAGGGCCTTTTTTGCGGACAAGTTCGGCCTTGAACAACGAGTTGAACGCCTCGGCCATGGCGTTGTCAGGCAGTCGCCCTTGCTTCCCACGGAGGCGACAGCGTCGGCCTCGGCGAGGCGTTCGGTGTAGCGGATCGCGAGGTACTGCACGCCGCGATCGGAGTGGTGGACCAGGGCGCTGGTGTCGTGGTCGTCGCGCTGTCGAGTCCACAGGCCCATGCTCAGTGCGTCCAGGGCCAGGTCTGTGCGCAGCGAGGTAGAGACCTGCCAGCCCACGACCCGACGCTGAAGACGTCGAGGACGAAGGCGCAGTAGACCCAGCCGGCGAAGGTCCGCACGTAGGTGCAGGGGACGGACCAGGGCGCCATACCAGCCTTTCGGCTTGGTGAGTTTCCCTGGCTCGCCCTCCGAGTGGCGACTTTCACCGCATCCGGCTCTCCACGTGGTCATGCCCCTGGTGCGGGTGATCCCGGAGTCGGCGCGCTCGACCATGGGGTGGGGATCTTGGTGCCCCGGTAGCGGTAACGCACGATGGCGACCGCGCGTGGCCGGAACATCTCGATTCCTCCGGCGCGGATCTCCCAACCGGGCAGAAAGCGCCGGACCAAGGTGTGCATGCTCAGCCCGACGTGTCGTTTGCGGAGCCAGCCGACGATCCGCCAAAAGGTGTGCAATCGGTGTTGATGGTCGGTGGAGCCGGGCGCTGCTGGCCCGGGACAGGCGAAAGTGCCTGTGGATAAGACGTTTCGGCGTTATGACCAGGATCAGCCGATGCTGTTGACCCCTGATCTTCGGGACTGGTTGGCGGCCGATCATCCGGCGCGTTGGGTTGATGATCTGGTCGAGCACGGGCTGGACCTGTCCGCGATCTACGCCGACTACACCGAGGTCCGGGGCGCTCCGCCTTTGAACCGCGGCTGATGTTGAAGATATTGATCTATGGCTACTCCCATGGGAGCACCTCATCGCGGACGTTGGAGCGACGCTGCCAGGACGACGTCGCGTTTCGGTTCCTGACCGCGCAGGCGGCCCCGGACTTCGTGGCGATCAGCTGAGTTCCGGACCCGGCACGGGGCTGCACTGAAGGCGTTGTTCACCCAGTCGCTAAGCTTGTGTGCAGCGGCTGGTCTGGTGTCGTTGGGCCGGGTCGCCCTGGATGGCACGAAGGTGCGGGCGGCGGCGAGCCGGCATCGGGCGATGAGCTACGACCGGATGGTGCGGGCCGAGTCCGAGCTGGCCGGCGAGGTGATGAACTGCCGGTCGAGCTGGCCCGCAGGAGGGCCGGTTGGCCGCGATCCGGGCGGCGAAGGCTGCCCTGGAGGCTGAGCACGCCGCGAAGGCCCGCGTGCAGGCTGAACAGGACGGCGCCGAACAGGGTCAGGATCCGGACCAGATCGCCGAGGCCTGTGACGCGGCTGAAGCGGGCGCGGCTGTCCCGGACCGGGCGCAACGGTCGTTTACCGACCCGGACGCGCGGATCATGAAGACTTCGGATGGGTCTTTCCACTACTGCTTCGGGCGGCCAGGCGGTCGTGGATGAGAAGAGCCAGGTCGTGCTCGCCGCGTCGCTGCGGCAGTCCCCGGCGGACTGCCCGGCGCTACCAGACATGCTCACCGAGCTGGCCGAGTCGCTGAGCGCGGCCGGCATCGACGGCACACCCCGCACGCTGCTGGCCGATGCCGGATACTTCTCCGCACACAACATTGACGCGCTCACCGCTGCGGGGATCGACCCGCTGCTGGCGACCGGCCGACTCAAACACGCTGAGCAGTCGCCGGCGGCGCCACGTGGCCGGATCCCGAAGGACCTGACACCCAAGGCACGGATGAGCCGCAAGCTACGCACCAAGAAGGGCAAGGCCGACTAGGCCCGGCGCAAAGCGATCGTCGAACCGGTCTTCGGTCAGATCAACGTCGCCCAAGGCGGCCATCAACTACGGCTCCGCGGCCAGGTCAAAGCCGACATCGAGTGGACCTTCCACCTGGCCTGCCACAACTTCCGCAAACTCGCAGGGTCTGGATGGACAACGACCCAGACGGTCACCACCTGAAGGCGAGGGAGCCACCCCTGCGGCTCAGCGAGAGTCGGCACCGTCGATCACCTTCGGTGATCTCGATACCCACCCACCACAACTACGCCGGGCATCACTCTCGCACCCTTGAACGGCCACGGGCGCCCTCGGGACCGCCCGATACCCCGTCAACCGTTTCGGACTCGGGGTCCTAGCGCACTGGTCGAACCCTCGTACCCCGGCGAGTTCGTGTCGATGACCGCCCTCGCCCGCTCAACCATCGGGCGGCGCATGGACAGGCTCCTTGAGCTCGACCTATCAGACCGCCGGGTAGCGCCCCTCGTCTATTGTGTTCCCGCGGGGTCGAGATGCCTGGCTTCGCCGCCGACGAAGTCAATGCCCGCTGCTCATTATCTCGTGTCTGGTGCTACTCGGCATTTCATCGATGGCCTCCGGCGAGAGGGCCTGGTGGATGGCGAGCATGCTCGCCCCGATGACGGCAGCGTTGGCTGCAGTGCGTGACTGCAGGATCGAGAGATGTTCGGTCGCCAAGGGTGTGGAGCGTTGGTAGACGACCTCACGAACTCCGGCCAGCAGGTGTTCTCCTGCCCGGGTCACCGAGCCGCCGAGCACGAGGACGGACGGGTTGATCAGGCTCACGCAGGTGGCGAGCACCTCGCCAATGTCCCGTCCGGCCTGCCGAATGGCTTGGATTGCATCCAGGTTGCCGCGTCGCACGAGGTCGATGACCTGCTGGGTGTTCTGCACGGTAGCGCCGGACTCGCGCAACTGGCGCGCGATTGCCGGTCCCGAGGCCATGGCCTCCAGGCAGCCGAAGTTTCCGCAGTGGCAGGCGACGCCGTCCCCGCGCTGGATTCGTACATGCCCGATGTCCCCGGCCGAGCCGTGCGCACCTCTTTGCAGGGTTCCCCCCGAGATGATGCCCGAGCCGATTCCGGTGGCAACCTTGACGAACATCAGATCCTCGACGTCGGGGAATGCAAGGGTACGCTCTCCGATGGCCATAATGTTGACGTCGTTGTCGACCAGGGCGGGGACGCCGAGGCGATCGAACACCCACCCGGGAACATCGAAGCCATCCCACCCGGGCATGATGGGCGGGTTCACCGGCCGGCCGGTCGCGTGTTCGACGGGGCCGGGCAATCCCATCCCGATCGCGAGCAGATCGGCCTCGTCGCGCCCAAGCCGGGCCAGTAGCGCGCGGGTGGTGGCGAAAAGCCATTCGAGTACTCGTTCGGGGCCGTCCGCGATCGGCAGCGCTTCGCGGTGCATGCCCAGGATGCTTCCGCTCAGGTCGGCCGCGGCGACCGCGGCATGGCTTGCCCCGAAGTCGGCGCCGACGACGAGCCGAGCGGTGGGATTGAGGGCGAACTGTGAGGGTGGCCGACCTCCGCTCGAGATCGACTCGCCCACCGGGCGGATGAGTTCGAGCCCCAAGAGGGCATCAATACGCAGTCCGATAGTTGAGCGGGCGAGCCCAGTCATCGACGCGAGTTCGGCCCGGGTGCGAGGTTGACCGTCACGGAGGAGCTGGAACAGGTCGCTGGCGCCCATGCTACCCAGTGTGCTCAGTTTCTTGGGCTCGTTCATTGCGCTAGTCAATCACAGCGTGTCGGCTGATATGACGCATAGAAATGGTGAACGTGAGACTTTTGCTTGCTTGTCGATCGAAGTAACCCTAGAGTTGCCAGGGAGCATCGCCGAACGGTGACCGCAACCCTTATAGATTCCCTTTCACTCGACGAGGAGACGAACGTGTCGCAATCCCAGCTCTCGGTCCAGCTGTACACGGTGAGGGACGCTTTGGCGAGCGATCTTCCCGGAACCCTCCGTCACGTCGCCGACCTCGGTTACCGGAACGTCGAGCTGTTCGGCTTCGTCGATCTCGCCGACCAGTACAGCCAACTGCTGCCGTCCGTCGGCCTCGTCGCGCCATCGGCCCATGCACGCCTCCTGGGCCAGGACGTCGCCGTCATCTTCGGAGCGGCCAAGAAGATCGGTGTCACCACGGTCATCGACCCGCACATCGACCGCGAACTCTGGACCACCAAGGACGACATCGCCAAGGCGGCGTCCAGCCTGAACGAGATCGCGAAGATCGGAGCCGACCACGGACTGACGATCGGCTACCACAATCACTGGTGGGAGGCCGAGAACCGTATTGACGGAACCCCTGCACTGGAGGTCTTCGCCGACCACCTCGACGCCAGGGTCATCCTCGAGGTCGACACCTACTGGGCTGAGGTCGGTGGCGTTTCCGCCGCGGATCTGCTGCGCCGGCTCGGTGAGCGCGTCCAGCTCATCCACGTCAAGGACGGCGCCGTCACTCACGACAACCAGGACCAGGTAGCGGTTGGTTCGGGCAAGGTCGACATCCTCGGCATCCTGGCTGCGGCTCCGCAGGCGCTGCGCGTGGTCGAGCTCGATGGCTTCAACGGGGACGTCTTCGATGCGCTCGCCGACAGCTTCGCGTACCTCACGGCGAACGGAGTCTCGGCATGAGCCGTACCGGTCGCGTCGGTGTCGGCGTCATCGGTGCTGGTGTCATCAGCAGCCAGTACCTCGACAACCTGACGGCCTTCCCCGACCTCGAAGTACTCTTCGTCGCCGACATCGACCTGGTACGCGCCAAGGCTCAGGCGGGGAAGTACGGCATCGCCGGCAGCGGAACGGTCGCGGAACTGCTCGCGCACCCCGAGATCGAGATCGTGGTCAACCTGACCATCCCCGCCGCTCACGTCGAGGTCGCCCTTCAGTCTCTCGCCGCGGGCAAGAACGTCTGGACCGAGAAGCCGTTCGCTCTCGACCGCGAGAGCGGCAAGAAGCTGCTCGGCGAGGCCGCCAGGCTCGGCCTGCGCGTCGCTACTGCACCCGATACCTTCCTGGGAGCCGGCCAGCAGACTGCACTGCGCTTGATCGAGGAGGGCGCGGTCGGCACACCGCTTACGGCTCTCGCCCTCATGCAGTCGCCAGGGCCCGACTCCTGGCACCCGAACCCCGACTTCCTCTTCCAAGAGGGCGGCGGGCCGCTGTTCGACGTCGGACCCTATTACCTGACGACGTTGGTGCAGACGTTCGGTCCGGTGAAGCGCGTGAGCGCGGCCGCCTCGACGTCGCGCCCGGTTCGGGTGATCGGCTCGGGCCCCCGTGCCGGCAGCAACTTCGACGTCACGGTGCCCTCACACCACGGCGCACTCATCGAGTTCGAGAGCGGAGCTTCAGCCCAGACGATCTTCAGCTTCGAGTCGCACCGCAAGCGCACCGGGCTCGTCGAGGTTTCCGGCACAACGGGAACGATCGCATTTCCCGACCCGAACACCTTCGATGGCGACTCCGTGGTCTTCGACGGCACCGACGAGGAGGGTCGCAAGGTTCCAGCCGTCGGTTCGAAGTCGACGCGCGGCACCGGTGTTGCCGAACTGGCACAGGCCATTCGTGCGGGTCGGCCGGAGCGCGCCACCGGAGCGCAGGCCTATCACGTGCTCGACACTATGGTTTCGATCGCCGAGTCGGCCGTGCGCGGCGAGACGGTCACGGTCGAGAGCAGCTTCGAGAAGGCCCCCGCCGTTCCAGTGGGTTGGGACCCCACGGTCGCGACCCTCTGATCGGGCACGGAGCGTGAACTCTTCACTGGCACTCCGCGTCGGTTTCATCGGGGGCGGCTTCATGGGAGAAGTGCATAGTCGTGCATCGAGGGCGGCTGGCGCGATTCTCGCCGGAGTCACCTCCTCGAGCATGGCCAGTTCGGAGCGCGTCGTCGGTGCGCTGGGTTTCGAGAAAGCCTATAATTCCGCGGGAGACCTTCTGGCGGACGACACGATCGACGTCGTGCATGTGGTGACCCCGAACGCGACCCACCTCGAATTCGCGCTCGCCGCGATCCAGGCAGGCAAGCACGTCGTCTGCGAGAAGCCGCTGGCGACCTCGACGGCGGATGCCGCGCGGCTGGCCGCCGCCGCCGCCGCCGCCGGCGTCACCGCGACGGTTCCCTTCGTCTACCGGTTCCACCCGATGGTCCGCGAGGCCAGGGCTCGCGTTCGCGCCGGGGAGACGGGGCGTCTGCTCAGTATCCAGGGTTCCTATCTGCAGGACTGGTTGCTGGCTCCTTCCGACGACAACTGGCGGGTCGACGAGAAGCTGGGTGGGCCGTCTCGGGCCTTCGCCGACATCGGGTCGCACCTGTGTGACCTCACCGAGTTCGTCACCGGTGACCGGATCTCGCGCGTTCAAGCGCTCAAGCGCACCGTGTTCGACCAGCGGGCCACCAGTCGTGGCATCACGACGGAGGACCTCGTCGCCGTCCTGGTCGAAACGCGCGGCGGCGCCATCGGCACACTGCTCGTCTCGCAGGTTGCGCCGGGCCGCAAGAACCGACTGCACCTGGAGATCTCCGGTTCCGCCGAGTCCATCGGCTTTGATCAGGAAGATCCTGAGACGCTCTGGCTCGGCCGTCGCACCGGCTCTCAGCTACTTCGCCGTAATCAGGAGGAGTTGAGCGCCGACGCCGTTCGTCTCTCCCTCCTGCCACCGGGGCATCCGCTTGGCTACCAGGACGCCTTCAACGCCTTTGTCGCCGACAGCTACGCCGCCGTCGCCGGCCAGGCACCCGAAGGACTTCCCACCTTTGACGACGGTCTCCGCGCCGTCAGTCTCACGGATGCCGTGCTCGAGTCAGCGCGGTCCGGTTACTGGATCGAAACCTAAGGAAAGAACCGATGACGAACGCCAGCACCGAGGAAACCACTCACCCGGTCACCCTCTTCACCGGCCAGTGGGCGGATCTCACGCTCGAAGAGGTCGCCAAGCACGCGAGCGAGTGGGGCTACGACGGCCTGGAGATCGCATGCTCCGGCGAGCACCTGGATGTGTGGCGAGCTGCAGAGGACGACGCCTATCTGCGGGGCCGCGTCGAGATCCTCGACAAGTACGGGCTCAAGGTCTGGGCGATCTCGAACCACCTGAAGGGACAAGCGGTCTGCGACGATCCGATCGACTTCCGTCATCAGGCGATCGTTGGCTCCAAGGTGTGGGGCGACGGGGACGCGGAGGGTGTACGCCAGCGCGCCGCCGAAGAGTTGAAGCTCACCGCACAGGTGGCGCGCAAGCTCGGCGTGGACACCGTGGTCGGCTTCACCGGGTCGAAGATCTGGCCCTATGTCGCCCAATTCCCGCCGGTTCCCGCTGCGGTCATGGACGCGGGTTACCAGGACTTCGCCGACCGGTGGAATCCGATCCTCGACGTCTTCGACGACGAAGGCGTTCGTTTCGCGCATGAGGTGCATCCGAGCGAGATCGCCTACGACTACTGGAGCACGGTGCGCTCGCTCGAGGCTATCGGTCACCGTACGGCGTTCGGGCTCAACTGGGACCCCAGCCACATGATGTGGCAGGACATCGATCCGGTCGGGTTCATCGTCGACTTCGCCGACCGCATCTACCACGTCGACTGCAAAGACACCCGGCTGCGCCCCAAGACGGGTCGTGCCGGGGTGCTCGGTTCGCATCTTCCCTGGGGCGATCCACGTCGCGGGTGGGACTTCGTCTCCACCGGGCACGGCGACGTGCCGTGGGAGGACTCGTTCCGTGCGCTAAACTCCATCGGCTACTCCGGCCCGATCTCGATCGAGTGGGAGGACGCCGGCATGGATCGCCTGCACGGCGCGAAAGAGGCGATCGGCTACATTCGTTCGCTGCTGTGGAAGCAGCCCACGGCATCCTTCGACGCCGCCTTCAGCAACCAGGACTGATGCCATGCCACGGACTCTTCGCGCCGGGCAGCGCGCCCAGCTCTTCGTCATCGACGTCACCTCGGGTGAACGCCGGCTCGTGCATGAGTCGCGCACCCGGCTCTTCGAGGCGCCGAACTGGACCCGGGACGGCGCCTGGCTCGTCTTCAACGGCGACGGCCTGCTCTTTCGCCTGCCCGCTGACGGCTTCGGCGAACCGGAACAGATCGACCTTGGCGCCGTTCCCGCGATCAACAACGACCACGTCGTCGCCCCCGATGGGAGCACCATCTATGTCTCGGCCGAGGACGGGCACCTCTACGCGATCCCGGTAGCCGGCGGCTCCCCACATCGCGTGTCAAACGACCGCGGCGCCGACTTCCACCACTACCTGCACGGGGTCTCGCCCGACGGCCAGACTCTCGCGTACATCGGGTTGCGCAAGAACCCCGACGGAACGGCGACCACCAACGTCTTCACCATTCCGGCCGCCGGTGGCACTGACGCACCGTTGACCGATGACGAGTTTGCGGATGACGGAGCCGGCTTCAGCCCCGACGGACAGTGGATCTACTTCAACTCTGAGCGCGGCTCAACGGCTCCCGGGCACGCGCAACTGTTCCGGATGCGCCTGGACGGTTCCGGTCTCGAGCAGCTCACAGCCGACGAGCGCGTCAACTGGTTCCCGCACCCCTCGCCGGACGGCAGTCAGGTGGCGTACGTCAGCTTCCCGACCGGAACGCTCGGACATCCGGCCGACCGTGACGTAATCATCCGGCTCATCCCTCCAGAAGGTGACGTGTTCTGCGACCTGACCGCGGTGTTCGGGGGCCAAGGCACGATGAACGTACCGAGCTGGGCCCCCGATAGTCACCATCTTGCCTTCGTCGATTATCCCCTGGGCGCTTAGCCCAGATCCACCGGTGGGCGGGTGGTTGAGGGCAGGTTCTGATAACGGGTTGGTCCTGGCTGTTTCCCAGGGCCAGCCGGCGGGTAGGTGAAGGCGTAGTCTCCGGGCGCTGGTGGCGATTCTGGCTGGGATGTTTGATCAGTTTGCCGCGGATGGTGCCGGTGGTTGCTTTGGCCAGTTGTGTGCGGGTCAGGGTGGCGGCGGCAGCGCGGGTGAGGTTGAATGCAATGGCTGTGCAGACGAGCCAGGCGGCGTTGGCGGCGAACACGCCGGAGGCTATCTCTGGATGACCACGGCGGCGACGCTCAGGGCTTGGATGGCCGTTCCTCGATCCAGGCTGCCCTTGCCGACGAGCACCGGTACACAATGGCCGTCGAGGAACGGCCTTGACGTCATCGCGGTCAGTGTCCGTTCGTCGTAATTCTCAGCGTCTCGCTATAGTTCGCGGGCGCCGTCGAGTTCGACCCAGGGTCGCTTCGGCCGTACCCGCCTGGGTGTGATCCCGGTCGCCAACGCGGTCAACCTGAGCGCGTTCCTAGACGCCAACGTCGAGCCCAGGACTCTGGACATGGAGTCATAATCTGTGCGTGTTCAGGGCCCGGTTTTGACTGCGTAGCGCAGGGTGAGGTTGGTGCCGGGGTAGCAGGTTTGGGTGGCGGTGAGGTGCTCGCACAGCTGCGCGATGGCCGCGGTAGCCCGCTGCGTTGGTAAGGGGTCGAGCCGGATGGTTAACGTGCCGTCGTGGGGGTCGATGTCGCCGCTGCCGGTCAACGCCTGACGGATCAGGGTGTGTGCTTCGTGGTTGGCGCGGGCGTAGCCGGTGTGGACGCGGACGTCTCGGGCCAGGGCGGTGGCGGTGTTGAACGCGGCGATGCGGATCGCG
>Ga0208715_1000298_pt1 | contig 17500 bp, 17 predicted proteins | sample NGESurshal092012_3_FD_184473 | JGI IMG/M metagenome (GOLD analysis project Ga0208715, IMG submission 184473) | Arctic peat soil microbial communities from Barrow, Alaska - NGEE Surface sample 210 shallow-092012 (SPAdes) | ecosystem: Environmental > Terrestrial > Soil > Wetlands > Peat ... | reverse complement strand
CAGTCCCGCCGCGAGACGGCCGCTGTCAGCCAGGCTCGGGACGACCTCATCGACCAGCGCGAGACCGCCCGCGCTTACACGGCGAGCGCGCCGGGCGGGCCAGCGCCCGAACGGCCAGCGCCCGAACGGCCATCGCCGCCAGAAACCGCCGATCCTCCGGGGTGAGGTTGGCACGTCACGCGGCTCCACCCACCCTTTGGTTCTGAACAGTCTCGGCGAGGCCTCCACCATCCCAAACGACTGAGATCAAAGATCAGTCACAACGGGCCAGTTACGGGCCGGCTGCCGCGCGCGTAGCAGACCGGTCGGCGGGACTTTCGGCTCTACCTCCGCCGAGAGCAGGGGCGAACGCTTTTGTCGAGCGTTACCTGCGCTGTCGACGCTCGCGCCGACGGGAGGGTTGGGGGCGATGTCAGGGCGACGTGCCTGGGCGTATGTGGCTGCGGTCGGGCTGGCGGCGGTCGTAATTGTGACGGCTGGGGGGGTAGCGGGGACTGCCGCGGAGTTGCCAAGACCCAGGTCGATCGGACAGCAACAGGGGTACTGGGGTGGCGGTGCGACTGGAATGGCAGCGTGCACCGGAGCCCGGTTCGGCCGGCATCCCGGTTACGACCGGATGGTGCTCGACCTGACCCCGCCGGGCACTCGGTCGGGCACCTTCTACTCCGATTCTGGCTTCCCGCCCGGCACCGCCGCCTACCGCGCTTGGTACCTCAACGACACCACGCTGCGAGTCAAGGTCTGGTCGGTCCGCATCGACCCTCCCTGGTTCTTCCGCTACACCCCGAACCTTCCCGAAGTGAAAGGCGTCCTCGTTACGCAGGACTCCGGTGACGGGCTCGAGGTGGACGTCACTGTCGCGGCGAGAAGCGGGTTCCGTATCTTCGCCTTGTCGGCACCCGACCGAGTGGTGGTCGACATCGCGCACGGGCGTGCCGGAGGCTGGACGACCAGGACTTCGTCGACTGCGACCAGCGGATAGCTGCCGAACTGCCGAACCGGGCCAATTCGGGTTGAGCGGTACGCGGCCTTACCGTGCCGACCGAGCTTCCGCGCCGAACAACCCCGTCACGGCGTGGGAGCATTGCACCCGGGCCGACTGCACGGCCGTCGGCATCGGCCAGGGTCACTACTCGTCGGGCAGCCACCGACGCCGTGGCCAAACTCGCACGGCAGCACCTCCCACCGCAAGGCGTGCCTGATGGCCTGGAGGCCCCCGTTGCCGCAGCCGGTCTCGTTGACCACGTAATGGTGTTCCACGGACTGCGGAACCCGTGGAAGCTTGTGGGGTGAGCCAGCTAGGGGTCGGCCCCGTTCGGGAGGTGGAAGCGGCTTTCCGGGCGACGCCGCGACCTCAGTTCCTGCCCCCCGCCCAGCGCCGGTGGGCTGGCCTGGACCGGCCGCTGCCCATCGGCCACGGTCAGACGAACTCACAGCCCTCGACGGTGCGGCGCATGCTCGAGCTGCTGTCGGTGCGGCGGGGGAGCCTCGTGCTCGACGTCGGCGCGGGTTCTGGCTGGACCACCGCGCTCCTCGCCTGCCTGGTCGGTCCCGAGGGCAGGGTGGTCGGCGTGGAGCTCGAGCCGGCGCTGGCCGCCTGGGGGCAGGCCAATCTGGCGGCAACGGACCGTAGCTGGGCCCGTATCGAGACCGCCCGTCCGGGGGTGCTCGGGTGGCCGGACGAGCAGCCCTACGATCGGATCCTGGTCTCCGCCGAGGCAGGTGTGGTCCCAGGTGAGCTCCTTGCCCAGCTCGGCACACGCGGGGCCATGGTGTTGCCCGTGGCCGGCCAACTGCTGCGGCTACGCAAGACGGTAGGCACTCGCGTGGTGGTCGAACGGTTCGGGCAGTGCCGCTTCGTGCCCCTGCGCTGAGTCAGCACATCCGGCAGGGCGACCCTTCTTGATGGCCGGGTAGCGCGCGCGGACCGCGTGTTGGGTCGCGCAGTGGGCACAAGCCAGCGCTCATCGCCGGCGCCCGTGGCCCGGACCGGCGCCCGTGGGGTGCGTTATCCCGTGGTGGCCGGGCTGATCACGACGGCAAGCGCTGTGAGTGCAGTGGGAATCGCGCGGTAGTAGACCCACACGCCGCGCTTGTCGCGGCTGACCAGCCCGGCCTCGAGCAGGACGCGCAGGTGGTGGCTGACGGTCGGCTGGGACAGTCCGAGCGGCTCGGTCAGCTCGCACACACAGGCCTCCCCGCCGGCGTGCGCCTGGATCAGCGACAGCAGCCGCAACCGGGCCGGGTCAGCGAGTGCCTTGAGCACCCCCGCCAGCTGCTCGGCGGCGGCGGCGGACAGCGGGGCGCGCGCCAGCGGCGAGCAGCACGCGGCCGCGTCGAGCGCGGGGTTGTCCAGCACTGGCGGCGAGGTGGCCATGCCGACAGTGTCGCAGAAGGCATTGACAGCCGTCCATGCATTGCCCATGCTGACGGGATCGATGAGGGTCAATCTAAGCCGGACGGATGAGGAACGAGGTGAGCTGGGGATGAGTCGGGTGCAGCTGGCAATGAACGTCCGGGACGTCGACGCGGCGGTGGACTTCTACCGCAAGCTGTTCGGGGTCGAGCCGGCCAAGCGCCGGCCGGGCTATGCCAACTTCGCGATCGCCGTCCCGCCGCTAAAGCTGGTCCTCATTGAGGACCCGGACGCCCGCGGCGCCGGCGTGGCCGGGGCGCTGAACCACCTGGGCGTCGAGGTGGAGACCTCCGCCGAGGTGGGGGCGGCCACCCAGCGGCTGACCGGACAAGGCTTGGCGACGCTGACCCAGGACGCGACCAGCTGCTGCTACGCGGTCCAGGACAAGGTGTGGGTGCACGACCCGGACGGGGCGCCGTGGGAGGTCTACACGGTGCTGGCCGACGCCCCGCACGCCACCACCACCACCACCACCGCCGCCACCACCGCCGGCAGCGGCTGCGCCACCGTGGACGGCCAGTGCGTCCCGGTCGACGCCACCGCCGCGACGGCGGGCGCCGTGGCCCGGGAGGTCGAGCTGACCACCCACGGGGTGCCGGTCGACGCCTCCGCGGTTCGCTCGTGCTGCTGACCAACCCGCGCCGGGATCCATCCGCCGGACCACGACCGAAGAGGTTGACGTCTCGGTGAGCGATCTGACCACGGGGACCGCCCGGGCCGGCACCGACCTCGACCCGCCGGTGCTGGCCCGGCTGTCCACCCTGGACCGGTTCCTGCCGGTCTGGATCATCGCCGCGATGGCCCTCGGCCTCGCGCTGGGTCGGGCCGTGCCCGGGCTGAACGATGCGCTGGACGCCGTGCGGGTCGGCTCGGTGTCGCTGCCGATCGCCGTCGGGCTGCTGCTGATGATGTATCCGGTGCTGGCCAAGGTTCGCTATGGCGAGCTGGGCGCAGTCACCGGCGACCGCCGGCTCCTGGTCTCCTCGCTGGTGTTGAACTGGATGGTCGGCCCCGCGCTGATGTTCGCCCTGGCCTGGCTGCTGCTGCCGGACCAGCCCGCCCACCGCACCGGACTGATCATCGTCGGGCTGGCCCGGTGCATCGCCATGGTGCTGATCTGGAACGACCTGTCCGGCGGGGACCGGGAGGCCGCCGCCGTCCTGGTAGCGATCAACTCGGTGTTCCAGATCGTCGCCTTCGCCGCGCTCGGGTACTTCTACCTCAAGGTGCTGCCTGGCTGGCTCGGGCTCTCGCAGAACACGCTGCATGTGTCGGTCTGGGACATCGCCCGCAGCGTGCTGGTCTTTCTCGGCATCCCGCTGGTCGCCGGCTACCTCACCCGCACCCTCGGCGAGGGAAGCCGCGGCCGGCATTGGTACGAGACGGTGCTACTGCCCCGGATCGGCCCGGTCGCGCTCTTCGGGCTGCTGTTCACCATTATCGTGCTGTTCGCGCTGCAGGGCGACACCATCACCCGGGAGCCGCTCGCGGTCGTGCGCATCGCGCTGCCGCTGCTGGCCTACTTCGGGCTGATGTTCGGCGGGTCGTTCCTGCTCGGCCGCCGCCTCGGCCTGGGCTACCCGCGCACAGCGACGCTGGCGTTCACCGCCGCCGGCAACAACTTCGAGTTGGCGATCGCGGTCGCCATCGGCGTCTTCGGGGTCACCAGCGGCGAGGCCCTGGCCGGAGTCGTCGGGCCGCTGATCGAGGTCCCGGTCCTGGTCGCCCTGGTCTACGTCGCGCTGTGGGCGCGCCGCCGGCTGTTCCCGACCGCCTGACCGGCCCACCCGGGAGAAGCTGATGCAGCCGGCCACTCGCCCGCCGGCGGTGCCGACCCCGACTGCCCTCGAGCTCGGCCTGCTGGTCACTGGCGCGGTCCTCGGCCGGCTGGCGGCCGAGTTGACCGCCCGCTACGGCGGCGTGTTCTCCCCGCAGACCGTGACCGCGGTCGTCGCGGACTCCTACCCGCGGCCGCGGTCGCGGCCCGTGTCCAGAATCACCTGCCAAACCTGGCCGCCCGGTTCGCCGCCGACCGGCTGGCCGCCACCGCCCACACCGAAGGAGTGCTCGTGTCCGACGTACCCGAGGTCCTGTTCGTCTGCGTGCACAACGCCGGCCGGTCCCAGATGGCCGCCGCCCTGCTGGATCACGCCGCCGGCGGACGGGTGCACGTCCGTTCCGCCGGCTCGACCCCGGTTGACCAGGTGAACCCGGCCGTGGTCGCGGTGATGGCCGAGCTCGGGCTCGACCTGTCCCACGAGTTCCCGAAGCCGCTCACCGACGACGTCGTGCAAGCCGCCGACGTCGTCATCACCATGGGCTGCGGCGACGCTTGCCCCATCTACCCCGGCAAGCGTTACCTCGACTGGCAGTTGCCCGACCCCGCCGGCCTGCCGGTTGATCAGGTCCGCCCCATCCGCGATGAGATCGGCGACCGGGTCGAGGGGCTGCTCGTCGAGATAGCGGCGAAGACGGCCTCGCGGTAGTCGCCCTGCGCTGACAAGCCGGGTCGGCGGGTCGCACGGCCGTGTCCGGGCGCTGTCCAGTGCCGCCGTCCCGGACTGGATTAGGCATGGACGCCGGCTTTGTGGGCGGCGTGCACGGCGTGCACGGCGTGCATATGGGTCCTGCTCGCGTCCAGATGCGGACGCGCAACAGGCGACGCCGCAGCGGCGACCGGGTCGGCCCAGGTCCAACCGAACAGGCTGTTCAGGCCGAGCCCGACCAGGAGGACGGCGGACCGGCCTCGATGACGTTGTCAGTGATCGTCGCGGCCACGAGGAGGTCCTGATCCGTCAATGTAGACACGGCCCAAACGGATTGGGCCCCGAAGCCGAATCCGCTACGCCCCGATGACAAACTGTGAGGTCAACCACCTCGACTCGCCGTGCCCGACCGACCGGAAGGATCAGCATTGCCCGACCAGCTGCCGCCCGGCCAGTACGTGCCGAAGCGGTGGCCGGTGCTGCACTACGGCCGGATCCCACACTTCAACCCACAGAAGTGGACCTTGCGGGTGTGCGGTGCGACGCCGGGACCGGTCTGTTGGACCTGGGCGGAGTTCGGCCGGCTGCCTTGCGTCGATGTGATCGCCGACTTCCACTGCGTCACCAAGTTCACGCTGCTCGGCAACCGGTGGACAGGTGTGTCCACCGCCCAGGTGCTGGCCGCCGCCTCGCCGGCGGACGGGGTCTCCCACGTCATGGTGTACGGCGAGTATGGCTACAACGCGAACCTGCGGCTGGCTGACTTCGCCGCCGCCGACTCGCTGCTCGCCACCCACCGCAACGGAGACCTGCTCACGGCCGAGCACGGCCACCCGGTCCGGCTCGTCGTGCCGCACCTGTACGCCTGGAAGGGTCCCAAGTGGGTCCGCGCGATCGAGTACTTGACCGAGGACCGGCGCGGGTTCTGGGAGGAGCGCGGCTACCACAATCTGGCCGACCCGTGGCGGGAGCAGCGTTACAGCTACCAGGAGGACCCGAGCGACGGACCGAGCGTCTGAGCGCGCGGATCGATTTCGACCAGCAGCATTGCCGCCAAGACCAGCGCCCCGCCGAGCAACGGGCGCGATCCCAGTCGGTCGCCGCCGAGCCAGACGCCGAACACGCCAGCGAAGACCGGCTCCATCGTCATCACGATGGCGGCCCGGGTCGGGGCTAGGTGCGCCTGCGCCCAGGTCTGGACCAGGAAGGCGACCGCCGTCGCCGCGACCGCGGTCAGGGCCAGCGCGACCCAGACCCCGTCGTCCGGTGGCGGTCGTAGGAGCCCGCGCCCGGAGCAGGCGGCACACAGCACCGTCACGGTGCTTAGCTGGACGACGGCCAGCCCGACCGCATCCGCCGGCGTCGACCACTCGCCCAGACCGACGATGTGCAGCGCGAACGCCAGCGCGCAGGCCAGCGTGAGCAGCTCCCCCCAACCTAGCGAGAACCCGTGCAGCGACAGCAGTGCCAGCCCGACGGTGGCCACGGCCACGGCCGTCCACGCGGTCCGGCCGACCGGGCGGCGCAGCAGCAAGGCGGCGGTCAGTGGAGTGAACACCACGAACATGCCGGTGATGAAGCCGGACACTGACGCCGGGGTTGTCGCCAGCCCGAGGGTCTGGGTGATGTAGCCGGCGCCCAGCGCCACCCCTAGCACCACCCCCGCCCGGCGCCCACCCCGGTCCAGTCGGGCCACGGCGCGCGGCCGGACCAGCGCGAGCAGCACCGTGGCGATGGCGAACCGCCAAGCGAGGAACTCCATCACCGGCATCCGGGCGATGGCGTTCTTGACGACTACGAACGTCGATCCCCAGGCGCCGGTCGCGGCAAGCAGCGCAAGCGTGGCGGCCAGCGTGGGCGGGCGGCGTACGGCCGTAGGGCCTGGCACCGGCTCAGCCATCCCGCAGCGAGCGGAGCAGCGCGAGGTCGGCCCGGTGCTCAGCCCGCGCGCCGGGGGTCTCCAGGATCAACGGCACCCCGCCGGTGGCCGGATGCCGGAACAGTTCGGCAAACGGGGCCAGTCCGATCGTGCCGGTGCCCACCCGCTCATGCCGATCCCGGCCCGAGCCGGCCGGGTCCTTCGAGTCGTTGACGTGCACCAGGCCGAGCCGACCGCGGCCGACCGTGCGCAGCAGCGCGTTCAGCGCGGTGCGGACGCCGCCGGGCTCGGACAGGTCGTGGCCGGCGGCGTGCAGGTGGCAAGTGTCCAGACAGATCCCCAGCCGAGGGTGGTTGTCCAAGGCCGCGAGGTACGGCGCGAGGTCGGCGATTCGCGCCGCCAGCGGCTCACCGCCGCCGGCGGTGGGCTCCACCAAGATCCGTGGGGCACCGTCGGGGATGGCGTCGAGCAGCGGCAGCAGCAGCTCGCGCAGCTGGCGCAGCGCGGTGTCCCGGTGTGCACCCGTTCCCGCCGAGCCGGCGTGCACCACGACGCCCACAGCGCCGATCGCGGCGCCCCGCCGCAGGGCGTGCTCGACGGCCCCGACCGAGCGTTGCGCCGTGACGGGCGTCGGCGAGGCGAAGTTCACCAGGTACGGCGCGTGCACGAACACCGTCAGCCCAGCCTGGGCGCAGCCGGCTCGAAAGGCCGCGTCCTGCGCGCGGTCACCGGGCGCCGGCGCCCACCCGCGCGGGTTGGACGAGAACACCTGCAGCGCCTCGGCGCCGATCGCCCGGGCGTAGGGAACGGCGCCGCGGGCCAGTCCGGTCCCGACCGGCACGTGCACGCCGAGCTTCGACGGTTTGCGAGCAGGCATGGGCGGCGACCAGGACGCGAACCGCTAGAAGACGAACAGGGTGACGGTGGCTCCACGTCGGGCCTGAGTTCCGCCAGCGGGGTCCTGGGCCCGCACCGTGCCCGGCCCGACCGGCAGCGCGCGGACCTGCGGGCGAAACCCCAGTGCCGTCAGTTCGGCGACGGCCCGATCGCGCGACTCCCCGGTCACGTCCGACACCGCGAACAACTGCGGCCCCTTGGAGACGACCAGCGTGACGGCGGCGCCCTTGCCGATGTTCGTGCCGGCGGCCGGCCGCTGGGAGACCACCGAGCCGGTGGCCACGGTGTCGTCGTACGCCTCTTGAATGATGGCTCGCAGGCGCGCCTTGGACAGCATCGCGGTCGCGTCGTCGGCCGACTGGCCATGGACGTCGGGGACGGCAACCGGCTCGAGGCCCTTGCTCAGCACGACCGCCACGGCGGTGTCTCGGGTGAGCGCGGTGCCGGCGCCCGGGTCGGTGTCGACCACGGTGCCGGCGGGGGCGGTGTCGTCGAACCGGTCGGTGACGACGCCGGTGCGCAGGTGCTGGTCGGCGAGCGACTTGTTGGTCTCGCCGAGCGAGTGGCCGGCCAGGTCCGGGACGGTGTAGCGCTCGGGACCCTTGGACAGCGCAGCGGTGACATTGCCGTGGCGCAGGATCCGTCCGCGCGGCGCCGGAGCCTGCGTTACGACAGTGCCGACCGGCGCGGTCTCGCTGAAGGCCGGCGGGCCGTAGCGGACGTGCAGGCCGGCGGCAGCGGCCACCTGGTCGGCCGCCGCCCGGTCGCGGCCGAGCACCGACGGGACGCCGGTGTAGCGGCCGGCGCCGAGATACCAGCCGCCGACGGCGGCCAGCACGGTGAGTACGGCGAGAATGCCGGCGGCTATCGGGCCTCCCCGGCGACGACGCCGGCGCCGCAGCGGCCGGCTGCCGGTGGGCGCCCCGGCGACGGGCGGCCGGGATTCGAGCGTTGGGGGTCCGGGAGGTGGGGGTCCGGGCGGTGCCGGTCCGGGCGGTGGCGCAGCCGTCCCGTCGACGACCGGGACCGGCGCCGCGCCGGTGACCACCAGGGTGTCGTGCCACGGGCGTTGTCCCGGTACGTCGGCGGCTGGGCCGTCCGCGGCCGACCGCTCGACCGCGAAAACCTCGGCGAGCAGGCCGGCCAGCGCGGGCTCGGCGTCGGTCACCGTACCGGTGGCCAACAGCCCGCGCAGCTCGCTCAGGAACGCGCCCGCGTCGGCCGGTCGGGCGGCGGGGTTGCGCCGGGTGGCCCGCACCACCAGGTCGTCCAGCGCCGGCGGTACCGGCGAGCCACTGGCCGTGGCCGGCCTCGGCACGTCGTCGTGCACGTGTCGGTAGGCCACCGTCAACGGTCGGTCCCCGGCGTATGGCGCGGCTCCGATCAGGGTCTCCCACAGCGTGATGCCGGCGGCGTAGACATCGGTGCGCGGATCAGCCCGCGCGGACTGCACCTGCTCGGGGGCGAGGTAGGCGACCGTGCCCATCAGCAGGCCGACTGTGCTGGTCAACGTCGAGGAGGCGACCGCGCGGGCCAGCCCGAAGTCGGCCACCTTGACCCGTCCGTCGCGGCCAAGCAGCACGTTCTCCGGCTTGACGTCGCAGTGCACGAGCCCGACCCGGTGAGCCGCCGCCAGCGCCCGCAGCACCGGGACGAACACGGCCACGGCCAGCGCCGGGCTGAGCGGTCCGCGGTCACGCAGCAGCTCGCGCAACGTGCCGCCGGCGACGTACTCCATGACCAGGAAGAGTCGGCCCGCGTCCTCACCCTGGTCGAAGACAGCGACGGCGTCGGGGTGGGCCAGGCGGGCGGCGGCCTTGGCTTCGGCGCGGAAGCGGACGACGAACTCCTCGTCGTCGGCGAGCACCGGATGCATCACCTTGACCGCGACCGTGCGGTCGAGCCGGGTATCGAGCGCCCGGTAGACGGCCGCCATCCCGCCGCGGGCGATATGCCCGTCCACGCGGTAGCGCCCGTCGAGATACCGGCCCACTACCGGATCGGCGAGGGTCGCGGTCACTGGGGAAGTCTAGGACGGGAGGCAGGGCCGGCCGCGTCGCCGCGCAGGCCGTCGGACGGCTGTGGGCTCCCATGAGTAAGCACGGACCCATCGCGCAGCCGCCAATCCCGGTACGGCGGTGGGATCACGACCCGCCCTGTCCGCTGGCGCCGCACCACAGTCGCGCGGACCGCATCGGTGTTGCAGTGCAGGTACCAAGGTGGCCAGACGGGCCTCGATTGCGCTCGTTGGCGGCGATTGTGGCAATCAGCCGCCCGCCGGTGCGTCCTTGGTGATCGTGGTGCTTCTGGTGTCCGCGACACGCCGGCCGACCGTGCTCTACGCGCACTACGATCGCGACGGCCGGCCCGCGTTCGGCCGGCCCGCGTTCGGCCGGCCCGCGACGAAGGGCCCAGACGCACTTCCGGGCGGCAGCCAGTCTCCCCCCACGGACTTCCGGTGGCGACGCCGGAGCTCACCCGGCAGGCGGCAGCCATCCCTCCAGCTGTGTCGCGGCGGCAAACACTTCACCTCGACCTCGCCGATTTGGTTCGAGGTCGCGCGCTCGACCGTCGACCGAGGGATCCAGTGCGCCGGGCTGTCGGGTTCGGCCACTTCCGGTTGAAGTTCCGCAGCCAGTCTGCTGTGGCCGTGGCGTACGTCGGACCCGGCCCCGCAAGGCCACGCCGGCTCAGCCGCGCAGGCGAACCTCGACGTCGTCGTCGACGACACGGGTGTCCAACACCGGTTGGGGCGCGGTGGCCGGACCGTGCACGACGCTACCGTCGCGGAGCCGGAACGTGCTGCCGTGCCACGGACACGACACGCAGGTCTCGCCGCCCGCCTGGACCAGCTCGCCTTCGTGCAGCGGGCCGGACAGGTGGCTGCACCGGTCCACGATCGCCCGCACCAGGTCTCCCTCGCGGTGCAGCAGCACCGGCACCGGCCCGACATCGACGCAGGTCAGGCCGCCGTCGGGCAGGTCGTCCAGCCGACCGACCGACGTCCAGCCCGACGGCAGCAGGTCCGGGACATCAGCGGTGTGGTTGGCGCCGACCGCGCGCCGGAAGGACAAGTGGCCACCCAGTACGCCGCTGCCGGACACGATCGCCAGCCCTGCGTAGGCCAGCGCCTTGCCGCGCATCCGCCGGCCGCGCAGCCGCGCCCACAGCGATGCGCCATAGAGTCCGACCGCGGCGTAGTTGGCGAGCGCGTGCACGACCCCGAGTCGGCTCTCGGCCGTGTTGAGCTCCGACCAGTCGGTCCAGCCCGTGATGGTGGCCGGACCGGCGGCCGCGAGGCCGGTGCCGATCAACACGCTGGTCGCGGGACCGGTCTTGGGCACCAGGTCCAGCACGCCGGCAGAGAGCCACGCCCCCACCGGCACCTGCACGAGCACCGGGTGCAGCGGGTGCCCGAGCCAGACTCCGTGCAGGGCGTCGCGCAGTGACTGCGGCTGGATCTTCTTGTTCAGGAACTCGCGTATCGGCTTGGCCAGCTGGTCCAGCTCAGCGGCGTTCTCCAGCTTGTCTAGCGAGTCGAAGGGCTGCACGCGAGTCTCCCGTCGTACGACGTATGTGGCGGCTCACCCTGGTGCACTGGTGAACCGCCCGGCAAGCTGGACGCCAGATCAGCGCGTCGGTTGGGCCGGTTGGACAAAGTGCAGCGCGCCCTCCGACGGCGTGGACGCTGCAGCGAACCGTCGCTGGGGGATCCGGCCGGCGCGCCGGGCCAGTCGGCCGGCCTCGACCGCCTTGCGCATCGCCTCCGCCATCAGCGCCGGCTCCCGGGCGCGGGTCACGGCGGAGGCAAGCAGGACGGCGTCGCAGCCCAGCTCCATCGCGATGGCGGCATCCGAGGCGGTGCCCAGGCCGGCGTCGAGTACCACCGGTACGCCGGCGGCCTCGACGATCAGCTCGATGTTGTGCGGGTTGCGGATCCCCAGGCCGCTGCCGATCGGCGCGCCCAGCGGCATCACCGCCGCGCAGCCCACCTGCTCCAGCCGACGGGCCAGGATGGGGTCGTCGTTGGTGTAGGGCAGGACGACAAAGCCGTCGTCGACCAGGCGCTCGGCCGCGTCGAGCAGCTCGACCGGGTCGGGCAGCAGGGTGCGCTCGTCGGCGATCACTTCCAGCTTCACCCAGCTGGTGTCCAGCGCCTCCCGGGCCAGCCGGGCGGTGAGCAGCGCTTCGCCGGCGGTGTAACAGCCGGCGGTGTTCGGCAGGATGCGCAGCCCGAGCGCGCGCAGGACGTCGAGCACCGAGCCGCGGGCCGACGGGTCGACCCGACGCAGGGCCACCGTGGCCATCTCGGCGCCGGAGGCCCGCGCGGCCTGCTCGAGCGACTCCAGGCTGGGTGCGCCGCCGGTACCGATGATGAGCCGCGACCCGAAGGCTTCGCCGGCGATGACGAGTGGGTCGTCCATGGTCAGCCCCCCTGCATGGCGGTCAGCACCTCGACCCGGTCGCCGGAAGCCAGCGCCGTCGCGTCCCACGCGGCCCGAGGGACCACGTCGTCGTTGACGGCGACGGCCACCCCCGACGTTGGCCGGTCGGCGACCAGCTCCGCGACGGCCGCGGCGACAGTGGTGCCGGCGTCGAGCGCACGCGGCCGGCCGTTCACGGTGACGTTCACGCGGTGACCCTCATGCTCCAGACCCGCTCGCGAGCGAATCGTTGCGGCGAGAACGGGCGGATCACCTCGGGCTCGACCCCGGTGGCCAGTAGGTCGGCCACCGCATCCGCCGTGGCCGGGGTGAGCAGGATCCCGTTGCGATAGTGCCCGGTGGCCGCGACCAGTCCGGCCAGAGCGGTGCGGCCGATCATGGGCGCGTTGTCCGGTGAGCCCGGCCGCAGCCCGGCGTAGGTCTCGGTCAGCTCCAGCTCGGCGATCCCGGGCACCAGCGTGTGGGCATCGCGCAGCAGTTCGTAGACGCCGCCGGCGCGCACTGTCACGTCGTACCCCTGTTCCTCGGCGGTGGCGCCGATGACGATCTCGCCGTCGGCCCGCGGGACCAGGTAGAGGTGGGTGCCGCCGACCACCGCTCGGACGTTGCGACCCAGGAAGCCGGCAGGTCCGCGGAGTCGGACGATCTGCCCCTTCACCGGCCGCGTCGGTGGTACGACGTCCGTGGGCACTCCGGCCACCTGAGGAGACCAGCAGCCGGCCGCCAGCACGACGGTGCCGGCGGCGAGGGTGTCGCCGTCGCCGAGGCGTACGCCGGTCGCGCGTTCGGCCGTGGTCACGATGCCGGCCGCCCGGTCCGTCCGGACGTCGACGCCGACCGCAACCGCGGCCGCGAGCAGCGCGGTGGCCAGCAGGCGGTTGTCGACCTGGTGGTCACCGGCGACCAACAGCCCGCTGCGGATCCCGGGTGCGAGCATCGGCTCCAGCCTTCGGGCCTCCCGGCTGGTCAGCAGCTCGACCGTGAGGCCGAGGGAGAGCTGGAAGCGGTGCAGGTCGGCGAGCACCGCCCGATCGTCGGCGTCGGTGGCTACCGCCAGGGTGCCGGTCTGCCGGTAGCCGACGTCGCGGCCGGTGGCCTCGGTGAGCTCGGCGGCGAAGGTGGGGTAGCGCTGCGCCGAGGCCAGGTTGAGGCGCAGTAGCCGCTCCTCGCCGTAGTGCACTTCGGTGACCGGCGCCAGCATGCCGGCGGCCGCGTGTGAGGCGCCCCTGCCCGGAGCCGGGTCGAGGACGGTCACGGTCAGCCCGCGTAGCGCCGCCTGCCAGGCAATGGCCAGGCCGATCACGCCGCCGCCCACGACGACGACGTCCGTTGTCCGCGCTGCGCTGCTCCCCGGCACTGCACTCCTACCCGCCGGCTCGGGAGCGCGGGCGGCTCCCTGCGCCGGCATTACCCGGATCAGGTTCGACGGTCGGGGGCTGCCAGCCCCCCTCTCAGCCCGATCCGCACCGGGCTCCCGCGCAGTCGTCAGCGTACGCCGCGCAAGCGTCGGCCGGACCACGCCGGAGGAGGGTTAGTCGAAGGGTTAGCCGCGATCGCGCAGGGCCGCGGCGGCTTTCCGTAGGGTGCCGGAATGGCTCCGGTCCAACTGGTGGTGATCGACTGTGCCGACCCGGCCCTGGTTGCGGCGGTGGAAGGGCTGGCCGGCTACCTGCGCCGCTGCGGCGACGACGTCGTTGCCACCGGCCTCCGCTCGGCCGGGGTCGCCCTCGCCAGCCAACAGCCGGAGGCGGTGCTGGTCTACGCCGATCGCCCGGTCGACGAAGTGGGGGAGGAGGCGCTCCTCTCCCTTGGTGAACGCGGCGCCGCGCTGCTGTTGGCCGGCCCCACCGTGGACGCCTGGCGGTCGGCGACCAGGCTGCTGGAAGCTGCCGGAATGGGGCCGGGACGGCGTACCCCGGTGCACGAGATTCGGCTTAGGCCGGGTGCCGGCGGTGCGGACGTGGTGGCCCGGATGGGCGACGAGCTGCTGCTCACCGACCGCTGGGTCACCGCCGAGAAGGTCGCCGACGACATTGAGGTGCTGCTCACCGCCAACCTCGCCACCCTCGACCACCCGGTGATGACGCTGCGCCGGGCGAACGGCGGCCCGTCGGTGGGTACCTGCACCGTGGGCTCGCTGCCGCAGACCGTGGCGGACCCGGCGTACCAGCGGCTGGTGCACCGGTGGCTGCGGGCGGCAACCGGACGGCGGGAGGGGCCGTCGGTCCGGGTGGGCCTGCTCGGCTACGGGGCGATCGGCGCCGAGCACACTGCCGCGATCGCGGCCACCGCCGGGCTGGAGCTGGTCGCGGCCGCCGACCCGAATCCGGTCCGGCGGGAGGCGGCCCGGGCGGCGGCGGCCGGGCCGCTGAACGCCTACGCCGACTCCAACGCGATGCTTGCCGACAGCGACGTCGACCTGGTGCTGGTGTCGACGCCGCCGAACAGCCACGCCGAGCAGGCGCTGCGGGCGCTGATGGCCGGGCGGTCGGTGGTGGTGGAAAAGCCGCTGTGCCTGACCGTCGCCGAGGCCGACCGCGTGATCTCCGCAGCCGACGAGCGCGGGCTGACGCTTGCCGTCTACCAGAACCGGCGCTGGGACGCCGACTACCTCGCCCTCAAGCGAGCCGTGCGGGCCGGCGCGATCGGCGAGGTGTTCCACTACGAATCCTTCGTCGGCGGCTACGCTCACCCTTGCAACTACTGGCACTCGGACGAGGCGGTCTCCGGCGGGGCGGTCTACGACTGGGGGTCGCACTACCTGGACTGGATGCTCGACCTGCTCCGCCAGCCGGTCGCGCACGTGACCGCGAACAGCCACAAGCGAGTCTGGTACGACGTGACCAACGCCGACCACACCCGGGTGACCGTGCGGTTCGACGACGGCGTGGAGGCGCAGTTCGTGCACTCCGACCTGGCCGCCGCACTGAAGCCCAAGTGGTACGTGCTCGGCACGCACGGTGCGGTACGGGGCGACTGGCGGCAGGCGTCCGTGCTGTCCCGCGGTCCCGTGGGCGCCCTGGTGGAGGACGAGTTGGCGCCGGCGGACGCGCCCGCGCAGCTGCGGTTGTTCACCCCTGGCGCCGGCGGTGGGCTGTCGGAGACGCTGCTCGCCGTGCCGCCTGCTCCCGTGTACCCGTTTCACCGCGAGCTCGCCGACCACCTGCTCTCCGCGGAGCCGATGACGGTGACGGCCCACGACTCCCGCCGCGGAGTGGCGATCATGGAGGCGGCCACGGCCTCGGCCGCCGCTGGCGGGGTGCCGGTGCGCCCGGCAGTGCCGTGATGGCGGCGACTGAGCCAGTGCGGTGGGGCTTCCTCGGCGCCGGCACCATCTCCACCGTCGCGCTGGGCCCGGCGGTTGAGGCCGCGACCGGTGCCACCCTGCACGCGGTCGCCGCGCGGGACGTCGATCGGGCGCGGGCGCTGGGGGAGCGGCATGGCGCGGTCACGGCGTACGGCTCCTACAAAGCGCTGCTAGCCGACGACGCCGTCCAGGCCGTCTACATCGGTCTGCACAACGACGCCCACCTGCCGTGCACCCGGGCAGCGCTGGCCGCCGGCAAGCACGTGCTCTGCGAGAAGCCGCTCGGGCTTTCGGCGACCGAGGTGGACGCGATCGCGGCGGCGGCCGGTGCCGCGGGCCGGCTGGTGGTCGAGGCGTCCTGGTACCGCTGGCATCCGCGGGTTCAGTGCGCGCAGCGCTTCCTCGCGGCCGGCGCGATCGGGCCGGTGCGGCACGTCTCCGCGGGTTTCGCCTTTCCCGGCGTACCGGCAGGTAACTACCGGCTGGACCCCCGGCACGGCGGGGGTGCGCTGTACGACGTCGGCTGCTACGCCATTTCCGCGGTGCTGTGGGCCTTCGGGCAGTTGCCAGTGGAGGTCGCGGCGCGCTCCCGGTTCGGTCCCAGTCGCGTTGACGTCACCAGCGACGTGATCCTCGGCTTCCTCGACGGCGACGCCGAGGTGCACGTGGGCATCGACGAAACGTCGCGGCAGTGGCTGCGGATCTCCGGCGAAGCGGGACAGCTGGACCTGCCCGACCAGCCCTACGCCTCGCTGCTGACCGAGTCGGTGCTGGAGGTCTCCGACGGCACGGGCACGCGGCGGTGGCCGACACCCGCGGTGAACCCCTACCAGCTGATGGTGGAGCAGGTATCCGCGGTGATCAGGGGCGAGGACGGCTGGGTGCTTCCGCTGGCGGAGTCCCGAGCGACCGCCGTTGTGCTCGATGCCGCCTTCGCCTCCGCCCGCGCCGGCGGCGCGACGGTCAGTGTCGGCTAGTCGGTTGCCTGGTTCGCCCGCCGCGACTTGCGCGCCACCAGCAGCAGGGTGCCGCCGATGCCGCACAGCGCGAGCCCGGCTGCCGCCAGCGGCCCGGACGACGACCCGGTGCGGGGCAGCGCCGTGGCCGAGGGCACCGGGCCGCGGGTGGGGGCAGTTGTCGGCGCGGAGCTGCCGGGAGCCGGCACGGTGGAGGGCGGAGTCGGTGTCGGCGTCGGCGTCGCCGTGTTCGTCAGGGCGAAAACGGTGCTGGGGTTGGGGTTGGCCTCGGTCCCGGAATTGTTCGCTGCGACGGCCGTCAGCGTCGCTGTGACCTGGTAGGCGCCCGCCACGCCGTTTGCGGTTATCGGCGGCGAGGTCGCGTTACCGCTCGCGTCCGTTGCGGCCGTCACGCTGGTGGCGCCACCGAACGCGCCGCTGGCCCCGCTGACCGGTACGACGGCGAAAACGACGGTGGCGCCCGCTGCTGGATCAGAAGCTGCGCTGAGCACGTGCGCCGACGGCGGCGGGACGGTGACGTGCGCCGTCAACGGCTGCGCGAACGCGGCTCCGGCGGTCGCGCTTTGACCGCTGCCGGACACGGCAGCGATGGTGGCTCCGGCCGGGACGGTGGTCGAAACCGGGCCAGCGGACGCGGTCGCGGCGGACGTTGCCAGGACCAGAGCGGGTACAGCCAGGATGGTCATGCGGGCGCCGGCACGACTCCCGCCGGCTCTCGTTGCAGACATGCGGGGCTCCCTGTCGTGCCGCGGATCGGACGGAGACAACCTTGCATAGCGTTATGGCATTGTCACGAACGGCGGTCAGGACACGCCGGTCGGCGCTGCCGGCCGCCTATTGCGGCGCTGATCGCCCGGCCTCAATCGGCGTACTGGTGCGGACCCGGTGATCACGCCTTCGCCTCCGCCCGCGACGGCGGCGCGACGGTCAGCCTGGGCAACTGGTCGACGCCGTAAGTTGGTGGGGGATCGTCGCACGACAGGAAGGGAGCCTGGCCAGCTTCACCCGGCCACGGCACAGCCGGTACGGCGTGTCGCGGTCGCGTCCGATGCCGACGGCGGGTGAAGTCGCTCGGGGCAACCAGCTTCACCCG
>Ga0208715_1000286_pt1 | contig 17840 bp, 26 predicted proteins | sample NGESurshal092012_3_FD_184473 | JGI IMG/M metagenome (GOLD analysis project Ga0208715, IMG submission 184473) | Arctic peat soil microbial communities from Barrow, Alaska - NGEE Surface sample 210 shallow-092012 (SPAdes) | ecosystem: Environmental > Terrestrial > Soil > Wetlands > Peat ... | reverse complement strand
GCCCCACGAGCCGGCCGCCGATGACGCCGATGATGGCGCCGAGCACGGCCTCGCGGCCGAATTCCAGCGCGACATGCCAGGCCGAGCTTTCGCCGATCGAAATCAGTTCGACCAGCATCAGGGTGAGAAATACCGCGAACGGATCGTTGGTGCCGGATTCGACTTCCAGCGTCGCGCCAACGCGCGGGCGCAGGCGCAAGCCCTGCGCATGCACCAGCAGAAACACCGCCGCGGCATCGGTCGACGCCACCACCGCGCCCACCAGCAGCGCTTCGGTCCAGTTCAGATCGAGCACATATTTGGCGACCGGCGCGGTGATCAAGGCCGTCAGCAGCACGCCGATCGTCGCCAGCACCATCGACGGCGCCAGCACCGCGCGAATGCTTTGAAACCGCGTTCGCAGGCCGCCATCGAACAGGATCAACGCCAGTGCCACCGATCCCACCAGGTAGGTGGTGTGCACGTCGTCGAATCGCAGCTGGCCGGGACCGGAATCGCCGGCCAGCATGCCGATGAACAGAAACACCAGCAGCAACGGCGCGCCGAAGCGCAGCGCGAGCAGGCTCGACAGAATGCCGGCCATCACCAGAACCGCGCCGAGAAGAATCGCTATGCTGACCGAATCGAGAGAAGCCATGAGCTTTCGCAAATCATCGCAAATACTTGCAATTGCATCCTTATCGTCGCCACAGTTCGACGCCAACCCATTTCTTCCACCAGCGGCAATGTGCCCGATTTACCGGCCTCAACTCACTTCGCCGGCGTGTCGTAGCGATGGCATCGGCGCTGCGGTTATGGGAACCTGCCGGATATTCGAATCAAGTTTGGCTGACGCCGATTTGCTGCCCTGAGATGAGATTTTGACGATGGACCTGAATGACATCACCACTTTCCTGCATGCCGCGGCGCGTTCGGTCGGCGCAGAGGTCACATCGCCATGGTTTTATCTGCAGCTCGGGCTGATTCTGGCCGGCGCCGGGATCGCGTTCGCCGCTGGCGCAGCCATTCGCTCGCGGCTCGACATGACCTCGCTCGCCATGGGCTGGCCGACACCGCTGCGGCTGTTCATGCGCGTGCTGGTTGGCAACGCCTCGACAGCGGTGTTCGCGGTAGAGATGACGCTGGCGCGCGTGGTGATGCTGACGTCGACCTGGCCCAGCCGCAGCTATCTGCTCGCGGTAGTCGCCAACCTTGCCTTCGCATGGCTGATCATCCGTCTCGTCACATCGGTCATTCGCAACACGTTTATCGTCCGCCTGGTGTCACTGTCGGCATGGCTGGTGGCGGCCTTGAGCATTCTCGGACAGCTTGAGCCGACCATCGACGCGCTCGACTCGGTCTCGATCGTGCTCGGCGGTCTGCGGCTGACGCCGTTGCTGCTGATCAAGCTCGGCGTGCTCCTGGTTGTGGCGCTGTGGTTGTCCAACATCGCCAGCAACTTCGTGGAAGGCCGGATCACGCGATCCGGCGATCTGACGCCGTCGATCCAGGTGCTGCTGGTCAAGATGATCCGGCTCGCTTTGATGATATTTGCCGTCGCGGTGGTCATGAGCGCGGTCGGCATCAACCTCTCGGCGCTGGCGATTTTCTCCGGTGCTGCCGGTGTCGGCATCGGCTTCGGCCTGCAGAAGATCGTCGCCAATTTCATCAGCGGCATCATCCTGCTGGCCGACAAATCGGTAAAACCCGGTGACCTCGTCACCATCGGCGACAGTTCGGGCCGAATCAGCGCAATGAAGACGCGTTATATCTCGGTCGCCGCCGGCGACGGCCGCGAATTCCTGATCCCGAACGAGGATCTGGTGACGCAAAAGGTCACCAACTGGACCTACACCGACAAGAACACGCTGGTGAAAGTCAATTTCGGCACCAATTACGACGCCGATCCGCGGCTGGTCTGCAAACTGGCGATCGACGTTGCCGCGGCGGCGCCGCGTGCCATCAAGGGCAAGCCGCCGAACTGCATCCTGGTGGAATTTGCCGAGGCCGGCATGAAGTTTTCCCTGACCTTCTGGATCGCCGACCCGGACGGAATGGACAATGTGAAGAGCGAGGTGATGCTGTCGCTGTGGGAGGCCTTCAAGCGCGAGGGCATCCGCGTGCCCTATCCGGTGCGGGAAATCCGCATCCGCGGCGGTACGCCGGTCGAGACCACCGTCGAGGTTTCGAGCTGACGCCCGCGCCTTGCTGCCGAACTCAATTTGGGGTTGTTTGCTGAGGTTCCGGCCGAACCATGACATTGTGCCGTGCCAACCTTGGCTTGCACTAACAGCTCCGATCATTAAATTAGGGCCTCAAATCACCCGTTTCAGCCCTTTGCCCGAAGATAAGATCAGCCCATGAGCTACATCGAAGCCTCCGATACCTCGCTCCGCAAGACCGGGCAGATCAAGCTGCATGGGCCGAGCGGCTTCGCCGGCATGCGCAAGGCGGGCGCGCTGGTGGCCAAGTGCCTCGATGAACTGACCGATATCGTCAAGCCGGGCGTGCCGACCTCGCGGATCGACGATTTCGTCCGCGACTTCGCTTTCAGCCATGGCGCCTTCCCCGCTACCCTGATGTATCGCGGCTATCGCTATTCGACCTGCACCTCGATCAACCACGTGGTCTGCCACGGCATGCCCGGGGACCGGGTGTTGAAGGAAGGCGACATCGTCAACATCGACGTGACCTTCATCGTCGAGGGCTGGTACGGCGATTCCAGCCGGATGTATGCGGTGGGCCCGATTGCCCGCAAGGCCGAGCGGCTGATCGAGGTGACCTATGAAGCCATGATGCGGGGCATCGCCGCGGTGAAACCCGGCGCCACCACCGGCGACATCGGCCACGCCATTCAAAGTTTCGTCGAGCCGCAGGGCATGAGCGTGGTGCGCGACTTCTGCGGGCACGGCTTGGGCCGCATGTTCCACGACGAGCCGAACATCATTCATATCGGCCGGCCCGGCGAAGGCGTGGTGCTGAAGCCCGGCATGTTCTTCACCATCGAGCCGATGATCAATCTCGGCAAGCCGCATGTGAAGATCCTGTCCGACGGCTGGACCGCGGTGACGCGTGACCGCTCGCTGTCGGCACAATTCGAGCATTCGGTCGGCGTGACCGCGGGCGGCGTCGAAATCTTCACGCTGTCGCAGCGCAACGCCGAAAAGCCGCCGGCCGCGGCGTAACTTCTGCCACGCAAGACCAGTCATCTGACAATTCGCGGTTGCAAAATCTGGCCGGCACGGCATGGTCAGCCCGTTCCCTGAACGGTTGCTACCGCCGATGCCCGCAGATATCAGCGATACCAAAGATCAGTCCGGACCTGCCGAGGCGCCGCATTATCACGGCCATCGCGAGCGGCTGCGGCAGCGCTTTCGCGGCGCCGGCGCGGACGCCCTGAGCGATTATGAGCTGCTGGAAATGGTGCTGTTTCGCGCCTTGCCGCGGGGCGACGTCAAGCCGCTGGCCAAATCGTTGATCGCAAAATTTGGCTCATTCGCCGAGGTCGTTCACGCTCCTGAAGCGCGCCTGCGCGAAGTCGATGGACTTGGTGATGCGACGATCACCGAACTCAAACTGATCGCGGCGGCGGCGAGCCGTATCGCCAAAGGCCAGCTGAAGCAGCGCACCATGCTGTCGTCATGGAATGACGTGATCGACTATTGCCGGACCAGCATGGCGTTCGCCGACAAGGAGCAGTTCCGCGTCCTGCATCCTTGATCGGGTTTATTCATAGATTTCAATCCTTTCTAGTTGCCGTCCCTTGAACGTCCCTTAGACGTCCCTCAGGTCTCGTTCTTCGTCCGTTTCGCCATCCGAAAGCGCGCCACGCGAGAGGTTTGTTCGAGTGAGCCGCGGTTGTACTTCGCGCTGGTTTGCCGGTTCTTGTGACCGGCGTGCTTCATAACCGAGATCTCGTCGGCGCCAGCGTCGTAGGCCTCTGAGATCGCGCCCGATCGTGAGTCCATGTTCCAGACGCTCTGCGGCAATCCGGCAACATCGGCGACCCTGCGCCATGTCTGCGTGAACGTGCGGTGCTTGTAAGGTTCGCCGGTCGCTTCCGAGATGATCATCGGGCCAACACGCCGAGACGGATCTACAAGTTCAATTTCGTGAAGAATATCAGGATAGAGGCAAAGATCGTGTTCAACGGCGATGCCAGTTTTCACATGGGTCTTGCGCAGGATCATCTTTGCGTCGATGTCGGACCAAACGAGCCCGCCGGTCCAGCGCGTGTTCTTGTGCGTAATACCGCCCGACACTCCTTCGAGAGGCACCCATTCGCCTATGACGTCCTTCTGCCGCATCGCCAATTCGAACTGTATCGTTTGGGCTAACGCGATCGATCCAAGGCTCAGGTCGTGCGCCGCTCTCCGGATTTTCCTTACATGTTCGAGCGTCAATTTTGCCGTGCGGTTTTTCGGCATCTGAAAACGCATCTTGCCGAGAATAACATCGGCTCGCGCGCAGTCGGCATATCCAAGTGTGACACCAAAGGAGACGACGCGCCGGACCGTATCCATGCAATGTTTTGCGCGCGTCAATCTGCGGGGCTTGCCCTCTGCGGACGGGTCACCCCATTTTGTGTGCCACCTAGTGAAGTCGGGGCCGATCAAATCGCGTACAGCCCTGGCGCCGACCGTGTTGCAGATGATTTTGATGCACTGATCGTAGAGGCGCTGCGTATTCCACTTTGCTCGGAGCTTGTACGGCGATGCATCGTGGATCTGAAACTGATTGCATAGACTCCCAATGTTGCCGTCATAGCCACGCGCGGCCAGCACACCGTCGTTAGCGGCCCAAGCGAGCATCTCAGCCCAAAGAATTCGACATCGCGCAGCGCGCTGACCGAGCCCTTCAGACGTCTCTGCGAAGTGCAGCCGCACACTCGACGGACGATAGCCCTTTCTCACAAGATCGGTGCGAGCCTGCCAGTAATAGCGAAACGTGCCATCGTCGTTGCGTTTCCGCTTCAGGCCAGGAGCATCCGTGGTCACCATGTTTCGATCCCGTCCGGCTGTGTCGGGATTAAAGCTTCAACAAGCCCATGTCGGCGCAAGAGAAAGGACTGAACGGCGGGCCAAAAGCGCATTCCGGTCATGGGGTCAATTCTGGGAAGGCCTTCTCGCTCCCAAATGATCGAAATCGTGGTCCAGTCTCGGGCACCAGCACCGAGAACAAGTTCAGCGATCTCGGCCTCGGGCTTATAGAGCGAAAGTGACGCAGCCGGTGCCTTTTTGGCTGAGCGGGATGGCGAAGCAGTGCTCATGACGCTGCACGCTGAGAAGCATTACGCGCGCGCAACGCCGCCGCCGTCACAGCCGGCACGATGTCATAAGTAAAGGTTGCGCGAGCGGGCAGCATTAGCCAGCAACCCTCTCTGGCGCGACGAGGTCGACCTGAGTGACCGCCGCGTTACGCTGGCGCCAGGCCTCGGGATCTCGCAACCAATCTTCGATCTCAGCGCCGAGGTAGGCGATCCTGCGCGTCGCTATCTTCACTCGTTTCGGAAAACGGCCAAGCTTTTCCTGACGCATCCGCGTGAGGTCGCAGAGGAAAGTCTTTTGCTCGACTTCGTCTGACGACAACAGAAATGGGGACGTGGACATTGATCAATCCTCCGGGGGGGCAAATCACTTCCTAGCTATGGTAGTTCAGAAAACGGGGAGCAACAGAAAACTTCAAAAACAAACTACATCAGCCATGCATAATCTATGAAGGATAATGGCGAACAAGGGGCAGAGATAAAGCGACTAGTTGAGCAAAACCCGCCGGGGTGAACCGGCGGGCTCCTTTCAATTGGCAGCGTCAACCGCCAGCGCCAAGTTGCGGCACGATGCCGTCGCCGATCGGGAACACGTTGGCGCAACTGATCGTGCCGCCGATGGTCCCGCCCGCCGGGACGTGCCCCACCGCCTTATGGATGGCGAGAATGTCCGAGCACTTCACCGCGTAGGTGCGCATCGGGTTTAGCTGCTCGACGACAACGACGGCTTGAACCTCCGATTGAGGATGATCGTTGTACGGAAAGCTTTTCACCCAAGGCGGGACGTTCATGCGCAGGCGCTTGAGCCACGCCTGATGCGAGCCTTCCGGTACCGCTTCCGGCCGAAACCAGATGCACACTACATCGCCGCTGGCGAAGCTCTCCGAGCGCTTGATCACCACCGCCGATCTGTCAGGGACAAGCGGCGCGAGGCAATCGCCGTCTAGGGCCATGCAATACACGTCGGGCAGCGCGCCCACGTCGTGCTCTCGCGTAACTGGTATTTTGGCTTTGGACAGCGGCAGTGGGGTGCCCTTGGATTGAGGCGCGGTTCTTCGTGGCGTGCTAGACGCTTTGGCAGCCTTGGGCATGGGTCAGATCCTTGCTCGGGGTTAGAGCCGGGGCGGAAGGGTTCCAGCCTCTTCCCCTCGGCTTGCTTTTAGTGTAAGACACTTTTATGGCGAAGTCAATTTCTGTAAGACAAGAAAAACGAGGCCGGCCGGCAACGGGGAAAACTCCGACTGCAACGCTGCGGCTTCCTGAGCATCTGAGCGATCAGATCGAATCGTGGTCGCGGAAGCAGAGTGACGCGCCGACCCGCTCCGAAGCCATCCGCCGCCTGGTCGAGATCGGGCTAAAAAAGGGGAAATAACGCACGATGGCTTCCGGAATTTTGAAAATGTGGAATGCTGAGCGAGGTTTCGGTTTCATCGCAGACGACTCCGGCGGTCCGGATATGTTTCTGCACATCAGCGCGCTGCAATCAGCGGGCATCGATCCAGACAACATGAGGAAGGGAGAACGCCTGACTTTCGACGTTGAAAGCACCCGTGGGAAAGACGAAGGCCAGCAACGTTCGTCGGGCGGGCTGAAGGCGAAATGAGCCAAGGGCCACCGGAAGAGCGCGTCATATACCGCGAGCGATTTCAGGCTCGGCATTTCGATTTTCGCGGCAAAATAGCGCTAACCCGCTTTGACCGCTGCGAGTTCGTCAAATGCACACTGCTCATTGACCACGGCACAGAGCACCTGGCGTTTACCGAATGCGTCTTCAAAGACTGCAACATCGATAAGCTGGAACAGGACGAAGAACGCGGGCTGTACGTGAGGGATAATTTCTTCGATCGTCCGCTAGAGGAAAGGCGAGCGGAGTTGGAAAATAGGCTCGCTCAAGCACTGGCCGCACGGAAGGCGAAGGGGAAGTGACGGGACTTTTCGGACTGTCACTGCAAGTTTGGTGCGAGCGCGATCACACCTAAAGTCGGTCAGCAAATCCGAGGCCACTCCCTTTCGGGGCGCTTTGGCGCGTGCGGAGCGATTCGCCCTGCCATCACACCTCCCGCTACGTCCCCTTCTTGCAAAGCAGGCGAACGACGAATATCTGATGAAGATGTCGACTCGCATCCGAGAACGAGCCATCAGACGCGCTGGCGAATTGCTTAAACTGGCCGACGGTCGCGGTGGTGATCGCAGCAAAAGTGCGGGCGACTGCACTTATGCTAGTACGCAAAGCGATCTCGCCCGCGAAGCTGGCATGTCGAAGCATCAACAAATTCAGGCTGTGCGCGTCGCCAATGTCCCGGCCAAAGATTTCGAATCTCAGGTCGAAAGCGACAAGCCGCCAACGATCAGCCAGCTTGCGCAGCAAGGCATCAAGAGGCCATCGCCAAAGCCCTTGATTGATCTCAAAGGTCGCGATCCCGGCGAATTCAATCGCTCCCTTCATTTCATCGCGGAAATCAAAGAGTACGCGAACTCCATCAGCAAAGCAGACCTCGATCTGCTCTTGCCTGGGTTGACGCCTTCCGAGTCGCAATCCGCCGCAAGGCACATCGCCGGGCCTTCTTTTCGTACTTCAGGAATGGTTGCGCGTGCTGCGCGCAGCACGCGACCTCAATCCCGAGCGCGCCTTCGGCCGTTCCAAGCACTTGCCGACTGGCGGCGGACACGTCGGCGCGCGCGCCGACCATCCACGAACTAAAAAAGTCGCCGAAAAGTTAGGTGTGGGCGCGCCCACATCTGGCTAGGGACTGAAGGCGAAGGGGAAGTGACGGGACTTTTCGGCTTGTTGATCGTTGGTTGACCAGCCGCGCTGTTGCGCAACGGAGCCCCTCTGGCGCGGTCAGGCCCGGCACCGCCCTGCCGTCGACGCGGTGTCCGGGCCGCTCCGGAATGCTCAACATCGCAATTTGCCGAATTGCCAAGCCCTCACGGGCGGCTTTCGCTTGCGTCCCGGAACCGTCTGATTTCGTGGGGGATAAAACGTGGGGAACGGAACCAGAATCCGGACCCGGATACTCCAAATCAGCTATAGATTGGAGTTGGCGATTCGTCGCCAATAAGCCGAAAGGCGACCCGTGCAACCGAGCCGCCTTTCAAAATGAAACCTGACCACGACGTGCGTAGTACAGCCCCTTGAACAGAATCGTTGTACTACCCTAGGAGAAAATATCAAGCACGTCTTGGTCGCATCACACAGGAGATGCGACGTGAAGGATCTAAAAGTTAGAGGCCGGGCAATCCGGTCTGACGAAAACGGGCTCATCTGCCTAACCGACATTTGGGAAGCAGCAGGTTTCAAGGTCAATCAGAAGCCAAACGATTGGCGATCACTGCCAAATGCCCAAAGCCTCATGTTAGCATTGCTCGATCAAATTGCCGGAAAATCCGGCAGTAAAGCCAAAATATCAGTTAAAACAATCTACTACGCAAAAGTAGGAAAAGGCGGCGGGACATACGCACATCCTGTTCTTGCATGCGCCTACGCTGGCCATATCAGCCCTAAGCTCGAGCTGGAAGTTCGCGAGACGTGGCTTCGCTACAAGGCCGCTGATCCGGCTTTGGCTGATGAGGTACTTGAACGAGCTGGGCCCGCTGCAAACGAATGGGCCGGCGTTCGAGCTCTCGGGCGTTCGACCCGGAATAAGCATGTAGCGGTGCTCGCTGATCACGGTGTCTCAGCTCCAATCGACTTCGCCAAGATCACCAACGAGACCTACATCGCGCTGTTTGACCAACCAGCGAGGGCGTTGAAGTCGCAGCGGGGCTTGAAGAAGAGTGAGAGCCTGCGCGATGCGATGAGTCTGCCGGAGCTGACCTACGTCATGGCTGCCGAATCGCTGGCGACGGAACGCATTGAGGAGATCGACCCGCAGGGCGCTACGCCCTGTCAGATTGCTGTTCGCACAAGCGCCACCTTCATCCGCGAAGCCATCGAAAAAGATCGAGCCAGCCGCAATCGTCCGACGTTCGGTTAAACGACGTCGCATTCACAGTTGGCCGCGGGAGCATTCAGTCCCGCGGCCATTATTGACGCTCCTCATCCGGATGCACCCAAACGTAAGGCACTGTCTGGCGCTCCTCCCTGAGCCGGATCATATGCGCCCGCGGAACCGCGCAGCCCTTTTTTGGCGAAGCACCCCGGGATACTGCGGAGCGTGAAATTGGTGCAATTCCGCCCAGCCCACGCTTCAATGGCGTATGCCCATCCTCACCCGCCGCCGATCGTTAGACGCCCGCGAGGAATGCTGGCACATCTATTACGGGGTGTGCACGCCGGCACGATCGCCCATCCGGGCGAAAGCCGATCATCAGCATTATCAACGATTCTATGGAGAGAAACTATGCAGCGCGCGATTTGCCTTTTCCCGATCGGGCGACCCTCGCCTTTTTGACAGGCTTGATCGTGGCCGATACCGAATCCATGTGCGGGGTAGCTGCGGTTTCGCTTGAGCCTTCAAGTGACGTCGTCAGAATTTCCCGCTGAGCGCTCAACCAATAGACCTCGGCCTGGCCCTCGGGTTGACCATCGGCGATCCAAAGGTGGTAGGCACGTTCGCGAATTACCTCTTCCAAGTTCGGCATGACTGCGATCCTTTCGATGACGATTTCCTTTCGATCATGGTCGGAGTCATGCCTCAGTACGGTTAATGAACTCTTAACGGCTTGCGCCGGGAAGTAACGGGACTTTTCGGCCTGTCGATCGTTGGTTGACCAGCCGCGCTGTTGCGCAACGGAGCCCTCTGGCGCGGTCAGGCCCGGCACCGCCCTGCCGTCGCGACGCGGTGTCCGGGCCGCCGGCTACATTCTGCCGACATTCAGCTTCGATGGTATTGCCGGGGTACCTGGGCTGCAACGCTAGAGCCGTAGCAATCGGATCAGTTCTAGAATCTCTGCTTCGGTCATTGTGTCACGGCAAGCCGCAAGCGGTGACGCTGTCCAAACTCATCGGCCGTATCCATCGCGGGGGCCGCCACATTTTCTTGCATGCGCCGTATCCGTTAGATCGGGGGCGCTAGTTCAAATCCGGCCGTATCCTCGCGGGAGCCATTAGTTTGTTCGGCTGGTCGGTCTTATCCCTTGCAGGGGACCAAACGCCTTACGCTCACAAATCTCCTATATATCTGATGGCGTAGCAGCGCCACCGCCCATGGAGGCCAGCGACGCAAGGCCAGCCAGACTAGCGCCACCCGTTTCGGGCGCTAGCGCAATCGATGCGATGGCCGCGACCCCCTTGAGTGCGGATGAAATGAAATCGCCGCTTGCCTGGTTGTCCGCGGCCTGTTGGGTCTGCACCGCAAGCTGATCCTGCTGGGTGGCGATCGCGTCCTGCTGGGTGGCGATGGCATCGGTCTTTCCGGCAATGTCCGTTTCGCCCGCCGCTGTCGCGCGGCCCGCCGCCGCCATCGTCTGAAACGAAGTTGCCTGTTCCTCGAAGCCGGCTTCGGTGATGGCGCCCTGTTGACCGAGCACGCCATGCGCCAATGCGCCCTGCGATGCGGAATCGCGCATGAGATCCTGAGCGCTACCACTCGATGCAAATCCGGCCCCCGCCACGCTCGCCTGCTGGCCGCCGATGGCTTGCGTCACCTGTCGATCAAGTTGCATCTGCTGCACGCGGGTACTTTGCTCGGTATAGGCTTCATTCTGCTGCGCCAGCGTTCCGGCTATGTCGTAATTGCTTGCCTCGGCGAGATCGCCCTGCGCCTTGATGCGCAGGCCCTCCGCGCTAAGTCGCGTGCTCTGCGCACCGATGCGGGTGCCGGACGCGGTGATGCGCAAACCCTGTGCCTGCAGTGCGCCTTTTTCACTGGCGCCGAGGCCGGCGAACAGATCAGATGCCGCGCCGCCGAGGTTGGAAAAAGTGGAGGAGCCGAACGTCATGGAATTTCCTATCAGTGCACGGAGCGACCAGCGGCCCGCGCTTCAGTGAGCAGCTTGCCGATTTCGACGAGTTGCTCTTTTATCGAAAGGTCGGCGCGATCGATAACGGCCTGGATTTTGTCGAAGGCCTCAATCATTTCCGCGGCGGCGCTGTTGTAGATTGCCGTAAGTCCGCGTTCGATCGCGTCGAGATGCTCCGACCACTTTGGGTCGATCGCAGACGCCGCGATGAAGCCCGGCATGTGTCGGACTTCAGTCAGGAACGCGTCCATCTTGGCGCTCATCACGTTCGACTGCCGCTTAGCTCAAAAAGGCCCTGGCGAAATACCGCCGATTCGATGCCGTTTGCGACGCAAGACGCGATCACCGCGCGAAAATAAGTAGCGGTGGAAGCCTTGATGGCAGCCGCAACCACAGCGCTGCCACCTCCTGCGGCGATTGCCGCTGACTCGCTCACCTGACGATTCATTTCGGCGATCGTGCAGGTATTCTGGTGCACTTTATTGTCGTGCTGAATGATGCTCATTTTCAATCGTCCTTCAGTTGATGATGGCGGGTTGTGTCAGGCTGCGGCGGCTTCTTTGACGCGCGCAAGTCGGAGCTTGAGATCCTCAGTGATCTTCAGGGCTTCGTCTCTTGCCGCCTGTGCATCGGCATTGAGCTGATCTGTTGCAGCCGCGCGTGCGGTGATCGTTTTGTCGCGCGCGGCGCAATCAGAGACGAAAGCGGATTGATCGGCTTTCAACGCCGCTCGCTCTTGCTCGATCTCGGCTTCCATTGCCGCGCGGTCGCTCGCGATTTGCGCTTTGAGCTGATCCCCGGTTCCAATGATTTGGTTCGCGGTTTCTACGGCGCTATATACCTCCGCCAGGCGCGCGGATACGGCCTTTTGGTCGCCGTAGAAGGCGAGAAGAGTCAGCAACCGGTCCAGATCGCTCAGGGGTGCGGTTGGGGGTGGCGTCATCGGCGTAGTTAGGTTGAACATGTCGCTAGTCCTTTGCTGGTGTGGGTTACGCGGAACGGTCTGAGATTTCATTGTCTCGGCAGAGGCTGATCGCCTCCATAATCGAGGGGTTCAAAGCAATGTGGGCCTCGAACACGTCGAGGCGACGCATAACCTTAAATTTGTCTTCAATGCTGAGATTTTTCATTTCGTCGAGCATCGCTATTGCAGCATCGGGAGCCGGCGTCACGGCTGCAACGGCTGCCATGCTGATCAAGCCCCGCGCTTTTTTGTTGAGCAATTCCAGAAAGCGCGCGCGAAATTCCAGCGGCATATCGTCCTGCAAGAGCCGCTTGATCGCGCTGATCAGGACCAATTCGTACCAATACCCACACGGGAGATTGATCCACTCGGCTTCGTCGATCTGATCCTGCGCGATCATGACGTGCTTTTCTCGGGCGTGATATCGATGATGTTGGCGGGCATCACCACGCCGGCCCGGGCGGCGAGCAACATGATTCGTTCAATCGCTTCGGTTGTGGCTTTGAAGGACGAAGAGGCCCGATGCTCGACCTTAACATGATGGGTGGTTTCAACCGCATGCACGCGATCAAGCACAAGGGCAATTCCGCGGGCGTGGTCTTTTGATTTTGGATTTTCGATCAAAGCTGACAGCGCAGCGATGGCGCGCGGTGCGCTGCTGCGAATGCGCTTTTCGTCCTCTTCGCGGATAGCCGACAGGACCCTTTCGTCATGAGCGAGCCGGCTGGCAATGGTCGCCATCGATTGCGGGGTCGACGTCGGCGAACCAAAACCGGCGAGCTTGGCGGCCTTGACGTTGGCGCCCCACCCAGGTTTGACCGAATAGAGCGCGCGAATGAATGCCCGGTGACGGTCGGACGGCAAGGCCTTCATTGCCGAACCGTCCTCGGCGTCGACAGGTTCGAGCGGCACCAGTTCACGGCGCTTTCCCTTCGGGCGTTTGGCGGGCACGGTGGTCATTGTGGCCTGATGAATTCCTTGAGATTGAGGTTTACGACCTTGCCGAGCGCCAACAGCCGGCTGATGTGGTGCAGTTTCTGGTCGACCGTGAGATCCTGCGCAATGATCCATTCGATCGCTCGCAGGCATGTCGCGGCATCGTCGATCTCATAGCCCTCATTTTCCATTGCTTTGAATACGGCCGCGAGATTATCGACAACGTCGTGATGTGCCGCAAATCTGGAATCGCGTCGGAGATCGCGGACGAATTCGGCGGCGGGTCTCATGACGCGACCACTTCCCGGGGCTGCTCGGTGTGCAGAAAGCCGCGCGGCACTTCGCGGTAGGCATGCCGCAAAGCATATGCCAACGCGGTCACATCCGCTGTTTCGGTGCCTTTCACCTTGCGCAGGCTGGTGATGGATTCGACCTCCTTGGCGCTCAGGGAGATAACTATTGCCTTGCACTCACCGGTGCTCGGATCATTAAATGAGCATTCAAACCTCATGGCTAAGATTCCTTTATGTTTGCCGAGAGAATCGTGGAAGCGCGAAATAATTGCTCTCTTGCAGCGATATCGCCGGCCAGTAATTGCTTGCTTAATTCAGGGGATGCCAACAGGCGCGCCATCCACTGCTTTGCCAAGTCGTGGTCTTGTTGGCTCACTGGGGCGCCGGTGATGGCCTCCTTGAGAACCTCGTCGCGAATATCCAGGCCGTCATCGCGCACGCCTTTGACAAAAATTGCGGCGTGGCGGGCGTCGGCCTCATTTTCGGAGATGGCATGGAGCTCCTCGGCGCCTGGTCGCCGCTCAAGACCGGCTGCGAGAGTAGTTAAATTGCTGAACTCCGCGCGGGTGGAGACGTCGCCGGCCATCAGCTTCGCGCCAAAGTCGGCGCTTTTTGTGAGCTCACTCAATCTGGCCTGCGCGGCCTCGGGCGTGGGCGGGGGCGCCGGCTGTGCTGCAACTTCGGTCATTGTGTAACCTCATGAATGTTTTTCACGCCGACGGCCTTACAAGCCTCGGCATAGCGAGCGAGCACTGCCGGGGTTTTGACCGCCATCTGCAAACCGCTCAAGCAGGGATGGCCACAGTTGGGCCGTTCGGTGATGATGCAGCGGTCGGGCTTGCAGTCGGCTGGGCATTGCGATCGCGACATTCCGGAATATTTTGACATCTAGGCGGCCTCCTTCTCGGTGGAGGCAATGGTCATCTCGCGATCGGCCAGCGCGCCAACCTGCGCTTCGAGCTCACGAATGATAGCCTGATCCGCGGCGATAAATTCGCCAATACCGGGAGGAATGGCTTCCGGCTGGTGCCGAAGCATTTCCGACGTCGGCCGCGCAAATGGTAAGACGAACCGTCCGATGCCGTCCGAACGCTCGGGTGCAAGACGATATAGCTCGGCAAGAATCAATCGCTCGCAAGGCCCGAACGCCGGACCGTACACGCCGTTCGGACCGATCGCCATCGGAGGAACGGATGTCCCCGAGGGCGTGCTGATTGCTGCTTTCAGCGTCGCCTCCGAATAATCTCCATAGGCCTTTGCCATCGCGGAGGCTGCAGTCAGCACCGCGGTCATAGCCTGTTCCCGGGCCTGACAATTGGCCTTGAAGGCCGTCATTTGTTGCGATCGCATGCGATCCGCAGCCGCCGCATTCGCCTTGCGATCAAGCTCCAAAGCATGACGGTGGGCGCTTCTGAGCTGGTGCCTCGTGCGCTTCGCAGCCTCGATCTTGGACTCGATCGATTGCAGATCACGTTTTGCGCCGGCCACGCCTTCGCTCTCGGCCAATGCCAACGGCGCGACGGCGGCCGAGAGTTCCAAAAGCTGGGCCTCAGCCTCGGCAAGCTTTGCGGCTACCGCCGGTGCTCGAGGTGCTCGATCATTCGTCGCGGTGCTCATGCCGCGGTCGCCTGTTCGGTCGAACGCTTCGCTATCGCGTCCTCAACCAAATTCGCGAGGTACTGGCTGACCGGGCGCCGATCTTCCGCCGCCAGTGCCTTGATTTTCTCAGCAATCTCCGGCTTCGGTCGGAAATTTAAAAGCGGTTTCGACATCGGGTTGTCTCCTTGTTTACAACAACATCGTTCGGATGCCGAGCAGCAGCAACGTTCCAAAGAACGTCAGACCCTTCGCCGCTTTACCGCGTCCGCTTTCACAATTGCCTCGCGCTCAGGATCCACCTCCGGCCGAAGCCGCAGCGCCAGCGCGCAGCACATGCGCTCAATCGTCTTCGTGGTCGGCGTCTTCATGCCGCACAGGAGGGTGGAGCAATAGCCTTCTCCCCAGTCGGCTAGGTGATCGACCTCGCGGTGCGTCAACTCGAGCTCCGCAATCCGCGCGCGCCAAATCACGATCCAGTCCGCCGGTGCCCTGATCAATCCGTCAATCATGGCCGCAACCCAACTTTTTCACTACAACCCCGCCCAGATTTTTCGAGCCGGCCAACTTTCTCGACGGCAAGCCGCCCCAAATTCGAAAAGCCCAAATTTTCGAAACCGCGGCGGTGTAGTGGATGATGCGGTCGATTATCGGCCGAGCGCGACGAAGGCGACCCACCCCCACCCCCACCCCCACCCCGGTCTTTTGAGGCTCGATCCTCAGCATTCGGCACTTCCATCTCGCCTCGTCATCGGTTTCGCCGATCGTTGCCTCGCGCGCGCTTCTACTGCTTCAACAGAATGAAAGACTTGGTTAGCAACGCGCCCGAAAGGTCTTTCCCGTGATTTACTATCATGTGGTCGAATGCCTCCAATCGCTGCAATATGGGCCTTTCCCCATGTGGCCGGCTGGCGTGTCGGCAATGTGTCTGCGAATGACGTTATGGCGAGGGGCATTCCAGTATGCCCGGCAGATTGCTTGGCGAGTCCGCCCATGCGTCGGCGCCCTGCCAGCTTCTTGGTGCAGCCGGATTGCGCAAACGCACCGGTGACTCGCGCTGCAAGGCTGTTCGGTGGTTTGGCGCCGATGGTGGAAATTGCGCGCCGTTGAATATCAACACGCTCATGCCCATGACGAGCTGGTTTCCGCCCTTCCCCTTCGATGTTGCTCCCGGTTGGTCACGCGTCACATTCCCACCGCCTCTTATAGAGAGGCGGATGTGACGTGACGCTCGGGGGACGGTGTCACACGATGTCACTGTGACGGGACGTGACGCTATGTGACGGGCCATGCGAAATCCTCCCAAATGCCTATGGCCTTTGCGTTTTGTAGCGTCACACGAATGCGCTTGAATTGTTCGCGATAGTTGCCTTTGGCGTTGATGAGCGCGATTTTCAGGAGGTGATCGCGCCATTGGTCCAATGTGACGCCTGTGACGCCTGCCGGAACGTGTGGATCGGCCGGGGCTGGTGTTGATCTGTCGGCGATGCACTCGAAAAGGGCATGCAGTGCGGCCTTTGGAATTGGCGGCAGATTGCCCTTCTTCGACTTGCCGGTGCTGGTCGCGGGGCCGACGTCGAAATGCTCGGTCGACACAATCGAAGTGGTGATCGGGTCGCCGTCCTCGTCGCGGCCGAGTTCGAAGGCCTCAAGCTTGAATTCCGCGATGGCGCGCTCGGGCTGGTCGTTGCCCTTGACCACCTGGGCAACCTTGATGGTATCGCCGCTGATCTGCACCATGACATCGACGTCGCCGAGATGGGCATTGCTGCCCCGCGCGCCGCGGGATTCGTCCTTTCCGGTGTGCCCGACGAGGGCAATGTGGACATCTAGCCGGGCGTGTATGTTGCGCAGATTGGCGGCGGCGCGGTTTTGGTCGCGGGCCTTGTCCTCGTCGCCGCCGTTCGCCGCTATCCCCTTTGCATAAGTGTCGATGCCGATCAGGCCGACGCTGCAGCCAAACCGCTGTTCGGCCTCGCGGACGGTCGAAACGATGGTTTCAACGCAATTCGGATGGAGCAAATCAATTACGGCATCGGCCACCGCGATCGGCAAGCCCTGCCGGCCGTCGCGCTGCTGGTAAACCCGCAAACGGCGCTTGAAGAGGTCACCACGTTCCAGCGCAAAGATGACCACACCGCAAGCTTCCTTGGCCCTGTGTCCTCGCCAGTCGATCTGCGCACCGCAATGAACGGAAATTTCAGTCAGCAATGCGGACTTGCCGGCGCCTGGCGGCGCTACCCATGCCGATGTTTCGCCGCGGGCAATGATGCCCTTCAGGATCCACCGCTTTAGCGCGAAGGCGCCGCAGTCGTCGAAGTATGTCAGCTTGAGTGCTGGCGCCTTCGTTGATGCCGGGGGCACGACGTCGGGCTCGCCGTCGCCACTGCGACCGGCATCGGCCGACAAGCCAAAATCCTCGGGGCCATTGGCCATTGGCGGCTCATCGCGCGGTGGCGGCTCTTGCGGAATGGGCTTGGTGACAGCCGCAAAGACAGCGCGACCTTCATCACGAGCAAGCATGTTTGGCCTCCCAAAGCTTTTGAAGGGCCATCACATCGCGCGGATGTTCTGCAAGCCATCGCTTGAGATGGTCGGGATCGTTGAGGCCGGCGACGTGCCAAAATGCGTTGATGGTCGATTGAGCGGGGCGGTAGGGCTCGGGGGCGGCCCGCGGCGCGGCCTTCCTGCGGGCTAATTTCCTCGTCCATCGCTTCCCACCGCGCTATGATCGACGCGACGTCCTCCTGGCGCCGCAGCTCGGCGCGGCGCTCCAGTTCGGGAAGCGTCATCTCGTCGGGGTCTAGCATTACAGTTGCTTTGATTTGAAGTGAGCGCGTTGAGCGGCAGCTTGGTGAGCTCTACGCCAGCAAGACCATGCGATGATGTGTGCGGGTTGTAT
>Ga0208715_1000276_pt1 | contig 18014 bp, 20 predicted proteins | sample NGESurshal092012_3_FD_184473 | JGI IMG/M metagenome (GOLD analysis project Ga0208715, IMG submission 184473) | Arctic peat soil microbial communities from Barrow, Alaska - NGEE Surface sample 210 shallow-092012 (SPAdes) | ecosystem: Environmental > Terrestrial > Soil > Wetlands > Peat ... | reverse complement strand
AGGATCATGCTTTCCAGATAAGTGGCGGAGTGGCAGAATCTGGGGGAGGAAGCACATGCAGAATGACCGTAATTATGTCAGTTCGTGGGTGGGAGTGATCGCGGCCATCACCCTCCTCTATTGCAGTCCCGCCCGTGCCGACTCGCGTGTGATTTTACTGCGAGGTTGGTTCGGCGTGTTCTCGACAGGCCTGGACGACATCGCCGACGCGCTTAAAGCCAAGGGCATCCGCGTGGAGGTAGCTGGTCATCTGTATTGGAAAACCGCCGCGGACGAAATCCTGCGCGAGCGCGCCGAGGGCAAGACCGACGCGCTTGTGCTGGTGGGCCACTCGCAGGGGGCCAACAACGTCATCGACATGGCTCGGGTGCTTGAGGCGTACCATGTGCAGGTTGCGCTATTGGTAACGCTCGCTCCATATAGGCAGAATCCCGTTCCAGTTAACGTTATGCGGGCGATCAACTATTACCAATCTTCCGGTTGGGGCGCTCCGGTCACGGCGGAACCTGGTTTCCGAGGCAAGCTGTCTAATATCGATGTCAGGGAAGACTCGACGGTTTCCCATATCAACATCGACAAGAGCACTCGCATCCAAGCCGAAATCGCGCGTGAGATCGGGGCGGTCGTCAAGGCTAATTAAGCGGCCGGACGCACAGCATTGCTGGCACGAGTTCCCGCGCTGTGCTATTTCGGCCACATAATCCCAAAAAATCGACTACGGTCGTGTTGATTACCGCTTGTTAATTGCCTGAGAATGTTGGGCAGACTACTAATCGAATCTGGGCCTTGGGCCGTGTCATAGGAGAATGCTCATGTTGAAATTCCTGGTAGTGACGGGCACTTCGCTCGCGTTCGTGACCGCCGCCGCCGCTGCCGACCTGCCGCATGCGCAGCCGGTTTACAAAGCGGAGCAGGCTCAGATCGGTAAGGCTCCGATTGGCAAGACCCCCGTCGGCAAGGCACCCATCGGTAAGACCCCCGTCGGCAAGGCACCCATCGGTAAGGCACCCCTTGTGACGCGGGGCTAACGCAACGATCACTGGCCGAAGGCATCCTGTGCTTCCACAGCGGTCGCCGGACAAAGGAACGCAATGCCTAAAGTTGGCCCTGTAATCACATTGTTGCTGATATGCTTTTCGAATGGGGCCGTTGCCCAACATGCCGGCGAGCAACAGGAGCAGGCTGCGTGCACTCGCGACGTCTCGCGTTACTGTCGCAAAGTAATTGACCAAGGTGATTTTACCATTTTGGCCTGTCTCCAACAAAATCGCACAAAGATAACGGCTGCGTGCAACCGGGTGCTTGTTAATCACGGGCAATAGGTTTTGCCTGTGAAAATCTGGCGGCAGGGAGGTCAGAGCGCAGACATGAGGTACGCAGCCCTTGTCATTTTGGCTCTCTGTGTCATTGCGAGCTTCCCTTTTCCCTTCATTTAACTGATCGACCCAAATCAGACCGTCAGAGCCGCATAATAGCTCCCAGAGACGATGCGGTCATCGAGCCTCGCTCTAAGCAGAGCACAAGACTTGTGCGGGCATCGGTCTAGTCTAGCCCTTGATGAGAGGTATGTACGGTCGGCAAATTTGGAAAAGCCGCTATGCGCTACTTCCTTTTCGTTGCTTTGGCCATTTTATGCTCCGGATGCGAAACGGTGATCTGCGAGGCCCAACGCGGCCAGTCCCAGAAGAGAGAGCGCTCTTCGACGTGAGATCACTTCCGATTCGACTATTTTACTCATATCAAATCGGATGCAGACCGAAAAGGCCACTGCGAAATATCATAGGATATCAAGAACCGGCACCATAGTTTCCTTTGAATAATTGATATCCATTGATATTATATCAGTTATGGCAAAGGGTGGAAAAAGACCAAAGGCTGGGCGGCCGAAGGGTGCCAAGAACAAGGCCACCATCGAGCGCCAGATGAAAGCAGTGCAGGTCCAGGCCCGCGACCGTGGCAAGGAAGCTGACGCGCCCAAGTTAGCCAAGGACATCATCGAGTATTTCATGGGGGTCGCGCTCCGCTACGCGCAAGCCTACGAATTGACCGGAGATGATCTAAGTTATAGCGACGACGCTGAGGTTCAGGCACTGCGCGACTGGAAGCGCAATCAGGTCAAAGGATGGGCCCGCCTCGCTGTAGCGTGGGGTGCGGATCTCGCTCCCTATCAGTCACCGACATTCCGCGCGATCTCGATCTCGCCGGCGCAAGACGATGGGCCCAAGGGCGGCACTGTGGTGATGCACACTATCGAACAGGTGCGCGAGCAATTGATCTTGCGTGGCGTGCCACCAGACCAGCTCGGGCGCGCGTTGATCGGGCCGCCGCCCATGATGGAGCAGGAGCAGACAGAGAAGAAGCGATAAAACTGATGACGCGTGTGAAAAAGGGATGGCCGTGGTCGATAAAAACGGACTCATGCTCCGTTGCATAAGGCTCGCACCATGACCACTTAGTCGACTGATTGCGCTCGGCATTTCTCGTGTTCTCATCAGATCATCGTTGACCAGTTGGGAGGTCAGTTGGGAGATTCTGTTCTCCTTTCGAGCTTGGTGATGGCGGCGTCGGCCAGTGCCGGATCGCGGTGCAAGTAGTGAGCGTCGAGGATTGATCGCACGTCGCGCAAGCTGTGCCCGGTGATGGCGGCGATCTCGGCCTCGGTGCAGCCGACCAGCGCCAGCCGTTCACAGACGAGAACCCAGTCGTCCGGGAAGTTCCAGACCGCCATCTCATGGATGGCCCTCCAATGGGTTGACCTTGGCAGATAGCACAACCGCAATTGTCGTGAGTGAAATTCCGGGCGGCGGCGCCCGCGCTTTTCAAAGCGCCGACCATGTTGCGGTTGAAAGCTTTGGGATGCCCCTGGGGGAGAGCCGGGGCTTAAATGCCCCGCGGCGGGGTATTTATTAACCCACTGATTTCGTTGCGCACGGGCCCTGGGATAGCCGGGGCTTAAATGTCGCGCCGGGCGACATTTACTAACCCACTGATTCCGTTGGTGCGGGCCAAGTTACAAAGTCCCGGACCTGGCATTTGAAAATAGTATCGCGGGGATACCATTTCTAAGCCACTGATTTCGTTGGTGCGGGCCCATCGCCTTGGCTCTCTTCGCGCGCGTGCTAGACTCTGGGCATCATGCCCGTTGCACCCTTCAGACACGCCGTGCTGATGCGCGACGCCCAGGCCGCCGGCATCACCATCGAGGATTTAGCGCGGGTGCTTGCGGCCTATGATTCTGGTGATGCGCTTGCGGCCTTCGATCGAGAATGCGCGCGAGGCGAGATGACCAGCGGCGTGTTCGTCGAGCACGTCGTGAGGACCGAGATGATCATCACACGTGCGACCGAATATGCACCCCAGCGCACGGCGAAGAGAATCCCAAGGCGTCGATAAGGGGCCTCGCAAAACAAGCGCGAAAGGCGGCCGCGCTGCTCAGTCTGGTAATCCGGCTGCGCGTGCGCTCCGTAGTCCCAAGGCGGGTCAGCATATACGATCCGGTACTTTTCAGCAGGGATGGCGGTGACACCCTTGGCCGCAGCTTTTGCCGCAACCTTAGCCCGGCGGGCCTTGGTGGCGGCGCTGCCGGTGATGCTTTTTGCATTGCTTTTTGATGCACCTTGCATCACATCGCGCGAGATTGTCGCTTGATTTACCCCCAACACCTTCGACGCTTGGCGCTGCGACATGCCGCCCTCGATCAGCTTTATCGCAGCCTCGCGACGGGCGGCAATTTTGACGTAGCCGCCGAGCTTTTCCTCGACCCATTGCCGGGTAGTCAACCCGGCGCTGCCGGTGCGGAATTTTTCCGCACTTTTTGCGGGATTTTCCCGCACTCGGCGCGCACTGTGGCTGTGGTGGCGGATTTTCCGCCACCTTTGGCGGATTGTCCGCCAGATCGGCTTGCACGGTGCTGTGGTGAACCCCCAGCACCTTCGCCGCTTACCAGCACTTCATCTTCACGCGCACGTTGTGGCAAAATGCCAGCTTCCCTAAGCACAGCCTCTTTTCATGAAAAAGATCGGGCGCTTGGTGCCGATCTTTTTCCCGCGTCAGGAGATCGGCCAGCACTTCGTTTTCAGCGGCACGCTGCCGGAGACACCCCGGCGGCTTTAAGGGTGGCCGCGTAACCCCTCGGGCGGTGGCAGACTCCAGCACGCCGCAGCCGCACGATCTCTTGGCACTGACGCAGGCTATAGACGCAATTCCCCCGCGTCGTGACATCCGGCGACCAGCACCACGTCGTGCTCTTCTCATTGGCGTCGCCGGCAATGGCGCTGCTGGTGGCGAGAACCAGAGCGATCGAAGCGATCAACATCCTGATATTGGCCCAAATGGGCCACCACGCGGTAAAAAAGCCAACAAAAGCAAGGGCGGTGGTGGGCCAAATGGCCCAAATGGGCCACGCTCTGGCACTGAGGCCGCTCATCATTCGCGGGCGGCCTCAGTGCCAGAGCGTGCCGCATTTGCGGCACCGCCACTGCTGTTTTTGTTGGCCTTTTTCCCACGTCCTGCCGCTTTTGCGGCTCCGGCAGCTGCGTCAGTTCCGTTGTAGTGTCGGCGTCGCTCCATTCGTCGCCGCACCCCAATTCGTAGCCCCGCTGCCACGCCTCGCGCTCGGCATCGGTTCGGCATTCATCGAACCGTATGGGCATGCCGCGCAGTGGATTTCGGTCCGTGAGCGTCCGGCTGGCGTCCCATTTGCTGTTACGGACCAGCAGTGCCGCCGTGAGCATCGCGAGACGGTCGGCGTTTCGCATGGCGTCAGGCTTGATCTTCTGCCACATGTCGCGATGGCTGTGTAGAAAGTCGTGCATCATGCGGTCGCCATGGCTCCGGCCCCAGCAATCGACCGGCATCGCCTTGCTCCGCACGATTGCGTCGTCGAGATCGCGCCAAAAATGTTCTGTCGTTGTCGTCGTCGTCATGGTGTGTCCTTTCCTGTTTTGGTTTCGGTTTTCGCGGCCCGACGGTCCGGCCATTTGCTCATGACACCGCCCCTATTCGGCTTCGAAGTCCCTTCTCGACCTCAACCATGCTTCACCCCGACGATGACGGCAGCCGACCAATACGGCGGCGGGCGCGCTGGTCACCGTCCCGTGCGGCGGGCCGGTCGTCCCATGTGATGGCGTCGGGCACGGCCTTGCCTGCAAGTTCGGCCAGCACAAAACGGTTGCCGCGCGTCACCACGGCCAGCCCGAGCCGTACCAACGTCACGCCGATCGGCACACCAGCCGCCTCACTATCGGCAAGCTGACACGCCATCGCTCCAGCACGACCATGCTTGCGTAACCGTCGCATCGCCCGCCGCTGATCCTTGCTCAGGACGTGCTTCGAGCCATCCCTCATCTCCACCGTCTCCTGTCTCTCGATTCCAGCCACCACTTGTCTTTCCTCTTGCTCTCCTGCTGGTGTCTTTTCCCAGCTTTCTTCAACAGACTCTTTCAGCGCCATTTTGCTTCCTCTTGTCCGTGCTCTTTGAGAGGGCTCAGAGCGAGGGCATAGGTCATCCGCCCCCCAGGTTTTTTCCTGGGAAGGCGGACCGAGCCCTCAACGTGCTCCCCGAGCCGGGTCGTCGCTTTGGGCCGTTTACGTCGCATCCCGCAGGATGGTCCTTCGCGTAAACGTCGGCGGCTGCTTGAAGGGACCTTGGACAGTGTCCCTGGGACCGGGCCTCCGCCTTTCGGCCTGCCCTGGCGCTTGGGGTCCCGCCCCCGTGGTGGCGCCACCTAGACATTTCGACCGCCATGTGCCACCGTCCGTGCGTCATCCAGACGCACTTCACCGTCCACGTGGCGGTTTTAGTTGACCCGCTCGGCTCGCGCCGGGCGGGTTTCGTTTTCAGTCCTCCGTGAAGTACAGCCCGCCGCGACCTGCGACCGCGCTGGGGTTCTTTGTGGTGGTGCGTTCAAATTGATCGAGGGCCGCTAGCCCGCGCGGCGGTGAGCCAGCGCCGGAACGCTGCGAGGCAGCGGGATTGTTAGTCACTGCGTGCGGCGGCCCTTTAGCGCGATAGCGCGCCTTAAGCGCCGTTAGTCGCTCTAAGTCGCTGATGCTCTTGGCTTCCGAGCTTTCTGCTGGGATCGCCAGCGCAACCGATGAGAAAGGCCCAATAAATAAGGGCTTCTTAGACATTCAAGATTTTCCTTCGATACAAATTTTCTGGAACAGATGGCGTCAGAAGTCGCCAACGAGTCCCGCACTGGTCCCGCACTGGTCCCGCAGGCCAGCGGTGTGATCATCGTCAGGGACGGCGTGATTCTCGGCGGCGACCCTTATTCCTGGTCGATCGACTCCTACACCGTCGGAGACGGAGCCTGGAAGGGCGATCTCGTCACCAATCAGCACACACCCTATCGCGACAGCGCCGCACGCCCGGTCTTTGCCGGCCGGGAGGTCACGTCAGGGTTTTCCGGAACCTACCGGGACGACGATTCCGACGTTTTTGGCACCTCGCTGGTCGGTAGCCGAAGCGTCAGTTTTCGAGCGACATTGCACCGGCTGGCGGATATTTGATGGCTTCCCGGCCCGCGCGGCTGTACACACCGCTGCTGATCGTGCAGGCGCTTTTGTGCGGCGTTCTGCACGGACGCGACCACCGATCGTCTCACAACCAATAACGAAAGCGATAAGGCCCGTTCAATGAGTGGATTCAAGGAACCTAGCTTCGCGGACCGGCAGAAGGCGGCGCAGGAAGCCAGGAAGAACATCCTGAACAAGTTTCGCGCCAAGCCGGGTCTCGACGATCCGGCGGTCATGCAGCGGCAGGCCGAGCGCGAGGCGCAGGCGGCCGATCGCGCCAAGGCCAAATTGGTCCGCGATGCCGCCAAGGCCGAGAAGAAAGTCCGCGATGCCGAGGCGGCGGAGCAGGCCGCAGCCCTGCTCGTGCGCGAAAAGGAAGAGGCCGCCGCTAGGGAAGTTGCGCTCGAGGCCGAGCGCAAGGCCGCGCGCGACGCGCGCTATGCCGCCCGCAAGAAGCGCAAATAGCCGTCAGTTTCGGGCGGCGTCACGCCCCTGACATCGCAGGCCCGCCCCTATCGGGGCGAGCCTGCGAGGAGACGAATGGGCGAGGCCTACTTCTTCATTCCGTCATCTTTCGTCATGCCGTCGTCCTTCTTCATGCCATCGTCTTTCTTCATGCCGTCTTTCGACATGGTGTCCTTCTTCATGCCGTCGTCCTTGCCCATCTTGTCCTGGGCGAAGGCGGCAGGCGCGAGCGCCAGGCTGAGCGAAAGAGCGGCCGCCGAAACTGCGAGCGCAATACGGGTGCTAATGGTCATTGGTTGGTGATCCTGCGGCTTAAAAATTTTCCCCGAACGGACTTTTGAAGCGTCCCTGGGCCTGGAAATGAACGCGTGGCTAAACGGCCTTTTTTCCGTCGAATCTTTCGGCAAGTGTGCGCCGCAGCAAGATCGGCGCCGCCACAAAGTCGGTCACGAACTATCAGACTAGAGAAGATTCAAGCCAGGATGGGCTAAGAAGACGGGCTAGTATGCCTTCAACGCCGGTCAGAACCTTTCGATCAAAAAATAGCCCAGGGAGTTTTCCATGCTCACACGCCGCCATATTCTCGTATCAGCGCTTGCCGCACCCGCTATTTTGCGTTTTGGGACCGGCACGGCTCAGGCCGCAACCACGCTGAAAATATCGCACCAGTTTCCCGGCGGCACGATCGACAAGGGCGATTTCCGCGACCGGCTATGCCGGGTGTTTGCCGCGGAAGTCGCCAAACGCAGCGGCGGCGAGATCGCAGCCGAGATCTATCCGAACTCATCGCTCATCAAGACCAACGCGCAATTCTCGGCGATGCGCAAAGGCGCGCTCGATATCAGCCTGTATCCCATGCCCTACGCGGGTGGCGAATTGCCGGAAACCAATATCGGCCTGATGCCCGGCCTGGTCTCGACCTACAATCAGGGCCTGAGCTGGAAGAAAAAGCCGGTCGGCAAGGCGCTGACGGATTTCCTGGCCGACAAGGGCATCATCCTTCTGACCTGGGTCTGGCAGGCCGGCGGCGTCGCCAGCCGTACGCGCCCCATCGTGGCCCCGGAAGACGCCAAAGGCCTCAAGGTCCGCGGCGGTTCGCGCGAGATGGATATGGTGCTGCAGGCCGCGGGCGCATCCGTGCTGTCGGTGCCCTCAAACGAAATCTATGCGGCGATGCAGACCGGCGCCTGCGACGCCGGCATTACCTCCTCCACCAGCCTGATTTCGTTCCGGCTGGAGGAAGTCTCGAAATCCCTGACCTCGGGCGCAGGCGCATCCTACTGGTTCATGCTGGAACCGCTGATGATGTCGAAGTCGATTTTCGACGGCTTGCCGAAAAAACACCAGGACATCATTCTGGCGGTCGGCTCGGACCTCGAAGCGTTCGGCAAGAAAGGCGCGCAGGACGACGACATCGAAGTTGCCAAGGTCTATGAAAAGGCCGGCTGCAAAATCAGCGCGCTTGATGTCGCCACCGTCGGCAAATGGCGCGACATCGCGCGCGATACCGCGTGGAAGGACTATGGCGCGAAAACCGCGACCGCGGCCAACCTGTTGAAGCTCGCGTCCGACGTCTCCGCATGATGCATGGTCCGCTCAAGGATCAAAATGACCGTTCAAACGCCGCTGCGGGCAACGCGCTCGTGGCGGCGTTCGAACGCGGGCTTGCCGTTTGCAACAACATCATCGTCGTCATTGCGGCCGTCGCGCTGATCGCGGCCTGCGCCATCCTCAGCTACAGCGTGCTCAGTCGCGCCCTGTTTCACAGCGCCAATTATTGGCAGGACGAGGCGGCGGTGTTTCTGCTGGTCGGCGCCACCTTCATGACCGCGGCCTTTGTGCAGGGACAACGCGGCCACATCGGGATCGAGGCGTTCGTCGGACTGTTGTCGCCGATGGTCAATCGCATCCGGCTATGGCTGGTCGATGTCGCCAGCTTGCTGTTCTGCATGTTCTTCGCCTGGAAATCCTGGACACTCGCGCATGAAGCCTGGGCCGACGGCCAGGTATCGAACTCGATGTGGTCGCCGCCGCTGGCGATCCCTTACGGCCTGATGGCCGCGGGCATGACGCTGCTGTGCGTGCAGATCCTGCTGCAGATCGTGATTCCACTTAGCGGGTCGGCGCGCCGATGACCGTGGTTGGAATTGGCGTCAGCTATGGCATAGCCACCCTGGCCGCGATGTTTTCGGGGATGCCGATCGCGTTTGCGCTGGGCGCGGTCGCGGTGGTGTTCATGGGTATCTATATGCCCTCGGCGTCGCTCGATACCGTGACCCAGAATGTCTATGAGGAAATGGCCTCGATTACGCTGTTGTCGATCCCGCTTTTCATCCTGAAGGGCGCCGCGATCGGCAGATCTCGCGCTGGCCAGGATCTGTATTCAGCGCTGCACGCCTGGCTGCATCGCGTGCCCGGCGGGCTCGGCGTCGCCAACGTGTTTGCCTGCGCGCTGTTTGCAGCGATGGCCGGATCGTCGCCCGCCACCTGCTCGGCGATCGGCTCGGCCGGCATCCCGGAGATGCGCAAGCGTGGTTATTCCGGCGGCTTCGCGGCCGGCATTATCGCCGCCGGCGGCACGCTCGGCATTCTCCTGCCGCCTTCGATCACGATGATCCTGTTTGCGGTTGCGGCGGAAAAATCTCTGGGAAGGCTGTTCCTCGCCGGCATCGGACCCGGCCTGCTGCTGGTTTCGTTGTTCGGCGCCTACGCGGTGATCCACTTTCGCAAGGAATATGCCGCCGCCAGCGCGCTTTACGCACAGACCGGCAGGACTTCGGCCATCCTGACGCGCGACGAATTCACCATGACGGAGCGCTTCAACGTTCTGCCGCGGGTGTTGCCGTTCGTCCTGTTGCTGACGGGGGTGATGATCGCGCTCTACGGCGGCTATGCGACGCCCTCCGAAACCGCCGGGCTCGGCGGGCTGCTCGCGCTGGTGCTGATAGCGCTGATCTACAGCGTGTGGCGGCCGAGCGATCTGGCGCCGATCCTGAAAGCGACGATCCGCGAGTCCACCATGCTGATGATGATCATCGGCATGTCGCTGTTGTATTCTTACGTCATGAGCTACCTGCACATCTCGCAATCGGTCGCCGAGTCGATTGTCGCCATGCACCTGCCGCAATGGGAATTGCTGGCGGCGATCCTCGTCATGGTCGTCGTGCTCGGGTTTTTTCTGCCGCCGGTTTCGATTATCCTGATGACCGCGCCGATCATCCTGCCGCCGCTGCGCGCCGCAAACTTCGACATCATCTGGTTCGGCGTCGTCATGACCATCGTGATGGAGATGGGACTCATTCACCCGCCTGTGGGCTTGAATATCTTCGTGATCCGCAATGTCGCGCCGGATATTCCCTTAAGCGACGTCATCTGGGGCACGCTGCCATTCGTGCTGCTGATGATGGCGGCGGTGGTCGTGCTGTGCTTCCTGCCTGAAATTTCGACGTACCTGCCCGATCTCGTGATGGGACCGGACGGCGGGCGGTGAGAATTACTTCGCCCGCCTGCTCGCATTGATCGCCGAGGCGACGCGGCTCACCGGCGCCCGCCCGATCAGCCGGCCGACCTCGTTGGTGGCGGCCACCAGTTTTGGCATATCGACGCCGGTCGCAATCCCCATGCCCTTGAGCATATAGACCACGTCCTCGGTCGCGACGTTGCCGGTGGCGCCGGGCGCGTAAGGGCAGCCGCCAAGACCGCCGGCGGCGGAATCGATCACCCGCGCGCCCTCCTCCATTCCCGCATAGAGATTGGCCAGTGCCTGGCCGTATGTGTCGTGAAAATGCATCGCCAGATTGGCCATCGGCACGACGCCGGCAACGGCGCGCAGCAGCTGCCGCGCCTTGAGCGGCGTGCCGACCCCGATGGTGTCGCCGAGCGACACTTCGTAGCAGCCGAGATCCCACAGCATCCTGGCAACGTCCACAACCGCCTGGGGCTTGACCTCGCCGTCATAGGGGCAACCGAGCACGCACGAGATATAGCCACGCACCTTGATGCCGTCAGCCTTGGCTCTGATGACGACAGGCTTGAAGCGCTCAATCGATTCGGCGACCGAGCAGTTGATATTGGCGCGCGAAAAGCCTTCCGACGCCGAGGCAAACACCGCGATCACCCTGGCGCCGGCCTCGCGCGCCGCGTCGTAGCCCTTTTCGTTCGGGACCAGCACATGGAATTCGCTGTCCGGGTGATGATTGACGCCGCGCAGGACCTGGTCCGAATTCACCATCTGCGGGATCGCCTTCGGCGACACAAAAGCGCCGACCTCGACGGTGTGCAGCCCCGCGCCGACCAGCGCCTCGATAAACGCAATGCGGTCCGCGACGCTGACCGGCGTCTTTTCGTTTTGCAGGCCGTCGCGCGGGCCCACTTCGACGATGCGCACCTGGTCGCTCATGCCGACCTCATCCGGCCGCAGGCTCGATTTCGGCGAGTTCGACGCCTTCCTGCACGATATCGCCGATCTTGCATTTTAGCACCTTCAAGACGCCCGCAAACGGCGCGCGCAGGGTCTGCTCCATCTTCATCACTTCAAGCGTCAGGATCGGCGCGCCCTTCTCCAGCGTCGCGCCTACCTCCGCCAGCAATGCCACCACGGTGCCCGGCAAAGGTGCGACGATCTTGTCTTCGCCGACCTGCTCTTCGTCGTCGCCGCCGAAGGGATCGACCCAATGCAGATCGAAACGGCCGTTGCGCGTGCGCAGATACAGTTCGTGGCCTTCGATGACGGCGACGATGTGGGATTTCATGCCGTCGAGCGTGAGATCGAACCCGCCGTCATCCCTGGACGACGATGTGAAGGCAAATTCGCGTTCGCCGATCGACAATTTCGCCGGACCGTTACCGTATTGCAGGTTTACCTGTTGTTCGGCGCCCTGCCCCTGGCGGAACGTGAACACCCGCTGCCGCCGGCCCACCGGCATCCAGCCCGCGGTTCGCCACGGCGAATGCGCCTCGGCCCGCGATGCTTTCGCTTCTTCGCCGAGGATCGCCACCACGGCCGCGCAATGCTCAAGATCATCAGGGGCCGCCGGCGCCGGCGTCAGATTCTTTAGTTCGCGCTCGATAAAGCCGGTGTCGATCGCATTGGCGCGCACGTCCGGATGCGTCACCAGCGCCGAGAGGAATGAAATATTGGTGACGATGCCGCGAACATCCGTGTCTTCAAGACCGCGGTTGAGCCTCTCGATCGCGGCGTCGCGGGTCGGCGCCCACGCAATCACCTTGGCCAGCATGGCGTCGTAATGCGGCGAGACCGCATCGCCCTCGCGATACCCGGCATCGACGCGCAGGCCGTTCGACTGCTCCGGTGTGTGCCAGGTCCGTATCTTGCCGACCGACGGCATGAAATTCTTGTGCGGGTTTTCCGCGTAGACCCGCGCCTCGATGGCGTGTCCGTTCAACCTGATTTCATCCTGTGCCAGCGGCAGCTTTTCGCCGAACGCCACGCGCAACTGCCATTCCACGAGATCAATGCCCGTGATCAGCTCGGTCACGGGATGCTCGACCTGCAGCCTTGTGTTCATCTCGATGAAGAAGACGTCCTTGCCGTCGGAGACAAACTCGATGGTGCCGGCACCGACATAGTTTACCGCGGCGGCAGCCTTGCGTGCGGCGGCGCACACCGCCTCGCGCTGCTTGGCGTTGAGTGTCGGTGATGGCGCTTCCTCGATCACCTTCTGGTGGCGCCGCTGCAACGTGCATTCACGCTCGAACAGCGACAGCAGATTGCCGTGACTGTCGCCGATGATCTGCACCTCGATGTGGCGGGGATTTTCGACGAATTTTTCGATCAGCATGAGATCGTCGCCGAAGGCGGCCTTGGCCTCGCGCTTGGCGCTGACGATCGCCGCGGCAAGTTCTGCGGCCGAACGCACGATGCGCATGCCGCGCCCGCCGCCGCCTGCGGAGGCCTTGACCAGAATTGGAAAGCCTATTCCGTCCGCCGCCTTCGCCAGCGTCGCGTCGTCCTGGGCTTCGCCGTGATAGCCCGGCACCAGCGGCACGCCGGCCTTCTCCATCAGCATTTTAGATCCGGACTTCGAGCCCATCGCCCTGATCATCTCGGCGGTCGGACCGACAAATACCAATCCTGCTTCGAGACAGGCTTGCGCGAATTCGGCGCTCTCGGAAAGAAAACCGTAGCCGGGATGCACGGCTTCAGCGCCGCTCTTGCGAGCCACTTCAATCACGCGCTCGATGTTGAGATAGCTGTCGCGTGCCCGTGCCGGCCCGAGCAAGACAGCTTCGTCGGCCATGGCGACATGCATCGCGTCGCGGTCGGCCTCGGAATAGACCGCGACCGTGCGCAGGCCCATCGCCCTTGCCGTGCGGATCACGCGGCAGGCGATCTCGCCGCGATTGGCGATCAACAGCGTGCGAAACCGCCGGTACTGTTTGGGCCGATCCATCATCACATCCTGAACAGGCCGAAGCGGGTCGCCTCGATCGGCGCATTGGCCGCGGCCGAAAGACCGAGGCCGAGCACCAGCCTTGTATCGGCGGGATCGATCACGCCGTCATCCCACAGCCGGGCGGTCGCGTAATACGGATTGCCCTGGGTTTCGAATTGCGCGCGCGTCGGCGCACGAAACTCGTTCTCCTCCTCGACCGACCAGGCGCCGCCCTTGGCTTCGATATTGTCGCGGCGCAACTGGCTCAGCACCATCGCCGCCTGCTCGCCGCCCATCACCGAGATCCGGGCGTTCGGCCACATCCAGAGGAAACGCGGGCTGTAGGCGCGGCCGCACATCCCGTAATTGCCGGCGCCGTGGGAGCCGCCGATCACGACGGTGAATTTCGGCACCCCCGCGGTCGCGACCGCCGTCACCAGCTTGGCGCCATCGCGCGCGATGCCGCCGGCTTCGTATTTCCTGCCGACCATGAAGCCGGTGATGTTCTGCAGGAACACCAAGGGTATATTGCGCTGACAGCACAGCTCGATGAAATGCGCGCCCTTGAGCGAGCTCTCGCTGAACAGGATCCCGTTGTTGGCGATGATGCCGACCGGATATCCCCAGATATGGGCGAAACCGCAAATCAGGGTTTGGCCATACAACTTCTTGAATTCGTCGAACTCCGAACCGTCGACCAGACGCGCGATGATGTCATGTACGTCGAACGGCTTGCGCCCATCGGCGGGGACTACGCCATAAATCTCGTCAGGCGCAAACAGCGGCTGGCGCGGTTCGCGCATGCTCAAGGAGGCGCGCTGCGGCGGTTTCAGCGTGGCGACGATGCGCCGCGCAATCCCGATCGCATGGCTGTCGTTCTGCGCATAGTGATCGGTGACGCCGGATTGCCTCGAGTGCACGTCGGCTCCGCCCAACTCTTCTGCAGTGACGACCTCGCCTGTGGCCGCCTTCACCAGCGGCGGGCCGCCGAGAAAAATCGTGCCCTGATTGCGTACGATGATGCTTTCGTCCGACATCGCCGGGACATAGGCGCCGCCGGCCGTGCAGGAGCCCATCACGATCGCGATCTGCGGGATTCCCAGCGCGGACATCTGCGCCTGATTGTAGAAGATGCGGCCAAAATGCCGTTCGTCGGGGAAGATCTCGTCCTGCTGCGGCAGGAACGCGCCGCCTGAATCGACCATGTAAACGCAGGGCAGATTGTTCTGCCGCGCGATATCCTGCGCGCGAAGATGCTTCTTCACCGTCATCGGATAATAGGTGCCGCCTTTGATGGTCGCATCGTTGGCAACGATCATGCATTCGCGGCCGGATATCCGGCCAACGCCGGTGATGATGCTCGCGGAATGCACGTCTCCGCCATAGAGGCCGAAAGCCGCCAGCGGCGACAATTCGAGAAACGCCGTTCCCGGATCGATCAGGAGGTCGACGCGCTGGCGCGCCAGCATCTTGCCGCGCGAGGTATGTCTGGCGCGCGAGGCTTCGCCGCCGGCGCCGGCGACTTGATCGAGCTTCTCGCGGAGTTCCGCGACCAGCGCGCGCATGGCTTCGGCGTTGCGGGCAAAATCGGACGAGGTGGGGTCGGTACTGGAATGAAGCGGCATGGCCTTCAGCAGTTCATGGTGCGCCGCAATTCGGCATTGGCGCTCGCGTCATGGTGTCATTGCGCCGGCGCCTTAGGCAACCCGGAACTTTCGGTCCCACGGCAATGCCAGGATATGCCTTCAGCGACTGCGGCCCCTAATGGGTCCAGGGTTCGCCGCGCCGGAATGCAAAATTGTCGGCATAGGCGGCCTGCCGGCGTGCCGGCTCCTTCGGTTCAATGACCTGATAGGGAATGCCCTCGCGCTCGCAATAGGCCACAGCGTCTTCCCTGGTGTCGAAGCGAATCGTGAGCTGCTGCTTCATGTCGCCGGAGCTGGTCCAGCCCATCAAAGGCTCGATCGCGCGCGGCTGCTCGGGTTCATAGTCGAGCTGCCATTCCTTGGTTTTGGCGATCCCCGATTGCATCGCGTTTTTGGCGGGCTTAAAGATGCGTGCGGTCATGGATGGTCGGCCCCCGTGGGAAATGCGGTATTGAAGCGCGTGGTGGAAACGGCCAAGATGGGATAGAGACAGCTTTTAGGAATTTGATCGGTGATTCCCAGCCTCGGACGTTACATTTTCCCGACCGGTATAGTCATTATACTGCGCTGTGACAATCTTCGCCGCTTACGCGGCTGATCCCCTGTCCTGCTGCTTGACCTTCTCGAAAGCATCACTTCGAAACCGCACCTATGAAAATCAACGCAACCCTCCCTGAAAAAGGACGCGATCTCCGGCTCGACCTGTTTCGCGGAGTCGCAAACTGGGCGATTTTTCTGGATCACATTCCCGACAACGTCGTGAACTGGATCACCACGCGAAATTATGGCTTCAGCGACGCCGCGGATCTGTTCGTTTTCATTTCGGGATATACCGCGTCCTTTGTCTACGCCCGGATGATGCTCGAACGCGGTTTCATCGTCGGCGCCACCCGCCTGACCAAGCGGGTCTGGCAGCTCTACGTCGCTCATATCATCCTGTTCGTCGTCTATATTGTTTCGATTGGCTATGTCGCGCTGCGCTACAGCGATCCGGAGATCATCAACGAATTCAACGTGGCGGGCCTGGTCGATAGCGCGGTCGAAACATTGCGTCAGGGATTGCTGCTGAAATTCAAGCCGGTCAATCTCGACGTGCTTCCACTCTATATCGTGTTGATGGGATTTTTTCCGCCGGTACTGTGGATGATGCTGCGCCGGCCCGGCCCGACGATGCTGGCATCGATCGCGCTGTGGCTCGCGGCCCGGCAGTTCGGCTGGAACCTGCCGGCCTACCCCGCCGGGACGTGGTATTTCAACCCGTTCTGCTGGCAGGTGCTGTTTTTGTTCGGCTCATGGTGCGCGCTTGGCGGCGCCATGAGGTCACGCTCGATCATCAATGCGCCGATCACACTCTACTTTTGCATCGCCTATCTCATCCTCGGCCTGGTGATGACGATGGCGGGCAGGTTTCCGGATTTTGGGGCGCTGTTCCCGCATTGGCTCTACGAAACCTTCAACCCCAACGACAAGACCAATCTCGCACCCTATCGCTTCCTGCATTTCGTGGTGATCGTGATTTTGGTCATCAGGTTTGTACCCAAGGACTGGGCGGGCCTGGAATGGAAGATGTTCGATCCGCTCATCGTCTGCGGTCAGCAGTCGCTCGCCGTGTTCTGCGTCGGCGTCTTTCTATCCTTCGTCGGACATTTCGAATTGATGATGAGTTCGGGTTCGCTGTTCGCGCAGATTTTTGTAAGCGTGACGGGAATAGCGATCATGACCATCGTCGCATATTACATCTCCTGGTCGAAAAGGCAGGACAAGCCGCTGCCCAAAGTGGCGGCGGCCAAGGCTGGCTGATCCTAGTGTCCCGAATCCGAAGTTCGCACCCTGCCGCGGGGGTTTGTGACCAATCTGCCTTTCGACGAAAACCCGCCCCACTCGGTGGACCAGCCGAGCTCTGAGGCACCATCTTGGCTTCGCGTTCCCTGCAGCGCGAACGCGGCGCCCTGAGGGTCCGTGCATTGGACGATCCAGCTGCCGTCCGGCAATTCATGCGGGCCCTCGAAGATCTGGCCGCCACCGGACTTCACGCGCTCCGCGGCCGCGTCGATGTCGCCGATATTGAAGTAATAAAGCCAGAAGGGGCCCGGCTCCGTCGGATGTTTAGTGAACATGCCGCCGATCGTCTGCCCACCGGCGGAGAACAGCTGATACGTGTCCGTCGGACCGGTTTCGGCGTCCGCTTTCTGCCAGCCAAAAAGCTCGCCGTAGAAAGCAAACGCCTTCTCCCGGTCGGCGGCGAGCAACTCATGCCAGCCCACGCGCCCGAGCTCACCCAGCTCGGCGGGTTGGGGTTGGCCCGGCTTCAGCCCCTCGACCAACCCAAGCGTTGCCCTTTGCGGGTCAGCGACGACCGAAATGCGGCCGATGTTGCTGTTCGTCGGCGGGACGTACACGGCTCCGCCGAGACGTTTGATCCGGTCGGCAGTAGCGTCCACATCGTCGACGCCGACATACCCCATCCACCTCGGCGTCGCGCCCATTTTCCTGCCGTCCTCCGGCAGGTCAATGAGCCCGCTTACCTCTGCCCTTCCAGCAGTAAACAAGGTGTAGGTCAGATCTGGCGTCGAGACGTCCTGCGCGCCCCAGCCCACGACTTTGCTGTAAAAGGCCTTGGCGGCCGCCATGTCTGTGGTGATCAGCTCGTACCAGACGAAACGGCCGGGATAATCGACCATGTCGGTTTCTCCGTTCGAGCCTGCCAACAGTCGCAGCGCAGCATTGAGCCGACCTAGCTTGTTTTCCGGCGCATGATTGAGAGGCTAAGTGCTTTGGCCTGAATAACGGCGGGGCGGAGCGAATGCAAGGATGGACGCGGCGCCCCCCTCCGGTCGTGGTCCGGACGAAGGACTTGGACTGTTGATGGTGGGCTTCGATACAATTTGCGAATTGTTTGACAGACGGGTGACGAGACGTGCCTCGAGCCAGCGGTCGTTCCCGACTTGCGCGCGTTGAGGTTGTCGGGGACGGCATGAATCGTGGATAA
>Ga0208715_1000262_pt1 | contig 18395 bp, 16 predicted proteins | sample NGESurshal092012_3_FD_184473 | JGI IMG/M metagenome (GOLD analysis project Ga0208715, IMG submission 184473) | Arctic peat soil microbial communities from Barrow, Alaska - NGEE Surface sample 210 shallow-092012 (SPAdes) | ecosystem: Environmental > Terrestrial > Soil > Wetlands > Peat ... | reverse complement strand
TGCCGCAGGTGGCGGCGCATCAGGTCCTGGGCGGCGGTGGCCTCACCCCTCGGCCACCAGTCCCAACAGGGTTCGGTGCTCGCGGGCAGAGCCCCCCAGCGCCTTCTGCGCCACCAGCGGCGGCAGGCCCAACAGCCGCGTCTGCGACCGCAACGACGACACGATTTCCACCAGCCGGGTATTGCTGGCCAGCGCCAGCATGCCGAGGTGGAAGTCGCGGTCGGCGGCGAGGTACGCCGCCAGGTCGCCGGCCGCGGCGGTCTGCTCGATCTGCCGGCACACCAGGCGCAGCCGACTGAGGTCGGCCCGGGTCGCCCAGCTCAGGTCCCGGCTCCTTGTCAGAGGCGAGCAGGTTGCCCTCACCGGCGCCGGTGGTACCGCTGGCGACGGCGCCGCGGTCGACCACGGTGACCGACAGCCCGGCCGCCGCGCACTCCAACGCGCAGGCGGCGCCGACCACGCCCCCGCCGCCGACCGCGACGTCGACGGCGGGCATGGCCTCATATGAGTGGCCGTCCCTTCGGGATGCGACGGAGCGGGGCGAGGAGCGGCGAGTGAATTCGCGTTCGGCGACTGACACTGCGGAGGTCGCCGGGCTAACCCCGGTCACTCCGGAGGGCGGGCCTGGTCCCGATGACAACGGTGGCGTTCATCTCGTCGGAACTGGCCACCCGCGGGATCAGCCCGTGGCAGGCGACGGTTTCCACGGTCTGCGGCGCCTGGCGCTCGCTCGTCTCGACGAGCAGGTAGCCGCCCGGTGCCAGCCATTGTGGCGCCGCAGCGGACACCCGCCGCTGGACGTCAAGCCCGTCCGCGCCACCGTCGAGCGCAACCCGCGGCTCGTGTCTGCGGGCCTCCAGGGGCAGCAGCCCGATCGCCTCGGTGGGTACGTAGGGTGCGTTGGCGACCAGGACGTCGACGCGGCCCCGCAGCGTTGCGGGCAGCGGCTCGTAGAGGTCACCTTCATACACCTGACCACCCGCGGCGGCGACGTTGCGGCGGGCGCAACGCACCGCGGCGGGGTGGATGTCGACGGCGTACAGCTCGACCCGGTCCAGGGCCGCGACCAGCGCGGCGCCCACCGCGCCCGAGCCGCAGCACAGGTCAACGACGACAGGTCGCGCCCGGGCGAGGGCAGCGGCCTGGCGGACGAGGAACTCGGTGCGCCGGCGGGGGACGAAGACGCCGGGGTCCACGGCTATCCGCAGGCCGCAGAACTCCGCCCAGCCGAGGACGTGTTCGAGGGGCAGGCCGGCGGCTCGCCGGTCGACCATGGCGGCGAGATCGGCTCGCGTCCGTGCCGCGGAGATGAGCAACCGCGCCTCGTCCTCGGCGAAGACACAGCCGGCGGCCCGAAGCCTGGTGACGATGACAGATCGAGGGCACGGTGATAGCGAAGCCGACATGAGCGCCTTTCGGGACGCCGAAGGGCGCTCTCTCGGTCACCTAACCCGGGCGGACCGCACGGAAGTGAGGTGAGAGCACCCGGCCTGATCGGGCGGTAATGCGTCTCACCTCCTCGGCACGTCCACTGCTGGAGACAGCAACGCTACCGGAGTCGGACCGCGGGCGCGTAGACGCATCGTGATCCGTGACCGGTCAGGCGTCAGGTTCCAGGTGCGACGTTGGTGGCAGTTACGCGTGGGCTAGATGTCGGCTAGATGCGCGCAAGATGCGCCTGCCAAGGGTTACGCGAGAGCACCGAGCGGCCGTCGGCGCAGGCTCGACTACGGGCGCACGTCCTGGACGACGGCATGTCCTTCGCCGGTCGCCTCGCTTTCCGACCTGTCGCCGGTTGCACGCCGCGAGCCTTCGCCGTCTCGCCCACCCTGGTCGCCATGCCACCTCCCAGCAAGGGTGCGCCGTTCGGCTGGCAGCTCGCGGTCGGGCGGGGAGGAGTCGGGTAGATCTCGTCGCCGTCGGCGGCCTCGTCGCGCCCATCAGCGCCAACGAGTGCTAGATCCCTTCGTTGATGTAGCCGTAGCCGTAGCCGTAGCCGTCGCCGTCGTCCTTGTCGACGAACTCGTCCAGGATTGCGGTCTGCGGCCGACCCACCAGGTGTCCTGGTTGGCCGCGTAGACCCGCCCGAGCGTCCTCCACCAGCACCCGATCCGCCCGAGGCCAGTCGGAGCCCAACACTCGGCGTACGTCGGGTTAGGCGGTGGACCCGCCGGTCGGCACCAACCGACCGGCGCGGTCCGCCGCTCGGGCGTCCACGCCGGGGGAGGCAACGGCAGCCCGCGGGCGTACCTGCTCCAGCACCGCGATCAGCTCCTCTGTCCGGATCGGTTTGGTGAGATAGGCGTCCAGCCCGGCGTCGGCACACGCCGCCCGGTCCTCGGTCAACACGCTCGCGGTCACGGCGATGATCGGCGGCTGGCAGTCCGTGGGCAGTTCGGATCATCTCGGCCGCGCGCATGCCGTCGAGCTGCGGCATGCGCACGTCCATCAGCACCACGTCATAGGAGGTGCGGCGGACCGCCTCGACGGCTTCCCGGCCATTACCGACGATGTCGACCCGGTGGCCGAGCTGAGCGAGCATCAGCTGCGCGACCCTTTGATTTACCGGGTTGTCCTCAGCGACCAGGACGTGCAGCGAGTCCTCGGTGTTGGCCGGCGCGTCGCGGGAACGCCGACCGCCGATCGTCTCGACCGCGAGCAGCGCCGCCTCGCCAGGGGCAACCGCGCTCAGCAGCTTCTCCTGCAGCACATTGCTCTTGGCCGGTTTGGTCAGGGTCGCGACGAACAACGAGCGGTGCGCTGAGTCGGAGCGCCACTGCAGGCTGGTGAGCAGTACCAGCGGGAGGTCGCGACCGGCGGGGAGCGCCCGCAGCGCGACCGCGAGCTGCTGACCGTCCATGTCCGGCATGTGCATGTCCAGCACTGCGACGTCGAACCTGGCGCCGGTCGCGAGCAGCTCCAGTGCGGCCGCTGGGCTCGCGACCTTCGTGCAGATCATGCCGAAGTCCTGCAGGAGCAGCTGCAGCACTCGGCGGTTGGTGAGGTTGTCGTCGACGATCAACGCCAGCTTGCCTACCAGGGAGCCGGCCGACTGCCCGGGCGCGGGGGCGCGCCGTTCGGTGCTGACTCCCAGCACTGCAGTGAAGGTGAACGTCGTGCCGACGCGGTCGTTCTGGCTGACGCCGAGATCGCCGCCCATCGCCTCGGTCAGCCGCCGACTAATCACCAACCCGAGCCCCGTCCCGCCGTACGGGTAGTGGAGCTGTCGACCTGGCTGAAGGGCTGGCACAGCCGGTCCATCCGGTCGCTTGAGACGCCGATGCCGGTGTCGCGCACCGACACGGTGAGCCGGACGGACTTCGCGCCCGGACCGGGCAGCTGCTGCCCGGTCACCGTGACCAGCACTGCGCCGCTGTCGGTGAACTTCACCCGTTGCTGAGCAAGTTGATGATCACTTGGCAGAACCGGGTGACGTCACCGACGACCAGCTCGGGGCAGCTGTCGTTCAGATCAGCCACCAACTCCAGACCTCTGCCGGTGGCGGTGAGCGCCACCAGAGCTAGCGCGCTCTCCACGCACTCCCGCAAGTCGAACGGGTGGACCTCCAGCTCGAGGTCACCGGACTCGATCTGGGGAAGTCCAGGATGTCGTTGATGACGCCCAACAGGCCATCGCCGCTGGTGCGCGCGGTCTCGGCGAACTCGCGTTGGGTGGGGTCGAGCTCGGTGTCCAGCAGCAGGCCCGTCATCCCGATCACTGCGTTCATCGGAGTCCGGATCTCATGGCTCATGGTCGCCAGAAACGCCGACTTCGCCATGGTGGCGGCGAGCGCGTCATCACGGGGCCTGGACGACCACGTCGACGGCCGCGTTGACGGCGGTCGCCATCTCCGCCAGCTCCGCTGGCCCGCAGACGGGCGCCGGGATGCTCATGTCCCCGGCGACGATGCGTCGGGCGGCCGCGACCTGCCTGACCGGCCCGGTGATGGCCCGGGCTACCACCAGGGCGGCGCCCCCGACGAGCAGCGCTGCGAGCAGCGACCCCCACAGGATCCCTTGCTGGGTGTGGGCGGCACCGGCGGCGCTGGCCCGCGCGCGCTTGGCGAGCAGTCGGTTCTCTTCGCTGCGCATGTCGTCGAGCGGCTCGCGGATGGTCGCCATGCTGCCCGCTCCGCGGTTGGTCAGCACGACGGACGGGGCGGCGGCGAACCCCTGGGTACGGCGCAGCGTGATGGTTTCGGCCAGCTCGGCCAGCTTGTCATGCACCGGTGCCTGCAGCTACGCGAAAGTGGCCTGCTGGCGCGGGTTGTCCGCGGTGAGGTCGCTCAGGGCGGCGAGGTTGTCTGCGATCGCGGCCAACGACTGCGGGTAAGGCGCCAGGTAGTCGTCTTCGCCGGTAATGACGTAGCCGCGCTGACCGGTCTCGGCGTCCGTGAACGTGCTTAGCAGTCCGTCGATGTGGTTGAGCACCTGATGGGTGCGCTCCACCGGCGCCCGGTCCGGGACCAGGCTGCCGATCTGCAGGTAGGAGCTGCCACCGACCGTCAACAGCGCGATGACCGCCAGTACGAATCCTGCTGTGAGCAGCCGCCCCACCGTCGTGCGCACGGCGCGAACCGACCCGGCCAAAGGCTGCGCGCGCGGCTCGGTCGCCGGTGTGGGTGCCCTCATGTCCGATCCGCTGGTCAGCCGCCGACCGGTTCGACGACTCCACCTCAGACATCGACTCGGTCCCCGAGGGCTTGAGCGGTGGGCGGTCGTGGGTAGAGCCCGCCGGTCAGATCAGCCGCCGGTCGCTGGCTCAGCGCGTGAGCTGGTGGCGGTTGGACAGCTGCAGCTTGCGCAGCACCGCGGAGACGTGGGTCTCCACGGTCTTGACCGAGATGAACAGCTGGCGGCCTATCTCCCGGTAGGTGTAGCCGCGGGCGATCAGCCGCAGCACCTCCCGCTCTCGTGGCGTCAGGGCGTCCAGCTCGGGGTCCACGGTCATCCCGACCGGCGTCGCCGCCCCGGCGAAGGCGTCCAGCACGAACCCCGCGAGCCGCGGCGAGAAGACGGCGTCCCCATCGGCTACCCGCCGGATCGCGGCCGCCAGGTCGGGGCCGCTGATGGTCTTGGTGACGTAGCCGCGCGCGCCCGCGCGGATGACACTGATCACGTCCTCGGCGGCGTCGGACACGCTGAGGGCGAGAAACCGGACGTCGGGACAGCTCGCTGCCACCGCGGCCAGCACCGCCTGACCGCCACCGCCGGGCAGGTGGACGTCGAGCAGGACGACGTCGGGCCTGCTGGCCTGGACCACCGCCACGGCCGACTCCACGTCGGCGGCCTCCCCGACGACCTCCACGCTGTGGCCGAGTTCGGCCCGCACGCCCGAGCGGAAGAGCCGGTGGTCGTCGACCAGCACAATCCGGGGCCGGGTCGCTGTCACCGGGCGCTCCCGGTCGGGTGCAGCGGCAGGCTCAGCTCGATCTCGGTGCCGTTGCCCGGAGAGCTGTGGATCACCGCCGTCCCGCCGTGGCGCTCCATCCGACCCACCACCGACTCCCGAATGCCGGCCCGGTCAGCGGCCACCGAGGCGGGAAGGAAGCCGCTGCCCCGATCACGGACGAAGACGGTGACCTGGTCCAGCTCGGCTTCGGCGTACACGGCGATGGAATCGGCCACGGAGTGCTTGACCGCGTTCACCATCGCCTCCCGGGCTGCCTGAACTGCGCTGGTCAGCCGCTCGTCCAACGGGCAGTCGCCGACCAGAACCACCTCGATCGGGGTGCCGTATTGCTCCTCGACGTCAGCGGCAACCGCCTCCAGTGCGCCGCCGAGGCGCGCGGACGGGCTGCCGGACGCACCGCCGAGGCCGTTAGTTAGCCGGTCCGCCGACCTCCCTGGAGGCTGCGCCGTCCGCGCCGCCCACCGCGCCGCTTTGGCCGCCGGCGGCCAGCGGGCGGTAGAGCCACGCCCGCAGCTCCCGCTCCTGTCGGCGGGCGAGCCTGGCCACCTCGCGCGGATCCTGCGCGCCCTTCTGAATCAACGCCAGCGTCTGCAGCACCGAGTCGTGCACATGGGCCGCAATCTCGGCGCGCTCCTGCTCGCGGATGCGGGCCCGACGCTCAGCCCGCAGTTCGCCGACAAGCCGGATCCACCACGGCCCGGAGACCAACGCCAACCCGGTCACCACGACGACGATCGCGAGCAGCCCGTCCTGTGCCTGCCGCAGCTCGTTGTTCGCGGCGAGAAAGCCGGCCATCCCGGCTACTACCAGTCCCAGTCCGGCCACGATGCGCACGACGGCGCCGCGACCGCCTCCGGCCGCGGCCGGCAGCGCCCGCCAGTCCACCCGCCCGGGTACGGCGAGCCAGCGCCCGCGCTGCGCCACATCGGCCTGCCGCCATAGCAGGGCGACCCCGACCCCGCCGACCACCACCGGCCAGACGACGACGTTGGCCGCACTGGGGCCGAACACGCCGGCCAGCAGCACCGCCCCCAGCGCCAGCGCTGCCAGCGCGACCAGCTGGCCGGGGTCGCCGCCGCTGGTGCTCGAAGAGCCGGCGGTCCGGGTCGCTGCGGGGTCGAGCGGTCGCTGCGGAACCACGGCCCAGAACGCGGCGTACAGCAGGACCCCGGCTCCGCCGGCAGCAACCAGCAGCGCGAATGCCGCCCGCAGTAGCAGTGGGGACAGACCCAGATGCTCCGCCAGTCCGCTCGCCACCCCGGCGCCCAGGCGCCCATCCGGGCGGCGGTAGAGCCGGCGGGGCTCGGGTGCCACCGGCGGTCCGAACCCGTACGCCGACTCGGGGACGGAGCGCGCGGTGGTCGGGTCCGTGCTGATCGCCACTACCTCCGCCCATCCGTCGGCCTGGACACCGATCCTCACACGCCCGAACGCGCTGCGGCAGGGTGCTGCCCAGAACTGAGTGCTCTCCCCGACTCGTCCCGACCGATCACCCTGGCTGGATCGGGCGGAATGCCGGGGTGCGGCCAGGGACATCCCCGATGGTGTGCCGCCTGCCGGCGGCGAAGCATCACAGCCATGGACGAGACGACCGAACCGCGAGCCCCCGAGCCGCCGGCAGCCGACGCTCCGGCAGCCGACGCTCCGACCCCCGACCCTGATCCCGGCGGCTCGGATGCACCCACCCCCGGCCCGGATGTCGGTGCCCGCCGGGCGCCGTACCCGGGTCGACCGCTGCGACGCAGCCGCGATAACCGCGTCGTCGCCGGCGTGTGCGGCGCCCTCGCCCGGTACACCGATGTCGACCCCGTGGTGTACCGGGTCACCCTCGCGGTCCTGAGCATCTTCGGTGGTGTCGGCCTGCTGCTCTACGTCATCGGCTGGCTGCTGATTCCGGCAGAGGGGGCAGCCGGCTCGGTGCTCGACCGGGCAGTGCACCGCCGGACAGGCAGCCGGCCGTCCGTGCCGGCCCTGGTGGGGATCGGCCTGGCCGTCGTGATCCTGGCCGGGATCGTCTCCAACAACGGCAGCGCCGTGCTGGCCCTGGTACTCATCGGCGCGGTGGCGCTGCTGGCTCACCGCGCGCAGCGCCCGCTGGTGGCTTCACCATCGGATGGCGACTGGGACCTGAGCAACCAGACCGCCGCCGTCGGGACCAGCCCAGCTGCCGGGTCGAGCGAGCGCTATGCAGCGGGAGGCGCCTACGCGCCGTACGGCGGCAGTGCCTCCGCGCCGTACGGCGGGCTTCCGGTCGCTAGCCCCTCGCCGGACTGGCCCGGCGGTACAGCGATGGAGTCGCGACCACGGCCGCCGCGGTCGGTGCTCGGCCTGGTGACCGTCAGCGTGTGTCTGCTGGTCGTCGGTGCCCTGCTGGTGGTGGCGAACCTGACCGCGCTGCAGGTCACGGCCGCGGCGGTGCTGGCCAGCGCGCTGGTAGTGGTCGGCCTGGGGTTGCTGGTAGGGGCGCGCTTCGGGCGCTCCCGCGGCTTGATGCTGCTCGGTGTCCCCTTGGCGGCGGCCACCCTGGCGGCCTCGGCGGTGTCGACGCCGGTGGCTGCCGGCCTGGGGGACCGACTCTGGCAGCCGGTGAGTACCACCGAGCTGCAACCCACCTACCGGCTCGGGGCTGGGGACGGCACTCTGGACCTGTCTCGGCTGAGCGGCGCTGACGGGCGTCCGGTCACCGCCTCCGTGGGCCTCGGCCGGCTGCGGGTCATCGTCCCCCGGGATCTCGACGTCACGGTGCACGGTCGGGCGGGCGCCGGGAACGTCACGTTGTTCGGCGAAGACCGCGCCGGCCGGGAGGTGGATCGCCAGGTCACCGACCCGGCCGTCGCGTCCACCGGTTCGATCACCCTCGACCTCAGGGTCGGAGTTGGCCATGTGGAGGTGGACCGTGCATCGGCATGACCTGGACACATTGTCGTTGGTTGCTGGGCTGCTCTACCTCGGCGTTGGCGTGGCGGTCTTGCTCGGCCTCGTGCCCGGCGTCGGCCTCCCCTGGCGCGTGCTCGCCCCGGCGCTGTTGATCGCGGCTGGAGCCGCCGGCCTGGTCGCCTCCCGCCGCCGGCTGGACCCGCCGACCGGGGGGAGCGACCCAAAGGCCTAGCTCGCGCCGGGTTAAACCACCCGGTGACGCATCCGCGCAGCATCCCGGACCTGGCGTCCGGGGTGGCTGTGCGGACGTTCTGCGCCAGTGGCTCAGCCGGCGCCCGGCCGCGCGACTCGGCGCAGCTCGGCCAGCTCCGCCTCGAACGCGGTGACGATCTGCTGCGGCTCCGGGATCAGCGCGGAGTCCACCGCGATGCCGATGTATACGCTGCCGGCGTAGGTGAAGATGCAGACCCCCAGCGGGGTGTCCCCGGAGCGCGGCACCCAGGAGATGACGCCGGCCAGCGGGACACCGGCCAGGTACAGCGGAGCCCGTGGACCCGGCACGTTGGTCATCACGGCGCTCGCCTTCGCGGTGAAGAAGTCGATGATCGCCTTCTCCACCGAACCGGGCGTCTTCCCCATGCCGGCCAGCAGCCCGAAGGACATTGCCCCCTCGGGCGAATTCTTGATCTTTTCCATCCGCTGGGAGAGCTCGGCGAGCCGCGCCCGGGCGGAGTCGAGGCCGACCGGCAGGTCGAGGAAGATCAGCCCAAACCGGTTGCCCAGCGAGCTCGGGACCGGCCGGTCAAGCGGCCGCAGATTGTAGGGGACGAACGTGCGGACGTTGTCCACCATGTCGCCGTGGTCCTGCAGGTAGCGACGCAGGGCACCGGTAACGGCGCTGAGCAGCACGTCGTTGACGGTGGTACCGGTGGCCTTACCGATTGCCTTGACGTCGGCGAGCGGCAGTGGCTCCGACCACACCGCCCGCTTGGCGACCACGGTGTCGCCGGTGATTGCCGTCCGGATGTCCGCCGGGGTTAGCAGTGACTTTGCCAGGGCGGCGGCGTCGTCGCGGCCGGTCATGGCGGCGCTCACCACCCGGGAGGGGTGCGCGACCATCCCGATACCGTCCCGGAGCAGCGTGCCGGCCGCTCGTCGCCCGTTGCCCATCACGGACTGGGCCGGGGCGGTGAGGGTGTCAACCAGCCCGCGGTCGCGGCGCTCACGCACCCGCGCCACGGCCGTGCCCGGCCGGACCTCGTGGGCGTCGGAGTCGGTGAGCTGTTGGAACACCTGGGCCAGCGCGATGCCGTCGGCGACGGCGTGATGCACCCGGATCAGCAGCGCGCAGCCCTGGCCGTATCCGTCGATCAGGTACATGTGCCACAACGGCTTGGTGCGGTCGATCGGCACGCTCATCATGTCGCCGACGAAGTCCTGCAGCGCGGCCCGGCCGCCCGGCGCCGGCAGGGCCACATGGTGCAGGTGGTTCTCCAGGGCGAACCGCGGGTCATCCTCCCACTGCGGGCCCACCAGGGGCAGCCCCTCGCCCACACGCTGGCGGAACCGGCGGTACGGCTCGACCCAGCGGGTCTGGATGAGCTTGGCGACCAGGTCCCAGTCCAGCGGCTCGTCGAACCAGGAGACCGCGTTGATGACCAAAAGGTTCGTCGGCCGGTCCATGTGCAGCCAGGCCGCGTCGACCGCGGACATCCGCTCTCGGCCGCTCATGACTGCCTCCTCCACCTATCGGCCGCCTGCGACCGCGACTGCGACGCAGACCGGGCGACCGGGCCAGGTGTGCCGGACTGACTCTACCGAGGGTCGGACGGCGGGGGGGTCACGATGGCGCTGCTGGCGCCGATCGCCGGGTCCGCGCCGGTGTCGACGTAGCGAGCCGGCCGGCGCCGACCCCGGCCGCGAGGCCGTCAACCGCCGCGGCGCTACCGTCAGCGTCCATCGGCCACCGGTCCCGAGCCCCGCTTGGCCTCGACACCATCATCGAGGCCTTGCGCTGCCTCGTGGCGGGCATGTCAGCCGAATAGGCCGCCGAAGCGCCGGCGGGGGCGCTCAACCGGGACATCGGTCGGGGTCGCCCGCCCGTCCCAGGTCGCGAACGGGAACGCCTCCAGGTCGACCAGACCGTCGAAGGCGCCCTCCACCACGGCGGCCACCAGGAAGTTGCCGGCCTGTCGCTTCTCCCGGGCGTCCAGGATGGCGTGGATCCAGTCGACCGCCGCCGGCAGGAAGTGGGTGACCGGGACGAAGTCGGGCTGGTTGTTGTCCCAGACGCCGTGCACGGTCAGCGGCTCGGTTGCCGCCCCGCCCCGGACCTGGTCGCGGTACTCCCGCAGCCAGGAGGGGTCGAGTCGGGGCTCGTCGGCGTACTCGTTGTCGTTGATGGTGCGAATCGGACCAGCGACGATGTCGGCTAGCCGGAAGTCGGCCGGGTCGTAGTTCAGCTTGACGGTGCCCCACCACTCGGCGTGGGCCTGCAACCAGGTCCCGGTCGGCCCGAGGTCCGCGGTCTGCTTGGCGTCGCAGCGCCAGCGGACGTCGCCGTCGCGGCGGACGAAGAACAGCGTGAAGCGGTTGCCCTCCTCGCGGAAGCGGCGTTCGATCTCCGCTATCTCCATCAGCAGGGCTCCATCAGCAGGGCTCCATCAGCAGGGCTCCATCAGCAGGGCTCCAACAGCAGCTCACCAACATCAGCTCACCAACATCAGCTCACCAACATCAGCGCACCACAGTTGGCAACGATCAACAGGGCACGTTCTGCGAGCGGCCCTTGCTCTTGTCCCCGCCGACGTCGCCGGGGTTGGTGGTCTTCGCCTTGCCGCCGCCGGAGCTGCCCTTGCTGCCCGAGCTCTTACCACCCGAGCTGCCCTTGGCCAGCACGAGCTCCAACGGTCCGCCGACTCCGGTGGCCACCAGCAACACCCGGGCCGCGGTCGTCCACGCGGTCGCGTACGCCAAGACGTCCGGCAGGCCGGTCCGCGTGTCGGTATCGGGCAGGGCGCAGGGCTTCGCTCCCGTGCCCTTGTCGCCGCCGGAGTTCTTCACGGTGAAGTTGCGCGCGGAGACCTTGTCCCCGGTCACCACCTTGCCGCTGGCAGTGGCGTAGCGCGCCCGAGAGTCGTAAGAGCTGTAGTAGCGGCTCGACCGGGAGTCGAAGTCGCCGATTGTGCTGGTGTACCGGTTGCGCATCGGGGAGCCGACCGGGTAGTAGCGCCCGTAGTACGCCGGCGAGCCGAACCAGAGGTGGTAGATCATGTGCCACTCGAGCATTCGCCACAGCAGGTTGCCGTCGTCGTGCCGCTCGACCGACTGGCCGGCCCCCTGCGCCTCCGTCTGGTCCGGCATCTTGACCCAGTGCTCGGCCGGGATCGGCGTGCCGGTTGGCTCGGTGGCGTCCTTGCACTCGTCGGCGGAGAGCACCCAGCCGCAGTAGGCGACCCCGTTCACGACCGGGCCGTACAGGGTGTGACCCTGGTCGTCGACCGGACGGCTAATCTGCTCCGGCTGGTTGTTGTTGCCGCAGGCGGTCATCCCCGTCACACCCAGGGCCATGACCAGTACGACGGCGAGCGCACGCAGCGCGGGCCGCCACCGCGTCAACGCCGGGCGGCTAGTGCCGCCGGTCGTGGCCACGAAAAACGCACCTCTTCCCTCTGGCCGGCGCCGCAGCGCAGCGCCGGGTGCTCTCATTGTCGCTGACCGAAGGCGTTCGGGCCAGCACCCGTCCGCCAGCACCCGTCCACAACCGCCACTCGCCCGTCAAGAAAGGACCCGACAGTGCCCGAGCAGACCGCGGCGCTCCAACCGGTAGTGGACCGGGTTGGCCTGCGGGTGGCGGCCGAGCGGCACCTGCGGGCTCTGGCCGGAGAGGCGGCGGTACTGCGCGCGGACCAGTGGACCGCCATCGAGGCGCTGGTGGCCGATCGCCGGCGGGCACTGGTCGTGCAGCGCACCGGCTGGGGCAAGTCGGCGGTGTACTTCATCGCCGCTGCCCTGCTGCGGGCCGCCGGTGCCGGGCCGACGGTGATCGTCTCGCCGCTGTTGGCGCTGATGCGCAACCAGATCGAGGCAGCCGACCGGGCCGGCATCCGGGCGGTGACGGTCAACTCCACCAACGCGGCGCAGTGGGACGCGGTGTACGCAGAGATCAGCGCCGGCGCGGTCGACGTGCTGCTGGTCAGCCCGGAGCGGTTGAACAACCCCGACTTCCGCGACCAGGTGCTACCCCGGCTGGCCGCGACGGCCGGACTGCTCGTCATCGACGAGGCGCACTGCATCTCCGACTGGGGTCACGACTTCCGCCCCGACTACCGGCGGCTGCGCACGCTGCTCACCGAGCTGCCGGCCGGCATCCCGGTGCTGGCCACCACCGCGACGGCGAACGCCCGGGTCAGCGCGGACGTCGCCGAGCAGCTCGACCCGCACGGAACGGTCGCCGTGCTGGTACTGCGCGGCGAGCTGGACCGGCCCTCGCTGCATCTGGCGGTCCGTTCACTGCCCACCCCTGAGCACCGGCTGGGCTGGCTGGCCGACCACCTGGGCGAGCTCCCGGGTTCCGGCATCATCTACACGCTCACGGTGGCGGGCACGGTCGACGTCGCCGACTACCTGCGCTCGCGCGGCTACGCGGTGGCGGCCTACTCCGGGCAGACCGACCCCGCCGACCGGCTCGCGGCCGAGAGCGACCTGCTGGCCAACCGGGTGAAGGCGGTGGTCGCGACCAGCGCGCTGGGGATGGGGTTCGACAAGCCCGACCTCGGCTTCGTCATCCACCTGGGCGCTCCGGCCAGCCCGATCGCGTACTACCAGCAGGTCGGCCGCGCCGGGCGTGCGGTGGACCGGGCTGAGGTAGTGCTGCTGCCCGGCCGGGAGGACCCGGAGATCTGGGCCTACTTCGCCTCGCTGTCCTTTCCGCCGGAGGAGACGGTACGTCGGGTGCTGGCGGCACTGGCCGCTTCCGGTGACGACCCGCGCAGCACCGCCGCGCTGGAGACGGTGGTGGACCTGCGGCGGACGCGGCTGGAGATGATGCTCAAGGTGCTCGACGTCGACGGCGCGGTACGTCGGGTGCAGCGCGGCTGGGTGGCCACCGGGCGTCCCTGGGTCTACGACGCCGAGCGCTACGCCCGGGTGGCCGCTACCCGCTCGGCCGAGGCCGACGCCATGCTGGATTACATCGCCACCAACGGCTGCCGGATGGCGTTCCTGCGCGCGGCGCTGGACGATCCGGCGCCCGGTCCGTGCGGCCGTTGTGACAACTGCGGCGGCTCGGCGACGCCGGACGGGGTGGACCCGGCCACGCTGGCCGCAACTGCGGCCCGGCTTGCTCGGCCGGGGGTGCCGGTCGAGACTCGCAAGCTGTGGCCTTCCGGGATGGCCGCGCTCGGCGTGCCGCTCTCGGGCAAGATCGGCGCCGGGGAGCGGGCCGAGCCCGGCCGGGCCATCGCCCGACTGACCGACCTGGGCTGGGGCGGAGCGCTGCGGGCGGCCCTCGCGCCAGGTGCGCCGGATGCCGAATTGGCGGTGCCGCTGCGCCGGGCCGTGGTGGCCGTCCTCGACAGCTGGGAGTTCGGCACCCGGCCGGACGCCGTTGTCGTGCTCGGCTCGGTGACCCGGCCGGTGCTGCTCGGTCACCTCGGGGCAGGGCTGGCCCGCTATGCCGGCTGGCCGTTGGTGGCCACGCTCGAACCGGCTGTAGGAAGTCGGCCGACATCGCGGGCGGTGAACTCCGCCCAGCGGCTGGTCGCCGTGGCCGGCCGGTTCGCGGTGCCGGCTGGGGTGGACCTGGCCGGTCGCACGGTGCTACTCGTCGACGACTTCACCGACTCGGGTTGGACGCTGACGGTGGCGGCCCGGGCGCTGCGCCGAGCGGGTGCCGCAGCGGTCTACCCGTTGGTGCTCGCCGTCGCGTCGTGACCTGCCGGGGTGCTCCGTTAGCTCGAGCCGGGTCACCCGCCGGTCGCTGGGGTGAGTTGTCCGCCGTACCAGTCGGAGCGCTTCCAGCCGGTCACCGACGGCGGTCACGTTGCTTCGCAGCGCAGGTGGCTGGAGAGGTCACCCATCGCCTGCGGTTCGTCGAGGTACCGCAAGGCGAGCGCCTGCGTCGGAGTGAGACCGAACTTGGCAGCCAAGTCGTCGAAATGCGCCTTCAGCGCGTCGACCAGTCCAAAGAGAGCGGCCACGATCTCGCCGGTGTCGGCATCGACCGTGGCGGTACCGTCGACCCTGCGCGTGACGTGCCGTGACGGCCGCCGGGCTCGCCTACAGCCGGGAGCCGTCGTCCGGAGGGGCCGGGACCGGCGCCGCAGCGGTGATCTTGACGATCCGGTTCTCCAACATCGAAACAATCGGCAACCGGTTGGCGTGCGCCCGCTCGTAGTCGCGGATCTGCACCAGCGAGACCAGGTCCAGCGAGCGGAGCCGGCCGCGCAGCGAACCCAGCGTCATGTGGTCGTAGTCAGGCAGCGGCAGCGCGTCGTTGGTGAGTGCCGCGCCCGTGGCCACGTCCGCCGCCAGCACCTCCAACGGCAGATCGAGCGGATTGGCGACCTCAGCCACCTCGGCGACCTCAGCCACCTCGGCGACCTCAGCCACCTCGGCGACCTCAGCCATCTCGACGGCCTGCGCTACATCGGCGGCATCGGGTACGACGGCCTGCGCCACCTCGACGGCCTGCGCCACCTCGACGGCCTGCGTCACCTCGGCGGCATCGGGTACGGCGGTCAGCGGCGGCCGCACGGTCGGTTGGGCGGCGGGCTGTGTCGGCGCCGCAGATCCATCCGACGCCACCGGGGGCCGTGGCTGTGAGAAGGCCGCCGGCACGCCCGGCGCCGGCCGAGCAGCAGAGTCGTCGTGGCCGCCTGAGTGCATCCACTGACTGAGCCGCAACCCTCCCATGATGCCGACGAGCGGTGCCCGCAGGAGGTGACCAGGCACCTGGCGCGCCGCCTCGCCGGTGGCGTCGACGACGGCCCACAGCACCCCGAGCGGCAGTTGGAGTACCTGGGGAACGGGTAGCTGGCGCCTGGGCATGGCAACTCCTTGCAAGCCACCGCGGGCGGGTGGTCGGCCGTCCGTCAGCTAATGGTGCCTGCTCGCTGCCTGGGCCCCGCAACCGACCCCCCGCTGCCAGCTTTCCACCCACCTTGGGCAACCTTGGGCATGGATATGCGAGCAGCCGGAGACGGGGCAGGATGAGCCCCGGTCGGCCGCGAGGGCCGCAGCCAACAGGAGGCCACCGTGACCCAGGACAGCTTCGGTGCCCGGCGGGATCTTCGGGTCGGCGACACGTCGTACGCCATCTACGCCCTTGACCGGGTCGATGGTGCCGACCGGCTGCCGTACAGCCTGAAGATTCTGCTGGAGAACCTGCTCCGTACCGAGGACGGCGCCAATATCACCGCCGACCACATCCGAGCGCTGGCGTCGTGGGACGCGCACGCCACCCCGTCGACGGAGATCCAGTTCACGCCCGCACGGGTGCTGATGCAGGACTTCACCGGCGTACCGTGCGTTGTCGACCTGGCCGCGATGCGTGAGGCCATGGTCGCGCTCGGCGGCGACCCAGCGAAGATCAACCCGCTGGCGCCGGCCGAGCTGGTAATCGACCACTCGATCATCGCCGACGTCTTTGGTACGCCGGATGCCTTCGTCCGCAACGCCGAGATCGAGTTCGGCCGCAACCGGGAGCGCTACCAGTTCCTGCGCTGGGGACAGGAGGCCTTCGACAACTTCAAGGTCGTGCCGCCAAACACCGGCATCGTGCACCAGGTCAACCTCGAGCACCTGGCCCGCACGGTGTTCGCCCGTGACGGCGTCGCCTACCCGGACACGCTGGTAGGCACCGACTCGCACACCACGATGGTCAACGGCCTAGGGGTGCTTGGCTGGGGCGTCGGTGGGATCGAGGCCGAAGCCGCCATGCTGGGCCAGCCGGTGAGCATGCTGATCCCGCAGGTGGTGGGCTGCAAGCTGCACGGCGAGCTGCCCGAGGGCGCCACTGCAACGGACCTGGTGCTGACCGTCACCGAGATGTTGCGCCGTACCGGCGTGGTCGGGAAGTTCGTCGAGTTCTACGGCCCCGGTGTGGCCAACGTGCCGCTGGCCAACCGGGCGACCATCGGCAACATGAGCCCGGAGTACGGCTCGACCTGCGCGATCTTCCCCATCGACGACGAGACGCTGAGCTACCTGCGCTTCACCGGCCGGCCGGCGCAGCTGGTGGCACTGGTGGAGGCCTATGCCAAGTCCCAGGGGCTCTTCCACGACCCGGCCGCCGAGCCGGTCTTCTCGCAGACCCTGGAACTCGACCTAGGCTCGATCGTGCCGTCGCTGGCCGGGCCGAAGCGGCCGCAGGACCGGGTCGCCCTGTCCGAGGCCAAGGCGGGCTTCCGCGCCGTCCTGGCTAACTACGTCCCAGACGATCCCAAGCACGACGGGCCAAGTGTCGACCAGGCCTCGGCGGAGTCGTTCCCGGCCAGCGACTCACCGGCGACGCCGACCGACTCGCCGGCCGACCGGCCCAACGTGCCCGTGCCTGCTGGCGACGGCGTCGACCGGCCGAGCAACCCGACCCCGGTGACGCTGGACAACGGCGCCCAGGTCGAGCTCGACCACGGCGCGGTCGTCATTGCGGCGATCACCAGCTGCACGAACACCTCCAACCCGTCGGTGATGATCGCAGCGGCGCTGCTGGCCAAGAACGCCGTCGAGCGCGGCCTGACCTCCAAGCCGTGGGTGAAGACCACGTTGGCGCCGGGCTCGAAGGTGGTCATGGACTACTACGAGCGCGCCGGCTTGACGCCGTACCTGGACAAGTTGGGCTTCAACCTCGTCGGCTACGGCTGTACGACGTGCATCGGCAACTCCGGCCCCTTGCCGGCGGCGGTCAGCGCCGCGGTCAACGACGCCGACCTGGCCGCGGTGTCCGTGCTGTCCGGCAACCGCAACTTCGAGGGCCGGATCAACCCGGACGTGAAGATGAACTACCTGGCCTCGCCGCCACTGGTGATCGCCTACGCCTTGGCCGGGACGATGGACCTCGACCTGACCACCGAGCCGCTGGGCACCGACCCGGCCGGCCAGCCAGTCTACCTGCGCGACCTATGGCCGAGCAGCCGGGACGTGGACGCGACCATTGGTGAGGCTATCCGCACCGAGATGTACAGCGAGGACTACGCCGACGTGTTTGCCGGCGACGCCAACTGGCAGGGCCTCGACGTGCCGGGTGGGGACACGTTCGCCTGGGATCCTGAGTCCACCTACGTCCGGCGGCCGCCGTACTTCGACGGGTTGCCGGCCGAACCGGCGCCGCTGACCGACATCGCCGGTGCCCGGGTGCTGGCGATGCTCGGTGACTCGGTGACCACCGACCACATCTCACCCGCCGGCGCGATCAAGCGGGACGGCCCGGCCGGGCGCTACCTGAGCGAGCACGGCGTGGCCCCCAAGGACTTCAACTCCTATGGCTCGCGGCGCGGCAACCACGAGGTGATGATCCGAGGCACCTTCGCCAATATCCGGCTGCGCAACCAGCTGGCGCCGGGCACCGAGGGTGGGGTCACGCTGCACCTGCCGGACGGTGAGCAGACGTTCATCTACGACGCCGCCCAGCACTACGCCGCGGACGGCGTGCCGCTGGTGGTGCTCGCCGGCACGGAGTACGGCTCGGGTTCCTCCCGCGACTGGGCGGCGAAGGGCACCGCGCTGCTGGGCGTCCGGGCGGTGATCGCGCAGTCCTACGAGCGCATCCACCGCTCGAACCTGATCGGGATGGGCGTGCTGCCGCTGCAGTTCCGCGACGGCGACTCGGTGGCGAGCCTGGGACTGACCGGCCACGAGACCTTCGAGATCGCCGGGCTCGCCGGCGGCGGAGAGATCCCGCGGGAGGTCATGGTGCGGGCGGACGAGAAGTCCTTTGTGGCGACAGTGCGGATCGACACGCCGGGGGAGGCGGACTACTACCGCCACGGCGGCATCCTGCCCTACGTGCTGCGCTCCCTGGCCGGCTGAGCTGCGCTCCCTGGCCGGCTGAGCTGCGCTCCCTGGCCGGCTGAGCTGCGCTCCCTGGCCGGCTGAGCTGCGCTCCC
>Ga0208715_1000261_pt1 | contig 18434 bp, 15 predicted proteins | sample NGESurshal092012_3_FD_184473 | JGI IMG/M metagenome (GOLD analysis project Ga0208715, IMG submission 184473) | Arctic peat soil microbial communities from Barrow, Alaska - NGEE Surface sample 210 shallow-092012 (SPAdes) | ecosystem: Environmental > Terrestrial > Soil > Wetlands > Peat ... | reverse complement strand
GCTCCCGACGCCGCGATGTCATGAGACATGCACTTGCTCTCGCGGCGCTTTTTGCTGCAACCGCCGCGTTCGGATGCGGCACTCAGCAACCGAATCAATCGCAACCGCAACCGGCAAGCGCGTCTCGATCGGATTCGCAACTTGTAATCGCGCCCAAGGTCATCGACGAGCCTGCGCATCCGTTGCCATTCAAGGGCCGGTTGGTTGCCGGCGACCCGACTGAACTTCCACCCGCGGTGGCGATGTCCCTGTCGATCACTTCATCCGTGACATTCACCTATCGCGAGGAATTGACGCATGACGACTATCACGTCCCGCTGATTGTTTCCGCGCTGGATCCCGCCAACCTGGTCGGTGCTCCGCTCGGCGATATTGGGGTGACGGCGTTTGCGTCTTTGTCGATCAGCGACGGCGACCGGATTCTCGGCGACTACACCGCCAAGGAGCACGTCTCGAAATCGTACAACATGTACTCGCAGCCCACCCACAAGGAGGTGGACGACGCTGCTCGCGCCGCGGTCCGCAATAGGATCGATCAAAAGCTCTATAGCGATGAGGCCAGGCTGGCGGATGCCGTCGCCAGCGCGGGCAAATCTCCAAATCCTTCCGTTGGCCAATGAATCGCCGGCTTCTGGTACTTTTGCTCGGCGTCGGCGGCGTTTTCGCAATCGGATGCGCGGTCCAGGGACAACCGTTTGAAAAACTCCCGTCACCTCCAGGCAATGCGGTGATTTACGTGTACCGGCCTTACAGCTACGGGTCGTCGGCGCTTCGCCCTGCGGTTACATGCGGTGAGGACACGGCGCGGATCGGTCCGGGCGGCTATCATGCTTTCATCGTTCCCGCCGGAGACAAGGTCGTTTGCAGCATCCAGACCGACATCGCTGACGAAGTCGAGTTCCAAACCGAGCGGCGGTCCTACTACATCAGAGAGGAACTTGGATGGGGCCTCCTGACTGCCACGCCGCATCTCAATCCTGTCGACACTGATGCGGCGCAGACCGAGATCCAGAGCTGCGTGCTGGAACCTCAGATCGGGACCGCGAAATAATGTCGATCGAGGATGACGTCACGGCGGTCCGCGCGAGTCATCGTTTCGATGAAGCCCGTCTCGAACGCTATCTGAGCGGGCGGATGCCGAATTTTCGCGGTCCGCTTGCGGTTCGACAGTTCGTCGGCGGGCAATCGAATCCCACTTACCTGCTTGAGACCCCGGACGCGCGTTTCGTCATGCGCAAGAAACCGCCGGGAACGCTGCTCCAGTCTGCCCATCAGGTCGAGCGCGAATTTCGAATCATCAAGGCGCTGGCGGCAACCGATGTGCCGGTCCCGGGCGTGCACCTCCTGTGCGAGGACGCCGGCGTCATCGGCACCGCATTCTTTGTGATGGATTTTGTCGCGGGGCGCGTCATGCGCGATCCGATGATGCCCGACTCGAGCGCGCACGAGCGCGCGGCGTGCTACGACTCGATGAACGACGTCCTCGCTCGGTTGCACAAGGTTGACTTTCGCGCGGTGGGACTTGGCGACTACGGCCGGCCGGATGCATACGTCGCACGTCAGGTTGCGCGCTGGTCCAAGCAGTACGAAGCCTCGAAAATCGACGAGATTCCGCAGATGGATCTCCTGATCGAATGGCTTGGGCGGCATATCCCCGCGGCTGACGAGACGACGATCGCGCACGGCGACTATCGCATCGAGAACATCGTCTTCCATCCGGCCGAGCCGCGCGTGGCCGCGGTGCTGGACTGGGAGCTCTCGACGCTCGGGCATCCGCTGGGCGACCTGGCGTGGGTCTGCCGTCCTTACCATTGCCCGCCCGGCATCGACGGCGTGCTGAGTTTTCAAGGCATGGATCTGATGGCGGCTGGAATTCCGAGCGAGGAGGAATTTGTCGCCGCATACTGCCGGCGCGTCGGTCGGACCAGCGTCCCCGATCTGATGTTCTTTGTGGCGTTCTCGTTTTTTCGCGCCGCCGCCATCGCACAGGGAATTGCGATGCGCGCGAAACTTGGCAACGCAAGCGGTGCCAATGCAGCCGAGCGCGGCTCGAGGGCGCGACTGATGGCCGAGATTGGATGGGACGTCGCGCAAACTTGCGACATTTCAACGAACTCCCGTCCCCGTCATTGCTAAGTAGCTAATGAAGTGGCTATCAGGTCTGAATAGCCACACGGATCAGGCGCGCGAGTCGGCTGGGGCCGCGGGGGAGCGGCCGAGGATCCGGCGCCACAGTTTCGACCATCCAGCGCTGAGCCGATCCATATACAAATAGATCACCGGCGTCGTGTAGAGGGTCAGGACCTGGCTCACGAGCAGTCCGCCGACGATCGCGATGCCAAGCGGGCGGCGCATCTCGGAGCCGGTGCCGACGCCCAGCGCGAGCGGCAACCCGCCGAGCATCGCCGCCATCGTGGTCATCATGATCGGGCGAAAGCGCAGCACGCACGCCTGGTAGATCGCGTCGTGCGGCGACTTGCCCTCGCCGCGTTGAGCCTCGAGCGCGAAGTCGATCATCATGATTGCGTTTTTCTTGACGATGCCTATCAGCAGGACGATTCCGATAAGCGCGATCACGCTCAGATCGACGTGGAAAATGAGCAGCGCGAGAATCGCGCCGACGCCGGCCGAGGGCAGCGTCGAGAGAATCGTGATCGGATGGATGTAACTTTCGTAGAGAATGCCGAGCACGATGTACACGGCGAAGAGCGCGAAGAAGATGAGGAAGCCTTCGTTCTTGAGCGAATCCTGGAACGCTTGTGCGGTCCCCTGGAATGTTCCGCGAATGCCGGCGGGCAGGTGAATCTCCGCCTCGGCTTGCGTGACCGCGTCAATCGCGTCGCCCAGAGCGACGTCCGGCGCGAGATTGAACGATATCGTCACGGAAGGAAATTGACCCTGGTGGTTAACGGCAAGCGCGGTCGTATCGTTCGTGAAGTGGGTGAAGGTGCTGAGCTTGACCAGCTGCCCGGTGTTGGAGCGCACGTGGATCTGGTCAAGCGACTCGGGGTTCTGCCAGAACTGCGGCGCGACCTCCATCACGACATGGTACTGATTCAGCGGCGTGTACATCGTGGACACTTGCCGCTGCCCAAACGCGTCGTAGAGCGTATCGTCGATCGCCTGTTGCGAGAGCCCCAGGCGCGAAGCAGTGTCACGATCGACGACGACGTTGGATTCAAGGCCGCTATTCTGCTGATCGCTGCTGACGTCGGCGAGGATTTTTACGGTGCGCATTTTCTTGAGCACCTTCGGCGCCCATTGGTTGAGATCGTTGAGGTCGTCGCTCTGCAGCGTGAATTGGTACTGCGCGTTGCTGCTTCTGCCGCCGATGCGCAAATCCTGAACCGCCTGCAGATAGAGATTGACGCCGGGGACGTGGGAGACCTCCTTGCGGATGCGCCCGATAACCAGATCGGCGCTGATCTTCCGCTCGCTCAAGGGCTTGAGGCCGATGTACATGTTCGCAGTATTGGTTGCGCCATTGCCGCCGGTGAATGCGATCACGTTGTCCACGGCCGGGTCTTTATCGATGGTTGCGACCAGTTCGGTAAGCCGATCGTGCATCGCCTGGAATGAAGTGTCCTGATCGGCCTGCACCGTGCCGCTCAGGCGTCCGGTATCCTGCTGTGGGAAGAATCCCTTGGGCACGACCATGAAAAGAAAAATGCTCAGCGCGAGCGTGCCGAGCGCGACCATCAAAGTGAGCGGCTGATGGTCGAGCACCCACATCAGGCTGCTTTCGTAATGGTCCAGCATCCCCTTGAAAAAGCGCTCGCTCGCCTGGTACCAGCGGCCATGTTTCTCTTCGCCATGCGGCTTGAGCAACCGCGCGCTCATCATCGGCGTCGTGGTGAGTGAGATGACCAATGAAACCAGGACCGCGGCCGACAAGGTGACCGCGAACTCGCGGAACAGCCGGCCGACGATTCCGCCCATCATCAAAATCGGGATAAAGACCGCGACCAGCGAGATGCTGATCGATATCACCGTGAAGCCGATGCCGGCGGCGCCCTTGATCGCGGCTTCGAACGGCGCCATCCCCTGTTCGCGGTACCGGGAAATGTTCTCGATGACGACAATCGCGTCGTCAACCACAAAGCCGGTGCAAATCGTAAGTGCCATCAGCGAGAGGTTGTCGAGGCTGTATCCGAGCAGGTACATCACGCCGAATGTTCCGATCAATGAGAGCGGAACGACGACTCCCGGAATCAAGGTGGCGCGCAGATTGCGCAGGAACAGGAACACCACCATGATCACGAGCGCGATCGAAATGCACAGCGTGAACTCGACGTCGTGCACCGAGGCGCGGATGGTGGTCGTACGGTCCATGACTACGGAGAGATTGATTGCGGGCGAGATCGAGGCGCGCAATTGGGGCAACGCCGCAGTTACGCGATCGACCGTATCGATGATGTTCGCGCCCGGCTGGCGGAAAATGATAAGGCCGATGACGGGCTTGCCATCGGACATCCCTGCGGCGCGGACGTTCTCGACTGAATCTCGAACCAATGCGATATCGGAAAGCCGCACCGCGGCGCCATTGGTGTAGCGAACGATCAGCGGCTGGTAGTCCTCGGCCTTGAGCAGCTGATCGGTTGTGCTCAGCCCCCATGTCTGGTTGCCGTCAGCCAGTTCGCCCTTGGGCCGGTTCGCATTGGCGGCGGCCAGGACAGTTCGCACATCCTCGAGACCGACGCCGAGGTTGGTCATCTGCGTTGGATTCAGTTCGACGCGGACCCCGGGTAACGCGCTTCCGCCGACATAGACCTGGCCGACGCCCTCTATTTGCGAGAGTTTCTGCGCGAGGACTGAATTAGCCGCGTCGTACATCATTCCCGGGCGCACGGAGTCCGAGGTGAGCCCGAGAATCATGATCGGCGCATCGGCGGGATTGACCTTTCGATACGTCGGCTTGGCCGGCAGATTCGCGGGCAGCTGTCCGGACGCAGCATTGATCGCGGCCTGCACGTCGCGCGCGGCGGCGTCTATGCTGCGGTTCAAATCGAATTGCAAAACGATGCCGCTGACGCCGAGATAACTGGTTGAAGTCAGTTCCGTCAGACCCGCGATGCGGCCGAACTGGCGCTCGAGCGGAGTCGCCACCGACGAAGCCATCGTTTCCGGACTCGCACCGGGCAGATTCGCCTGGACATAGACCGTCGGGAACTCGACCTGCGGCAACGGCGAAACCGGCAGCAGCCGAAACGCGATCGCGCCCGCCAGCGCGAGCGCGATAGTCAGCAACGTGGTGGCGACCGGCTTGCGTATGAAGGGTTCGGAAATGCTCATGACGCTTGAGCCGCAGCCGTCTCCGGAACAACATTCCTTTTCTTCCATTTCGACACTTGCGCCGCCAAGCGGTCGAAGGTCAGGAAGATCACCGGGGTGGTGTAAAGCGTGAGCACCTGGCTCACGAGCAAGCCGCCGACGATTGCGATACCGAGCGGGCGGCGCAACTCGGAGCCGGTGCCGGTTCCCAGCGCGAGCGGCAATGCGCCGAGCAACGCCGCCATCGTGGTCATCATGATGGGCCGGAAGCGCAGCAGGCAGGCCTGGAGGATCGCCTCACGCGGCGGCTTGCCGTCCTTACGCTGAGCTTCAAGCGCGAAATCGATCATCATGATTGCGTTCTTCTTCACGATACCTATCAGCAGGATGATGCCGATGAGGGCGATCACGTTCAGATCCTGACCGCAGATCATCAGCGCGAGGATCGCGCCGACGCCGGCCGATGGCAGGGTCGAGATAATCGTGATCGGGTGGATGTAACTCTCGTAAAGAACCCCGAGCACGATGTACACGGTGACCAGAGCCGCAAGGATTAGCAGCGGCTCGTTCTTCAACGAGGCCCGGAACGCGGCGGCGGTGCCCTGGAAGGAAGCCTCGATACTTGCCGGCATCCCGATTTCCTGGCGCGCCTGGTCGATGGCGGAGACCGCGTCGCCCAGCGAGTAGTCCGGCGCCAGATCGAACGAGATTGTGACTGCGGGAAACTGGCCCTGATGGTTGACGACGAGCGGGGCCGAACCCGCTTCGAAGTGGGTGAAGGCGCCCAGCGGCACCTGACCGCCCGCGGTCGAGCGAATATAGATGTTGTCAAGCGCGTGCGGACTGTTTTGAAACTCCGGCGCCACTTCGAGCACCACGTGATACTGATTCAACTGGGTGAAAATCGTTGACACCTGCCGCTGTCCGAAGGCGTCGTACAAGGTGTTGTCGATCAGATTTGGGCTGATACCCAGGCGCGAAGCGGTCAGCCGATCGATGACGACATGCACCTGCTGGCCGCCGTTTTGCTGGTCGGTGGCGACGTTGCGCAGGGCGGGCAGCGTCTTGAGCTTATCCACGAGTTTGCCGGTCCAGAGACTCACTTCGCCGGCGCTCGGATCTTCGAGACTGTACTGATACTGCGTGCGGCTGACGCGGTCTTCGACCGTCAGGTCCTGCACCGGCTGCAAAAAGAGCGTCATCGCCTCGACGGTCGCCAGCTTCGGCTGCAAGCGATTGATAACCGTGGTGATGTCCACCTGGCGCTGCTCGAGTGGTTTGAGATTGATCAGAATTCGTCCGCTGTTAACGGTGGTGTTGGTGCCATCGATCCCGACAAACGACGACAGACTCTCGACGGCCGGGTCCTGCAAAATGATCCGCGCCAAAGCCTGCTGGCCGCGCGCCATCGCGGCGAACGATACATTCTGCGGCGCTTCGGAAACGCCCTGGATAACCCCGGTATCCTCCACCGGGAAGAAGCCCTTGGGCACGACGATGTAGAGCAAGATGGTCAGGACCAGGGTGCCGATCGCGATCATCAGCGTTTCGGTTTCGTGTTCAAGAACCCACTCGAGAGTTCGGCCGTAAAGCGCGATGGTGTCTTCGAATACCTTTTCCGACCTGCGATAGAACCAGCTCTGCTCACTCTTGGGCCTATGCCGCAGCAGCTTCGCGCACATCATCGGCGTCAGCGTCAGGGAGACGACCGCGGACATCAGGATCGTCACCGCCAGCGTGACCGCGAACTCACGGAACAACCGGCCGACGATATCGCCCATGAACAGCAGCGGAATCAGCACCGCGATCAGCGAGATGGTCAGCGAAAGAATGGTGAAGCCGATCTGCTCGGCGCCCTTGAGCGCGGCCTGAAGCGGCGCGTCGCCTTCCTCGATGAAGCGCGAGATGTTTTCGATCATCACGATCGCGTCGTCAACGACGAAGCCGGTCGAAATCGTAAGCGCCATCAGCGAGAGGTTGTCGAGGCTGTAGCCGAGCAGGTACATCACGCCGAAGGTTCCGATCAGTGAGAGCGGAACCGCGATGCTGGGAATGATCGTCGCCGACAGACTGCGCAGAAACAGGAAGATGACCATCACGACCAGCGCCACCGTCAGCATCAGCTCGAACTGCACGTCGGCCACCGAGGCGCGAATGGTGGTGGTGCGATCTGTGAGGATCTCGACCTTCACCGACGAGGGCAGCGAGGCCTGCAAGCGCGGCATCAGGGCCTTGATGCGGTCCACGACGGCGATGATGTTGGCGCCGGGCTGGCGCTGAACGTTGAGGATCACCGCGGGCGTGTTGTTCATCCACGCCGCGGCCTTGACGTTCTCGGCGTCGTCGATGGCGCCGGCGACATCGGAGAGCTTGACCGGTGCGCCGTTATGATAGGCGACGATCAGCGGCAGGTAGTCCTTGGCGGTCAGGAGCTGGTCGTTGGCGCCGATGGTGTACGCCTGCTGCTTGCCATCGAAGTTGCCCTTGGCCTCGTTGACGTTGGCGCTGGCGATGGCGGCGCGCAGGTCCTCGAGGGTAATTCCATACGACGCGAGCGAGGTCGGATTGGCCTGGATGCGGACCGAAGGTTTCTGGCCGCCGCCGATACTGACCAAACCCACGCCGGGCAACTGGGAAATCTTCTCGGCCAGACGCGTGTCGGCCAGGTCTTCGACTTGCGGCAGCGGCAGTTCCTTCGAGGTCAGCGCCAAGGTGAGAATAGGCGCGTCGGCCGGATTGGTCTTGCTGTAAACGGGCGGGTTGGGGAGATCCGCCGGCAGGTAGGTCGCGGCCGCGTTGATCGCCGCCTGTACCTCCTGCTCGGCAACGTCGATATTCAAGTTGAGGTCGAACTGGAGCGTGATGACCGAGCTGCCGAACGAGCTGTTCGAGGTCATCTGGGTAAGCCCGGGCACCTCTCCGAATTGGCGCTCGAGCGGGGCAGTTACCGAAGACGCCATCACGTCCGGACTCGCGCCCGGGTAAAACGTCATAACCTGGATGGTCGGATAGTCCACCTGCGGCAGCGCCGACACGGGCAACTGCCCGTAGGCGACCAGCCCGGCCAGCATCAGCCCGACCATCAGCAGCGAAGTTGCAACCGGCCGGAGTATGAACGGGCGCGAAAGACTCACGGAGTACCCGCAGGCGGCACCGCCGCGGTCTGCACATTGACGTGCGATCCGTGTTGCAGCTTGTCCACCCCGTCGGTGACGACCAGGTCGCCGGCCGCAAGACCCGTGGCTATGGCGATCACGTCGCCCTGGGTTGCGCCCACGGTCACGCTGCGCATCTCGACGGTCTGGTCAGGCTTGACCACATATACAAACAAACCTTGCTGGCTGCGCTGGAGACCGGCCGCCGGGATCAGAATCGCATTGTGCAAAGTATTGACGAGCAGCTTGGCGTTGACGAATTGATTTGGAAACAGCGCGTTGTCCTGGTTGGGAAAGGACGCCTTGAGCTTGATCGTGCCGGTGGACTGATCGATCTGGTTGTCGGTCGTGAGCAGGGTTCCAGCCGCGAGTTGGTGCTTGAAGTCACGATTGTAAGCATCGACCGGCAACCGGGGGTTGGCCTTCATCGCATTCTGGAGGCGTGGCAGATCGTCCGCCGGAATACCGAAATCAACCGCGATCGGCTGCAACTGCGTGATCACGGCCAGACCGGTCGCGTCGGTCGCATGAATGATATTGCCCGCGTCCACCAACCTCAGCCCAACCCGGCCGGTGATCGGCGAAGTGATGCGGCTGTAAACCAGTTGAAGCTTGGCGTTGTCCACGGCGCCCTTATCGCTTTGGATCGAACCGGCGTACTGTCCGACCGCCGCTTGCTGGTTGTCGAGGTCCTGACGTGCGAGGACCTTTTGATTGTAGAGTTCCTGGTCGCGTGCGAGGAGAATCTTGGCGTTTTCGAGCGACGCCAGATCTTTCGCGAGTGTACCCTCGGCCTGGGTGAGCTGCACCTGGTACGGACGCGGATCGATCTCAGCCAGCAGATCGCCGGCTTTTACCAACTGTCCCTCGGTAAAATTTACCTTATCGAGCTGGCCATCCACCCGGCTTTTGACGGTGACCGTGTTGTAGGCCGTCACCGTTCCGATCGCGGATATGTACTGGTTCATATCGCCCAGCTTCGCCGGCGCCGCTGCGACCGGAACGATCGTGTGGACCGCGTCCGGAGGCGCCTGTGTGGAAGAATCAGGGCGGCTGCGGGCGATAAAAAAGTAAAGGCCAACGACAGCGACGGCCAAAACGACCAGCCACAGCCGCCATCGTTGCATAGCTTTGTCGAGCCGACTGCGCACTTCAGCATCCTGTACAAATCGTGAGGCGTTAGGAGTTCCGGTCGCGGGGGCGTCTGAATCCATCATGTTCTCCGTGGCACTCGTATCCAAGCAGCCAAATCCCAATATACCATCTATTGTTGCAATTTTGGACCCGCCAGTCCATATTTCAGATGAGGCCCTTGGAGTCGACTACGCTTCTACGAATTTGATGATTGCAGGTTTCCAATCGTGAGCGGCAAGCGCCAACCGGTTTCGCCGCCGATTCGCCGCAAAGACGGCCGTGGCAGGCCGTCAACGCCGTTCATCCGCGAGAGAATCCTCCTGAGCGCGGTGGAACTCTTTGCCGAAAGGGAATTCGAGTTGGTGTTGATCGACGAGGTCGCCGCGCACGCCGGGGTCGGCAAGGGCAGCGTTTACCGCCAATTCAAATCGAAAGAGGAGCTCTATGCGGCCGCGGTAATCGACGGATTCACCGAACTGCGGCGCGAAATTCGCTCGGCGCTGGCGGGATGCACGTCGATGCGCGAGCAAATCGCGACGATCGTGCGTCACACCGTCGGATTCTTCTGGAGCCGCCGCCAGTTCTTCGCCCTGCTGCGCGATCCCAAGGCGTTGCGGCCCTCACAGGAGCGCCAGTATCAAGCTCAGCGCGAGGACTTGTCGCGATTGATCAGCGGAGTTCTCGACGACGGCGTCAAGCGCGGTGCGATGAGGCCGGGGATAGACACTCGAATCGCGGCCGAATCGCTGCTGGGCATGATGCGCGGAGCCAACCGCTACGGGCGCGAGTACACGACCCCCGAGCGCGCGGTCGATATCATCACGTCGATCTTCCTTGACGGATGCGCCGCGCGATAAGATTGCGATCGCGTTCGCGCGCTGTCCGAAGTGCCAACGGGAAGCGCCTGACGTATGCCGATCAAATCGGGAAAGCAGAAAAAGAAACCGCGCAAGACGCCGGGACCGAAACCGGAAGCCCTGAAGATCGAGGGCAATTGGAAGGACGCGATCAAGGAATCATTGAAGAAAAAGCGTCCTCGTGAGGGCTGGCCCGAATCCGACTAACGCCGTACTATTATCCACAGGGCGCAAGTCTCGCCTGTATACTAATAATTTGCGATCTGTTGCTTTCAAATTACCAATTCTAATAATATCCGACCAACCGCAACGACAAACCTGCCGAGAAACGCTGTGGAGGCGGAGGGGTCAATGGCTTTAGAACGTCGCAGGTTGCTCGAAATCCTTAGGCGCACGTCGTATTTGGAGAGCGATGCTCCCATCTTCCACCTCGCTTCGGGGATCGGTAGCAAATATTACGTTGACTGCAAGAAGGGCCTGTCCGATCCAGAAGCGCGCGACTGCCTTGCGACCTTGATCGTTGAGATGCTCGGTCATGTGCCGATGGATGCTGTCGGTGGATTGGAACTCGGAGCCTATCCGATTGCCACTTCCGTCTCGGACAAGATTTACAGAGACGCCGGTAAGAAAATTCGAGTGTTCGTTGTTCGGAAGGCTCGCAAAAGACATGGCATAACATCATTGATTGCCGGAGACACAAAACCTGGCGACCGAGTGCTGATTGTAGATGATGTGATCACTTCGGGCAGTTCCGCAATTCAAGCAATAGAGACTGTTCGCGAGGCTGGTTTGAAGGTTGATCATGTAGTAGCGATGGTTGATCGCGAAGAATCAAACGGTCGTAAGAATATCGAAGCGATGGGTGTTAGATTCCACGCTCTTTTCACGCTCAGTGATCTCAGAAATTTCGATGAACCCAGCGATAAAGGCAAAAGCGCAAAATCTGATCAAAAGCGGACTCTACGAAGCCAATCTTCGCGAGTTGCTGCGGCTAGTTGAACAGCACTTTTTCGAGCGGCCCGCCCTTTACGGTTCTTTGATCTCCTTGCTACAGGCCCTTATTGAGGAGTTCAGTCCGGGCCACATTGATACGGCGCGTCTCACACACATTGAACAGAATTTGACCCAACCGATGCTGGATGCTCTCGCCGCAGAGTCTGGGCCGCCGCAGCAACTTCTGAACGCTCTGAACGAACTTCACTCCGCTTGGTACAAGCTCTGATCTGACAGCACTATCGCCTTTCATCCCACGTGATCCCGGTCGACTTACGTCAAGTATATACTACCGGTCCCTACGCTCAGAAAATTCTTCATTTCTTCTGCCGGAAGCGCGGCGATTGTCACGAGAAGACGCACCCCGACTACAAGGCGCAGAAGCAGCGGGCGTACCGGCGACGCAAGGCGAAAGCCGCTGAGTCCTCCCAACCGGCTCAGCAGCAGGGCTAACATCATCGCATAATGGCGGCTTTCCCGTGTCATCCGAAGAACCATAAGCTTTTTCAGGCTAGATAGCCTAGTGCCGGATAATCGCGATAGCGTCGCGATCGCGCCCGCGCCATTTTGCCAATCGCCACTCATATCGTAGGCTTTCGTCATGGACAAGGCATCGATCCGAACTCACGTCGAGCGGCTGTGGGATGAATCCATCGTCGCCGAAATTGCCGAGTACATTCGTATCCCCAACAAGTCGGTCGCGTTCGATCGCGACTGGAAAGCGCACGGTCACATGGACCGCGTCGTCGCGCGCTTCGAAGATTGGGCGCGCCGCCAGCCGATCCGCGGGATAAAGTTGGAAGTCGTGCGCCTCGAGGGCCGCACCCCGCTGCTGTTCATCGAAATCCCCGGCGACTCGAAGGACTGCGTGCTGCTTTACGGGCACATGGACAAGCAGCCCGAGATGTCGGGATGGCGCGAAGGGCTGGGGCCGTGGCAGCCGGTGCTCGACGGCGAGCGTTTGTACGGCCGCGGCAGCGCCGATGACGGGTACGCGATGTTTGCATGTATCGGCGCGATCGGGGCGCTGCAAGCGAACTCGATTCGACACGCGCGATGCGTGGTGATCATCGAGGCTTGCGAAGAAAGCGGCAGCTTCGATCTCCCGCACTACATCGAGCATCTGGCGGCGCGGATCGGGCAGCCGAGCCTGTGCATCGCGCTGGACTCGGGATGCGGCAACTACGAGCAACTTTGGCTGACAACGTCGCTGCGCGGCCTGGTCGGCGGGAAACTCCAGGTCGAGGTGCTTACGGAGGGCGTGCATTCGGGCGACGCCGGCGGAGTCGTGCCCGACAGCTTCCGCATCGTGCGCCAGTTGTTAAGCCGCGTCGAGGATGAGGCGACGGGGAAAGTGCTCGGGGGGGAATTTTATGCGTCGATCCCCGATGCGCGCCTCAAGCAGGCGGCGGCCACGGCCGCGGTGCTCGGCGACGACATCGGCGCGAAGTTTCCGTTCATCGAGGGCGCGCGACCCGTCAGCAGCGATACGACGGAGCTGATCCTCAACCGCGCGTGGCGGCCCGCTCTGTCGATTCTCGGCGCCGACGGGCTGCCGCCGACCGGCAGCGCCGGCAACGTGCTGCGCGCGGGCACGGCGGTGAATTTGTCGCTAAGACTGCCACCGACGGTAGATCCAAAAGTCGCGGCGCAAAAGCTCAAAAGCATTTTAGAGAAAGATCCGCCGTATGGATGCAAAGTGAGTTTCCAGGCGAACTGGGGCGCCAGCGGATGGAATGCTCCAGCACTATCGCCGTGGCTCGAGCGCAGCCTCGAGGCGGCCTCGAATGACTACTTCGGCAATCCGGTTGCGTACATGGGCGAAGGCGGCACGATTCCGTTCATGGGGATGTTGGGCGAGCGGTTCCCGCAGGCGCAATTTATGATCACCGGGGTGCTGGGACCTCACGCCAACGCCCACGGGCCCAACGAGTTTCTGCACATCCCGACCGCGAAGAAGGTGACTTGCTGCGTGGCGAAAGTGATCGCCGATCATTTCGCCCGGATGGCACCCTGAGACGCAGCAGGAGTGAGCGGGTTGCTCTCGCGAGCCGGCAGATGAGCAAGCGCAAGGCGCCGGCGATCCATCGTCGCAGCGGTTGCAAGTCAGGCCGAAAGGCGAGCATGTTTGGAGCTTAGGAGACCGGATAAAAACAGCCATGACGACAATGTCCCTGCCGAACTCGCCGCTTTCGCTTTGGCTCGACACTTACGGGCCGTACACGCCCGAGCCGCCGCTCAAGGGTGAAATCAATGCCGATGTGGCGATCATCGGCGGTGGTTTTAGCGGCCTTGCCACCGCGCGCGAACTCAGGCGCGCCGACCCGTCGCTGAAGGTCGCGGTGCTGGAAGCCAAGACCGTCGGCTACGGCGCGAGCGGCCGCAACGGCTCGTTCGCGATGACGGTGGTCGGGCTTGGGCTGGGCGTGACCGCGATGCTGCGCGGCAAGCAATTCCTCAAAGAGGCCCATGCCTACATGGAGCGGGCGGTTGATAACCTGGACCGGCTAATCCTGGATGAAAAGCTCGAATGCAGCCGTATTCGCCCCGGCTTCCTGCGCGTGGCAACGGCGCCGGGCTACATTCGCCGCCTCCAGCACGACATCGCGCTCATGAAGTCACTGGGCTTCAGCGGGATCGAATGGATCGGGCGCGACGAAGTGCGCAGCCGGGTGAACTCGGAACGCTATCTGGGCGCGATGTGGGAACCGCGCCTGGTGCTGGTGAATCCGGCGCAACTGGTGCGCGAGGACAAGCGGATCGCGCTGGAAGCGGGTGCGTCAGTTTACGAAGAGACCCCGGTGCTCGAGATCACCTCGCGGCCCAATTTCAGGCTGACAACTCCGGGCGGAGCAGTTAACGCCGCCAAGCTCGTGTTCGCGACCAACGCCTACTCGCACTTTTTCCCCGAACTCAAGCGCAAGCAAGTGCCCGCCTTCACCTACATGATCGCAACTGAGCCGCTGAGCGCCGAGCGGCTCAAGCCGATCGGATGGAGCGGGTTGGAGGGAATCGAGGACGCGCGCAATCTCATCCACTATTATCGGCTGACGCCCGACCACCGCCTGGTGATGGGCGGCGGTCCGGTTGGACTGACTTGGGGCAACGGCCTCGACGCCGATAGCTCCGAGTCCGCGTGGCGCCATCTCGAGGAGCACATCGCCTTCCTGTTCCCATCGCTGCGCGGCGTTCGGATCACCCATCGATGGGGCGGGCCGTTTTCGGTCACGCTCAATCTTACCCCCGCAGTCGGCTATCTGGGCGACCATCGCGCAGTTTACGCGCTCGGCTGTATCGGCCACGGGGTCTCGATGAGTCACCTCAACGCGCAGGTGCTGCGCGACCTGGTGCTGGAGCGCAAGAGCGAACTGGATTGCCCATTCGTTAACCGAAGAGTGATTCCGTGGCCGTCCGAACCGATCCGGATGGCGATCGCCAGCGCTCTGGTGACCTACCTGAGAACCGAGGACTGGGCTTACGAGCGGCACATCGCCGGCGCCTGACTAACGAGGATCAGCTTGCGATCGCGCCGTTGTACAGCGGCGACGACGCTTTCATGAAGCGCAGCAGCATCCTCATCTCGGCGATGCGCTTGCCGGCCGCTTCATTCAGCGCGGTCTCGAACCACATGAATTCGGTCTTGGGGCTCTGGCCCAGCGCCACGATACTCCCGCTCACGCGGTATGGACGTTCGACCAGGACCGGGCCGTTGATGTTGCGCAGTTCGATCGCGCCGAACAGGCCCACTGCCTGGGCGAGTTTGCCGCGCAGAGTCGCGATCGGTTGCGTGTATAGAAGATGCACCATCGTCGCCGGGGTGGCGATTGCGCCGCCCCATGGCGAGGGCTTGGTGTACCATTCCAGCGGTTCAGTGATGACTTCCATCCGTTCGGTCATCTCATTTTTCGTCAGAAATGCGTCGCATTCCTCGAAGCGATCGCCGGCTTTAAGCGAACCCATGATCCGCAACTGACCCGCATCGAATCGATCGAGCGGACGGCGGATCAATGCGGTCGGCTCCTGGGGGCTTCCGACAGACGCGGTGCCTTCCGCTACGCGCATGCCGTCGTCGCGCTCGATCCAGGCATCGACCTGCGCGTCGGCCGCATCGTGGGGCGGCTCTTTAAGGAACGCGCGGACTGCTTCGCGGTCGGTCGTCGCGTTGAGGAAATACATCGAGATAGTGCCGCGTTCAAACCATCGCTTGCCGAACGCTTTCAGCAGGAGCGGCGGAAACAGTTCCAGGTGGATTGATCCGGCGACGGTGCCACCGCGAAAACCGAGCTTGGTCGCCATCGCGTCATCATGGATGCTCCCCGAGACATTGCGAGCGTTATTCACGGATCGGCGCAACGGGCCGACGAACACATGGTCGCGCAACTCGATTTCTGAATTCATGGTGCCGTCCTCGAAGCGAATTCAAGCAGGTCCCACGGCGATCGGCAAACTTCTCAAACCTGAAGTGATATAGCGTTTCCCGATCCAGGCGCGCCCAGCGCGTCGAAGCAGTAATCGACAACGCATCGGCCGCGAAGAATAACCTTCAGCCGAGCGGTTGATCCATTCAGCTGTTATCCGGCTTGCCTCCGCGTCCAAGTGGTGCGATCGAATAGTCAGCGGGAGGTCCAACGCTTATGCCGGTCGGCGTAGTCAAAACTCCAGAAGACGAGATCGCGTGGGAACGCGCGAAGGCCCGCGTTCGAGAGGAATATCCCAGCGCGCGCGGCAGGCAGTTCTACAGTATAGTGATGGCCATCTACAAGAAGATGATCCACTACACGCCTGCTTCGCGACGCCGAACAGAAATCCCCAGGTAATGGGGCGGGGGAACGGACAGTACATGTACGAAACGGAGTACAAATCGAAGTTGATGACGCCAGCGGCGGCGGTGGAGTTGATCCCGTCGCGAGGCACGCTCTCGATGGGCATGGCGTTCAGCGAACCGCCCGCCTTGTTAGGAGCGCTCGAGAATCGAGTGAAGAGCCGCAAGATCGAGGAGCTTCGCGTTTACTATTCGCACTCGGTCGCCGCCGCCGGCTTCACGATTCTCAAGTACGAACACATGGACATCATCAAACCGCATCCATTCTTCCCTACGATTGTCGAACGAACGCTCTTCGAGCGGGGCCAACAGGACAATCGGCGCGTCGTCTTCTACATGCCGGGCAATTTCAGTGCGATGCCGCGCGTGTTGCGCGAAATAGGAATCGACGCGTTCATTATGATGGTCGCGCCGATGGACAAAGGCGGATTCTTCAGTTGCGGCACCAACGCCGACTACACAATCCCGACCGCACGAATCGCAAAGAATCTGATCGTCGAAGTGAATCCCAGGATGCCGCGCGTGTTCGGCGATTCGTCGGTGCACATATCGGAAGTCGCGGCGATTGTCGAAAATGAAAGTCCGCTGTTCACGCTGCCTTCCCGGCCGCCGACGCCATTGGACAATGTGATCAGCAAGTACATCGTGGAGATGATCCCGGACCGCGCGACACTCCAGGTGGGAATCGGTGGAGTGCCCAGCGCGGTATGCGCCGCCCTGCACGGCCGCAAGGATTTGGGCATACACAGTGAGCTCATGATACCGCCGCTGGCGGCGCTGATTCAGTCGGGCACCGTCACCAACAGGTACAAGAACCTCAATCGATACAAGAACGTGTACACGCTGGCGGCCGGCGACCAGCCTTTCTACGAATTTCTCAACGACAATTCGAGCATGGAGGCCCGCCCGGTTGACTATGTGAACGACCCGAACGTCATCGGACAGAACGATAGCGTTATCTCGATCAACGCGTTTCTTGAGGTCGGCCTTGACGGCGAGGTCAATTCCGAAGCGATCATGGGCAAGCAGTACAGCGCTCCCGGCGGCCAGTTGGATTTCATCCGCGGCGCTCAGCTATCCAGGGGCGGCAAATCGATTCTCGCCGCGTACTCGACCGCGGGCAAAGGCGCCATCTCGCGCATCGTCCCAAAGATCGAAGGACCCACCACCGATCCAAGAACCGATACTCAGTATGTCGCTACCGAGTATGGAGTGGCTTGCCTCACCGGCAAATCGACCGCGGATAGAGCCGAGGCGCTGATCGCAATAGCTCATCCGAAATTTCGCGAGCAACTTCGTCTCGGCGCGCAGCAATTGGGCTACCTGTGAAGTACGTTGAGCGCGGGCATCAGAACCGGGTCGAGAGCCTCAAGCGCGTTGCCGAAGGCGGAGATCCGTCGTAGCGATCGCCAAGCGTCGCTCTAGTCGTCCGCGAGGATAACTTCGAAGGCGATGCTGTTGTCGCGGATGATTCCGATCGACGCGAAAAATCGCCCCAGCCGAAGCAATCGCCCCAGCCGAAGTATCGGAATCACGAACCAGTACTTGCGCTCGACCAGGCGGTTCACTTTCTCGCGTTCCTGCGCATCCGTAATCGCGCGCACGTTGCCGTCGAAGACTTCGTCGCCGACCCGAAGTGAGATTGTGGGTCGCACCTTCACATTGCGCACCCAGTTACGCGCGGCATTTGCCGAGACCAGGTATAGCCGGGCGTCATCGACCAGGTACCAGATAGTCACTTCGTAAGGGCGGCCGGTTTTGCGTCCATAATGAGTCAGACGTAGCGTCTGCCTGTCCCCGATCCGGCGCAGCCGTTTGAAGGATTTCGATGCCATCGTCATGTTCCTCGAGTTCGACGCGCAGCCTGACCAGTTCGCCCCGCATCCGGCTCCGCGGCGCGACTGTTATTGGCGCAGCCGGCTACTGAGTAACGGTTTCCATCACGCGTCCGCTCGCGCCGTCCACGAAATCGACTTCGACCGGCGATGAAATGTTGTTGTCTTTCTTGGCCTTGTGGATTTTCAACTTCAGCTCGGCCAGGAACGCTTCTTTCGCATTCGGAGGCATCTGGTCCATCGGAAAGCTGTCCATCAGGACCCTGGCCTTGAGCTGGTCGGGCCACTCGATGGAGCCGACCTTCGGTCCCGCGATTGGCAGGCCTCTCACCATCGCCTCGACAGCGCCGTGAAAATCCTTTTTTCC
>Ga0208715_1000248_pt1 | contig 19010 bp, 16 predicted proteins | sample NGESurshal092012_3_FD_184473 | JGI IMG/M metagenome (GOLD analysis project Ga0208715, IMG submission 184473) | Arctic peat soil microbial communities from Barrow, Alaska - NGEE Surface sample 210 shallow-092012 (SPAdes) | ecosystem: Environmental > Terrestrial > Soil > Wetlands > Peat ... | reverse complement strand
CACGACGCGATTGCACTTGAGCATCTGCAGCATGCGGGCAGCAATGCCGTAGTCGCGCTCGTCGTCATCGAACCCAAGCGTCGTGTTGGCATCAACCGTGTCGAGCCCATCGTCCTGCATTTGATAGGTCCGCATCTTGTTGGCGAGGCCAAGCCCGCGTCCCTCTTGCGGCAAATAAAGGACGATGCCGCCGCCTATTTCTTCGAGGCGCTTAAGCGCGAGATTGAGTTGATCGCCGCAGTCGCACCGCCGCGAGCCGAATACGTCGCCGGTGAGACAGGCGGAGTGCAAGCGCACCAGAACGGGTAAGGAGAAATCGGGCTTGCCGACAATGATTGCGACCGGACTGCCGCCCATCGCATCACGAAAAACGACGAAGTCGGCGCGCGCGCCGGAATTAAGCGGCACCGAGGCTTTACTGGCGATCGCAAGCGATCGAATGGTTTCGTCGCCGAAACGTGCAACTGCCTCGGCCTCGACTGTGATGATGTGGTGGTTGATCGCACCTCCCGCCACGACGTCGGCAACCAGTACCGCAGGCAGGCCTTGCGATAACTTCACGAGTTCGATTGCGGCCGAGGCCGCAGGACCGGCCGCCTTAACGTCAACGGGACGATCGATTTTGGCATCGGCCACAAGCGCGAGAATTATATCGACGTCGAGGCCCGCGGTGAAATTCAAGGCCACCGGCGTGGTTGCGTCGAGACCGAGCGCAAGCGCGCGGCGCGCCGTGATGACCAACCGCGGCACGACCGGCGCGCAGAGCGCGACAAATTCAGCAAGCCGTTGAGCGTCGAGCCCTTCGACCGGCAAAGTGAGGAGCGTTTCGCCCCCACCGCTGATGAACACTGGCCTTCGGGCGTGGAATTCGGCGACCCCGCGATTGACGCCAATCTGCCCTTTGGTACCGAACAGACTAGAAACCACGCTATTTCCGACCGAACTCATTTATCTTCCTACCAGAATTTCCTTTGGCCATTTGGCCATCGGCTCTCATTGGTAAACACCGCGACCCCTATGCCCATTCCGGTCGCAATACCAACTGTTTTGTGCCAGTTTACTGCGAAAAGAGATTGTTTTTATGAAGGCAAGCGCCCCGTGCCGTTGAAGAATAGCTATACCCCGGCAGCCAAGACTAGCAGAAGCGCCGGCGAAAATCATTCGCCCATCGATGGCGACGCTTCCAATTTATGGGCCGAATTCGCGCAATCTTTTCGCAATCTGGTGCAACCCTTACCCCCGCCCTGGGGCGAACTGTTCGAGCCGCTTCAAACCGGGGCGGTCGACGATTTGGTCGTCATCGCCCAGATCGGCCAATCGCTCGACGGGCGTATCGCAACCGCGTCCGGACACTCGAAATACATCAACGGACCGGCGGGTCTCGCTCATCTGCATAGGCTACGCTCGCTAGTCGATGCGGTCGTCATTGGCGTCGGCACGGCACTCGCCGACGATCCGCTGCTGACGGTACGGCGGGTCGCCGGGCCACATCCGGCCCGCGTCGTGCTCGACCCAAACGGGCGGCTTCCGGCCAGCGCCAAAGTTTTCACCGGCGATGGCGCCCGCCGCCTGCTGGTGACAGCAGAAGGAACGCAATGCGCCCTATCCCCCGAGGTGGAAGTTCTGGCCTTGCCCACCGCTGATAGGCATATCGCTCCGCCTGCGATCCTTGCCGCGCTGGCCGCACGCGGCTTGCGCCGTGTACTGATCGAAGGTGGGGCCGACACGGTGTCGCGTTTTCTCACCGCCGGCTGCCTCGACCGTCTGCACGTGATGGTCGCACCGATCATCCTCGGCAGCGGGCGTGCAAGCTTCATCTTGCCCCCAATCGAGCGAGCCAATCAGGCATTACGCATGCCGATACGCGCCCATCAACTCGACGACGAGGTGTTGTTCGACTGCGACCTGTCGGCTCAGCGCGTGCCCATCGGCCACGCAAAAACATCAACGTGACCGATGCAGATTGATGAGCTTCCGGCGGCGACGGCGTCGCGTCGGCGGGTCAGCCATCCAACCGTGTCGGCGAGCGACAGATCGCCGAGTTCGCGCACCGCGCTCGCCCAACCCGCAAAAATTTCCATTTGAATGTCACGATCATCCGGTCCGATGATCCAGTCGGATGCACCGTGAACGACGGAATAGCCCAGCGATTCAAATCGTGCGATCGCACAGGAGGCCGCCGCCGGACCGAGTGAGGGCCCAAAACCCTTGTCCGTGCGCTGATGCGCGTTTACCGCGGCAATGATCGCCGCATCGAACGGGTCGGCGGGGCCGAGTTCGATCCGTCCGTCGTAACTCAGTGCCGCATAGAGCGGGATGGATCGCGCCGCGATCTCGACCGCCAACCGTTCGAGCCAAGCCTCCGAAACGAGATCGAGCAGCGCCGAGGCCGTGATCAGATCGACCGGCCCATCGAGCACAGCTTCAAGGTCGCGATTAAGATCGAGCGGAACCGCCGTGACCGAGACCCCCGCAGGATGCGTCGTCGCCGTCGCACGCGCCAGCAGGCCGAGATCGTTGTCGGCAAGCCGCCAATTCTGCCGGGCGGGAAGACGAGGGCTAAGCGCGCGCAGCGTCGAACCGGTGCCGCAGGCGAGATCGACAATCCTGATCGAGGCATAGCGTTTGAGCGAAGCGACAACGGCGTCGAGAACCGCCGGATTACGCGCGCGGACGTCGTGCGGCTCCCGCAACGCGAGCCAGTCAGCCGAAAAGCCCGTCATGCGGCGTCCTCAAACGCGCGCGCGAATAGTTTCGCAGAGTCCTGCCAGCTCGGAAGCGCTTGCGCCGCCGCGCGCGCGGACGCTGCCATGCGGCGTCTTTCGTCCGGATTTTCGATGACCCGGCGCAACGCCATCGCGAGCGCAGCCGCATCGTCGGGTGCAACGAGCACCCCTGCTCCCGCCGGCACCGTTTCCAGGATCGCGCCCGCGGTCGTGCCAATGACCGGCAGACCGTGGGCAATGGCTTCGGAAAAAGCCATGCCGTAGCCCTCGAAACGCGAAGCAAGCGTGAACAGATCGGCCCCGGCATAGAGTTCTGCGATGCGCTCACGCGACACGGCGCCGAGCACCGCAACCCGGTGGCTGAGCTTACAGCACACAATATCGGCATCAAGTTGCGCGGCAGCGTCGGGATCGCGGCGACGGTCACCAGCGATTGTAAGATGCCACGGCAGGTCGGCGAGCGTGGCGAGTGCGGCGATCAGCACGTCAAACCCCTTGCGCGGCACCATCGCGCCAATGGCAAGCAGCCGTACGATGCCATCGTTGCTTCCGTGCGCCGCTGGAGCGGAATCGCTTCCCGGGCATGCGACGACGATATGATCAGCCGGCACTCCGTAATCGGCAGCAAGGAGCCGCGCGGTCGTCGCACTCGTGACAATGACGCGACTTGCAGCCGCCAGCGCCGCGTGTTCGCTGGCGCGGAATTCATCAGCTTGCGCCGCAGACAGTCCCGATTCCAACGCGAGCGGATGATGCACGAGCGCAATCAACCGATGACGCGGGCAAAGCTGTAAAGCCACTTCGGGAAGAACGCCATAAGCGAGCCCGTCGATGACGATCGGGCACCCCGCCGCAATGGCTATCAGCCGTTCCTGCGCCGCTTTGCGTTGCTCTTGGCTCGGTCGCGGAAAGCCTTCGCCGAGATTGACGAGATCGATTTTCCAACCGAGACACTCAAGCTCCGTGATCATGCGCCGATCGTAGGCATAGCCGCCGGTCGGGGTCGCAAGATCGCCCGGCACCGCGAACGCGACGCGTCTTACCACAATGCCGCCTCGTACCAGGCGCGTGCGACGTGCGACTCTGAAAGCGTGACGCGGATCGCCTTGAGCTCGCGGCCGGCGCGGCCGAGCTTGCCTTCGCGCGCGGCGTCCGCCAGCCGATCGTAGATATGCTTGGTCAGGAATTCGGTCGTGGTGTTGGTGCTTTTGAAGTCCGGCAGGCTGTCGAGATTGCAATAGTTGAGCGGCGCGAGAGCCGCCTTTAGCGCTTCGTGCGCCCGCCCGATATCGATGACGATGCCATTGGCGTCGAGCGTCTCGGCCATGAATGCCGCGTCAATGACAAAGGTTGCCCCATGCAGGGCTTGCGCCGGGCCAAACACGGCCCCGCGGAACGAGTGAGCGATCATGATGTGGTCGCGGACTTCGACGGCGAACAAAGGAACCTCTCAAGAATAGCTAATGAGCTGGCATAGTACGCCGTTCTTGGCGTTAAGAATATCCGGAAGTCGCGCCGGCAGATCATGAAACGCCACCGCGGGCGCCAGCAGGGCATCCAAACGCGAATCCGCCAGCAGCGCCACAGCGTCGGCAAGACGGCGATGATGCGTCCAGCCCTCGCGGTGCGACGGTGCGACATGGCCGACTTGGCTCGAGACCAACCGCAACCGGCGGCTATGGAACGCAGCCCCGAGTGGAACCGGCACCAGGGCGTCGCCATACCAGCTCAACTCGAGCACGGTCGCCTCGAAACCAGCAAGCGACAGCGCGGTCGCAAGGCCAGCCGCCGTTCCGCTGGCATGGACGACGAGGTCGCAATCGGTCGGCGCCGCTTCAGGCGTAGCGAAACTTACGCCGAACTTTTGCGCCAGCTCCGCGCGCGCAGGATTGATATCGACGAGCGTCACTTGCGCGCCGGCAAGCCGCCCGCATAAAAAGGCGACCAGCGCGCCGACAACACCCGCACCCACAATGGTAATGCGGCCAGCCGGCGCCGCATCCCAGACCGCGTTGAGCGCGGTCTCCATATTGGCGGCGAGCACCGCGCGGGCGGGCGGCACACCATCGGGCAGTGCCACGACAGCGCTCAACGGGACATTGAACAGGCTCTGGTGCGGATGGAGCACAAAGACAATCCGGCCGACCATTTCGGCCGGCCCCGCCTCGACGCAGCCGACGGTGGAGTAACCGTATTTCACCGGAAACGGGAAACTGCCGCCCATGAAGGGCGCGCGCATGCGCTCAAACTCGCTCGTTGGAACGCGGCCGGCCAGTACCAGCCTTTCGGTGCCGCGACTGATTGCACTATAAAGCGCCCGGACCCGAACCTCGCCTGGCCCGGGTTCGGCCAGCGGCTCGTTGCGGATTTCAGCGCATCCGGCGCCAACATACCACAACGCTTCGGTGGTTCGATCGGGCACTTTTCTGATCCCGCCTTGGACTTTGCGATCGCGCTACGGGTATATCCTGAACGGGACAAGAAAGCAGGAGGGACTGCCAAAGCCATGCTCGATCGTGTGACCGCGCTCTCTGCCACAGCGGAAGGCCCTTTAACGACAGTACTTGCGCGCCGCCGGGCGCTGTTTGCCGTCCTGATTGCCGCCACCATGGCCGCAGTGCTGTGGCTCGCGGCGGTAGCGGTTCCGCCTTACAGCGTCGGCGCCATCGCCTTTCTTGTGCTTTTCACCGTGACCCTGCCCTGGTCGGTGGTCGGGTTCTGGAATGCCACAATCGGGTTTTTGATCATGCGCTTTTGCCGCGATCCGGCCGCGGCCGTGAACCCTCTCGCGGTGAGCATCCGTGGCGACGAGCCGGTGATCGCGTCGACGGCGATCCTGATGTGCATCCGCAATGAGGGCCCAGAGCAGGTGACCCGCAATCTCCAACCGCTGATGGACGGCCTGGTGCAGGCGCGCGTCGCGCTCCTGTTTCATGTCTATCTTCTGAGCGACAGCAGCGATCCCGGCATCATCGCGGCCGAGACGTCATGCTTCGAGGCCTTTACCGCCAAGTGGCAAGGCACGATCCCGGTCACCTACCGTCGACGCGCGGTCAACACCGCCTTCAAGTCTGGCAACATCCGCGAATTCTGCGACCGCTGGGGCAACAATCACGAATTCGCCATCACGCTCGATGCCGACAGCTTCATGCCGGCGGACGCCGTGCTGCGTCTGTTGCGGATCGCACAGGCCAACCCGACCCTCGGCATCTTGCAGACGCTGATTGTCGGGATGCCATCGGTCAGCGTGTTCGCGCGCGTATTCCAATTCGGCATGCGGCTCGGCATGCGCTCCTACACTTTGGGCGCCACCTGGTGGCAGGGCGATTGCGGACCCTATTGGGGCCATAACGCCGTCATCCGCCTTGCGCCATTCATCGCGCATTGCCGCATGCCGGTGCTGCCGGGGAACGGGCCGCTCAGCGGTCATCTTCTCAGCCACGACCAGGTCGAGGCCGTGCTGATGCGCCGCGCTGGCTACGAGGTCAGGGTTCTGCCGGTCGAGGGCTTGAGCTGGGAGGAGAACCCGCCGACGCTGATGGAATTCAGCCGCCGCGATCTGCGTTGGTGCCAGGGCAATATGCAGTATTGGCAGCTCTTGCGCATGCCCGGCCTGAAACCGATCAGCCGATTCCAATTGTTGTTCGCAATCTGGATGTATCTCAGCTCGCCGGCCTGGATGGCCATGATGGCACTCGGCACCGTTATGCTTGCCCTTTCCGACACGCCGTCGGCGCCGTCCGTGCCGGTCAAGTTCGGCGCCGGCGCCGCGCTATTCGCCATCGTCATGTTGATGACGTTTGCGCCGAAGATCGCGAGCATCGTCGATGTGCTGCTGCGGCGTTCCGCACGCCGGTCCTATGGCGGCGTCGTTGCCTTCGTCTTGAACATCGCGAGCGAGACTTTGTTCATGGTTTTGCTGTCGCCGGTCATCGCGCTCACGCATACGATTTTTCTCACCCGTCTGTTCGTGTTTCGACGCGGCGGCACCTGGAACAGCCAGACGCGCGAAAGCCATGCGGTGCCCTGGCGGCTCGCCTTCGCAAAGCTGTGGCCACAGACAATAGCCGGCTGCACGGTGTTGGCCGTTGTCGTCATGAAGGCGCCGAACGATATCGGATGGGCGCTGTTGGGCACGACCGGGCTCATTTTGGCCGCGCCGTTCGCCGTTGCGACCGCCTCGCCTCTCCTCGGCTCGTTATTCGCGCGCATCGGCGTCGGCCGCATCCCCGAGGAAAACGAACCGCCGGCGGCGCTGCTGCCGTTGCATCTGCCGGCGATCGAGGTCAACGCGCCGATGGCGCGGATACAACGCTAGTCCCATCATGCTTGATGCCCTCAGGACGGTACGAGGAATTGTCCGGTCGCTGCGCATCTATTATGGCGACCGGCAGCATGGCCCAGCCATGGACCGGCTGTACCATCAATTCGTGCGGCCGGGCGATCTGGTGTTCGACATCGGCGCGCATGTAGGCGACCGCGTCGCCGCCTTCCGGCGGCTGGGGGCGCGGGTCGTGGCGGTCGAACCGCAGCCGGCGCTGGTTAAGACCTTGCGCCTGCTCTACCGCCGCGACCCGAAAGTCACGATCGAAGCCGCAGCCGTCGGAAGTCAACCGGGTTTCATCGAGTTACGCGTCAATATCGACAACCCGACCGTCTCGACTGTGTCGACGGATTTCATCGCCGCGGCCGCAAACGCGCCTGGCTGGGAAGGCCAAACCTGGCCCAAGCGTCTGCGTGTTCCGATCACGACCATCGATGCGTTGATCGCACGGCACGGTATGCCTGCCTTCATCAAGATCGACGTCGAAGGTTTTGAGGCCGAGGTATTGGCCGGTCTCGGGCAGCCGGTTCAAGCGCTGTCTTTCGAGTTTACCTTGATCCAGCGCGACATCGCGCGCGCCTGCGTCGAACGGTGCAGCGCGCTCGGCTACGCCCGTTTCAATGCGATATTGGGCGAGAGCCAAACGTTCGAGCACAGCGATTGGATCGACGCGAATGCCATCGCTCGCTGGCTTGCCGAACTGCCGCCCGCCGCCAATTCCGGAGACGTCTATGCCGCCCTCGCCTAAAGGCGTCCAGACAATCTTACCGCTATCGCGACATTCCGCGTTGCTGACTATCGCAATGGTCGCCGCCGGCTTTGGCCTGACGCTGCTGGTGTTTTATCCCGGCGTCTGGACCTACGATGCGCGCTTTGTCTATCAGGACATCGCCAAAGGCTTCCGCGGCGATTGGCAATCTCCGGTGATGGTCGTGCTGTGGTCGCTGATCGATCCGATCGCGCCCGGCTCAGCCAGCCTGTTTCTGCTGATCGTGACGCTTTATTGGTTGGCCTTTGGCCTGCTGGCTCTGACCTTGGCGCGCCGTTCGGTCTGGCTCGGGGCCTTGGTGCTGTTGCTGGCACTGTCGCCACCGGCCTTTGTTTTCATCGGCACCCTTTGGCGCGACGTCCTGTTCGCGTGCCTATGGCTACTAGCGGCCGTGCTTGCTTTCGTTGTCGCCGATCGCGCGGCCAAGCTGCGCGTGCCGGTCCAAGCATTGGCGCTCGGCCTGCTCGCGCTCGGCGTCCTACTGCGCCCGAATGCGCTGATCGCCGCGCCGATTCTCGCTGTCACCATCGTGTGGCCCGCGCAATTTTCCTGGAAGCGCGCCGCTATTATTTTTGTGCCAGCGGGGATCGGACTTTTTGCGCTGGTGCAGGTTGTGTATTACGGCGCGCTTGGCGCGGTGCGGCAGCATCCGCTGCACCCGATCATGGTCTTCGACATCGCCGGCATCAGCCACTTTGCCCAACAGAATCAATTTTCGGTCACCTGGACCGCATCCGAGGATGCCCTGCTCACCACAGGCTGCTATCAGCCGACCGAGTGGGACATCTATTGGAGGTTCGATCCCTGCCAATTCGTGATGAAGCGGCTCGAAAGCGATAAAATTTTCGGCACGCCGGCTCTTGCCGAAGCGTGGCAGCGCGCGGTGATGCATCATCCGATCGCCTATCTGCAACACCGCGCTTCGTTCATGTGGAATTTTCTGGCGGGCGGCGCAAACCTCACAATGTGGGTGCAAAACATTGACGACCCGCCCAACTTGCCATTTGCCGATCGTCCGGCCTTTGTCGCTCTCGTGGCGATCCACGACGCGCTCAAGCCCACGCCGCTGTTCCGCCCGGGCTCTTGGCTGCTCGTTTGCATCGCGGTCTGCGCGTTGGCATGGCGGCGCCGCAACACGCCGTCGGGAACGTTTGCCATCGGGGTTTGCGGATCGGCCGCGGTTTACGTGCTGACCTTCTTTGCCGTCGGCGTCGCCTCGGATTTCCGCTATGCCTACTGGGCGGTGCTCGCCGGCCTTACCGGCGCGATCGCCGTTGCGCAGAGACGAGATGAACCGCCAAGCTGTTGACGGGATGGCGGGAGCGGCGGATGGCGCTATGAACGCTGAAGTCGAAACTCGTTCGGCACATCGGTCCTTGCGCGCTCTTATGATCGCCGCCGGGATCAGTACGTCGATCCTTTACGTCGTCGTCGGACTTATCTCCGAGCTGCAGATGTTCGGTGACGGATCGATCTTCTCCTACGCGGTCGCCGCACAGGATGCCTGGTCATTCCACTGGCACAACATCTCGGGCCGTTTGTTCACCTACGTCTTTGCCTACATCCCCGCCGAGGCCTATGTCGCCCTGACCAAGAACGCGAAAGGCGGCATCGTCGTCTACGGATTGCTGTTTTTCTCGGCCCAAATGCTGGGGCTCCTTGCGACGCTGGCGGCCGACCGTACGACCAGCCGCGTGATTTTCGGATACGCCTGTCTGTCGACCGCATGCCTTTGCCCGCTGGTCTTCGGCGCGCCGACCGAAATGTGGATGGCGCATGCCGTGTTTTGGCCGGCGCTTGCCGTCTGTCTTTGCGCCCCGAGCAATCTGCGTGGCGCGGCCGCCGTGTTCGTCGGGCTGCTGGCGCTCTTATTCACGCACGAAGGTGCAATCGTTCTCTCGGCTGCAATCCTGTTCGCCCTGTTTCTGCGCGGCTGGCGCGACGTAATATTCGTCAGAGCCCTCGGCTCGTTTTTTATCGTGATGACGATCTGGCTCATCGTCAAGATGACAATACGGCCCGACGATTATATTGCCGGCGTTCTCGCTGCGGCCGCGTACAAATTTATCGACATCAGGAATCTTGCAGAACCCGCCTTCCTATCGCTGCTTACTGCGCTGGCGGGCTACGCAATCGCGGCCGTCCTGCTTCGACGGCTAAATCCGGCAAGAGCGCATGCTTACGCAGCCTTTGCCTGCGCCGCCGCCCTCGCTGTGTACTGGGTCTGGTTCGACAGATCACTCCTCACCGAGGCAAGGTACAATTTGAGGACGGTCCTGCTGATCGTGACGCCTGTGCTCGGCGTTCTGGCCGCGGTGCATGCAATGCACGAAGAGGAGCGGCGAAAATCTCCGCTTCCGCTCTTGGCGCTGTTGGCGGGCACAGTAGAGAAGAGCCTGAATCCGCGGATGATCTCCGGCGCAATCCTGCTGACGATGCTCGTATATGCAGTCGAGACGTCGAAATTCGTCTGGGCGTGGGTGGACTACAAGGCGGCGGTGCGAACGCTCGCGACGGGGATGGATTCTGATCCGGCCCTCGGCGACCCCCTTTTCGTTTCGTCGAAGCGTATTGGCAGCAACCTCAACCGGCTCGCATGGAATTCGACGACCCCGTACCTATCGGTGCTCGTGGCGCCGCAGCTCAAACCGACCCGTCTCGTCGTCGATCCGGACGCGGGCTACTTTTGGCTTTCGTGCAAAACCGCAATGAGGAGCGAACAGACCAGCACCGCCATTCCGGCGGCAGGCCGGCGCCTCGTTCGGCTGCACGCGTGCCTGCATCGCTAGTGTCGTACTGGGCGCTACGGTTTTGCTGCCGGCGCAGGCAGCGGCGCGGTCCAAGCCTTGTAGTCGGCCTCGGAAACGCTCGGGAGCTTTTTCAGGAAGGCCACGATAGCCCAGATGTCTTCGTCCGTCGCACCGGCGGCTCCGAAGCCTGGCATCCCCGTCATGTTGATGCCGTTCTTGATCACCCAGAACAGTTGCGACGGCGTGACCTCAGGGACGACGTCCTTGAGGTCCGGTGGATCCGGATGCAGCCCTTCTGAGAACTTGGCCCATTTCACGCCGGGGGCGCCGTGGCAATTGACACAGCCGTGCTCGTCAAATTCGCGTGCCCCGGCCTGCACCTTGGCGGGATCGTCGAAACCGGGGGGTGGCTGATCATGCGCATGGCGAACGATCGAAGCGGTGCGAACCTGGTTCAGCGCCCATTTCACGATTGCCGGCTCCTCCGCCGTGCCGGCCACGCTATAGAACCCGCCACAGAAAAAGACCGCAGCGACGACGGCGAAGACAACTGCAAGTGCACCGATTGCTGCTAAAATTTTCATTCGTGTTCTCCTGTAGCGGCTGTTGCGTTTATTCCGCCCGGTCTTGGGATTCTCGACCGCGCCATGCGGCGCGTCCCGTAGTCCCAGAGTCTACTTATAAGCCAAAATCGGAAGTTGAGTTCCAATGGACGTCCAGATCGGCGCCTATTTTTGCACCTCTGGGACGCTTCTGCCCTACCCGTTATAGCCACCGTCAATGTGGACATGTCAGAGCCGCCGCTTCGGGTCATCCGGGCCTACAGCCGCAACCGGGCAAGCGAGGCATCACTCGTAAAGACGCTTTCGAAATGCGCAAGAGTACCTTTAGATCGCTGTTGCGCATGTTTCCACGTTGGTGGGTTCCATTCCACACCAGGCAGGCACTGGGTCGCGACAAACCAATCCGCCGGATTGGCCCCGATTGCACGTCGGAAATCGCAAGGCTGCGGCGATTTACTGAGCAATCCCAGCCATAAAACCATAAAATCGAATGCAGCCTGTGTTGCTGTTCGGTTTTCCGCGACGTGACGGATGGCATTGCGCGAGATCTTTTCCCGCAACTCCGGCAGCAAAAGCAGCATTTGCAATATTGAAACGCATTCCTCGACGGACTGCGCGACAAATCCGGTATCGCAATCGCGCACGATCGCCATTTCCGCCGGATTGTTCAAGACAACGGGGGTTAGCCCAAGCGACATCGCCTCGATGAGCGCATTTTCGGCCGTGCCGTAATGATCGGGCTGCAGGGGATAGAAGAAGATATCCGCATCGGCAAGCGCGACCGCCGGCTCTGCCGTCTCCCCATGAAACGTCATGCGTTCCGGACGGCGCATCGCCCGCGCGCGTGCAGCAACGGGACCTGACGGATCGATGGCGCCCCAGACCGAAACACGGATATCGTCGCCGGTCAGCGCATCTATAGTGTCGAAAAATCCCGGATGCATTTTCACGAAGTCGACGGTCCCGAGATACGCGATAGCGGGATTTCTATTGCGTACGGGCACGCGTCGGTCGGCGCGCGGGAAACCGAAGCCGCTATTGATGACCGCGAGCTTACTTCGTGCCATCTCGGAAAGGAGGGCCGACGAGGAAATGTCGAGCGAAGCCTTCGTCGTGAAGACGAAGCGCATCGCCTCTTCCATCAGCCCAGGCGGGATTAGCGGTTTGCTGACACCCGAAATATGCGACCAGAAGACCGTGCGCATCGCCGGAAAGGCGCAGCGGGCAAGACATTCGAACAGCCGGGGGTGATTCCAGAATTCGAACTGGACGATGTCGGATTTGCTTGCCAGTTCGGCCACCTGCTCAAGACTTGCCGCGGTGACAACGCGCGCTCCGCCGCTTTCGATCAATTCGAGGTAGCGCCGGTCGCGCGGCTGTTCGAGCAAGACAAAGGTCTGCTCCACCTCTTCGGGCAAGACGCCACGAAGGGCCGCATGCGCCTTGCCGACACCGCCGCCCAGATGCGGCGTGACGTGCAGGATTTTCATTCGGCCGCCACCGCCGAAAATGTGCGATTGACGCCGCCCGGCGGCTCGATGTTTGGATCGAGGGGAACGAGCTTCTTGAATTTCTCCAACAGCGGCAGGCGGTGAGCATCAATGTTGTCCGGCAGGCAGTGGCTCAGTTGCCCGCAATTGCCGCACACGCCATTCTGCCGTCGTCGCCCCTCAAGATGTTGCAGACGCAGCGCATTCATACGCTCGGAATTCCAAATCTCCTTCATCGATTGGCGGCGAACGTCGCCGATCACCAGCTTGCGGCCCCAATCCAGGAAACAGGAGCTGACAAGGCCGTCGGCGTTCACCGAATAGCCGTAGAAAATGTACGGGCAGGTATCCGTGTCCCCGATGTCCTGCTGGTAGATGCCTTTGCTAATCTTGACGCCGGTGTGTTCTTCGATGTCGAATTCCGGCCAGCATGGAGCAAAATTCTCGACGAAAATGCGGTCGCAATGATCGCCGAAGGTGTCAAAGAATAGCTGGCGCTCTGCGTCGGTAATGAGCTCGCCAGGAATCTTGACGGCGATTTCGCAAGTGCCCCTGTTCTCGTAGATCCATTTGACGTTCTCGACGAATTTCCTGAAGTCGAACTTAAACCCGGTAAATCGCGCGTAGGTCTCCTCGGTCATGCCATCGACCGAAATATTGATCTTGTCGATGCCGGCTTCAAGCACAGGCCCGACCCGGTCGGGCGAGAGGAACGTGCCGTTCGTGGTGGTGTCGATATAGTCGATACGTTTCGATTTCTTGGCGTAAGCGACCATCTCGGCCAGCCGCTTGTTGAGAAACGGCTCGCCGTCCTTGTACATGCGCAGAACTTTGATGGGCTTATCGAACTCCGCCAGGTCATCGACGATCTTCTGGAAGACCTCAAATTTCATCACGCCCTGGAAGCGCCCTGTCTCGGCGATCATGTCGCGGTGACCGGTGGGGCAGAACGTGCATTTGAAATTGCAGGAACTGGCCGGATCGGCGAACACGATGAAGGGCGTCGCCAACGGGATGACCGTTTCCAGCGGCGTCCGTCCTGCGAGATTGATTCGCGGTTCCAGCCGAGCTTTCATGGCGTATTCCTGCAATAAGAGGCATCGGCTGGCTGTTTTAAAGAAGAATGGTTAACAGGGATTAACCAAGCCGGTGCCGGCTCGGCGGCTAGTCGAATGTGCTAACGCGCGCCGCGCACGCCGATGACGGAAGGCGGATCGGCCGGGTTGTCCGGGCGGGCGCCGAAGCGCAGCAGGTCGCGGCGGCCATATTCGTCGGCGATGCCCTCGGCGATCTGCCGGATCGTGACGGGAATCCCGGAGCAGATATTGACCGGGCCTTGCACGGTATCAAGCGCGGCCTCCACAATCATCCGCGCGGCGTCGCGCACATCCAGATAGTCGCGGATTTGTTCGCCACTGCTCAATTCGGCCGGCTCGCCAGCCTTGAGCTTGGCGCGCAGGTGAGGCACCAGCCGCCGCTCATTCTCACCCTCCCCGTAGAGGTAAAACAACCGGCACCAAGCGAATTCGACGCCGTGACGCGGAAGCGACTGCGAGAGCGCCTGGAAGGCGGCAACCTTGGCGGCGGCATAGGGCGTCGATGGCCGCAGCGGCGTCTCGATACTCAGCAGTCCGGCGCCGAGATCATATTCAAAGCAGGTGCCGATCCCGACCAAGCGCCGAACCTTGGCATCGATCGCGCCCTGCCCGAGCCGCAGCGTTCCCTCCAGGCATTCCCGATTGATCGGCGAATGAAGATAGCGGCCCGGTTCGGCATACCAGGCGACATGGATTACGGTGTCGACGCCGCGGCAAACATCGGACCACCAGGCCGCGCTTTCGGACCACAGATCCGGCGTCGCGATGATTTTTTCGATCGTAGTCGACTGTGGAATCCGATCCTGCTTGTCTTCTCTGACAACGACCCGCACCCGGCAATTTCGCTTGGCAAGCTCTTGCAGCACCTGCCGGCCCACAAAGCCGGTTGCCCCCGTGAGCAGAACGAGGCTCGTCATACGATTTCCAGCATTGGCACGGCCGTAACAAATTTCGTACCTCGTTCTGCCAGACTGGCGTTTCCTTTCTTGATCTCAGCCGCGATGTTCCAGGGCAGGATCAGCAGGTAGTCTGGACGCCGTTCCATCAGCACTGCCGGAGGTAAGATGGGGATGTGGCTACCTGGCATAAATTTACCCTGCTTGGCGCTGGCAGCATCGCAGACAAACGGTAGCAGATCGGGTTTGACGCCCGCGTAATTAAGCAACGTGTTTCCCTTGGCGGCGGCTCCGTAAGCGGCCATTTGTTTGCCCGCGCGTTTTTGCTCCAACAAGAACAGCAAAAGGTCATCCTTGAGCCGGTCGGCCCTTGCCTGAAAATCCTGGTAGGTGGCGAGCGTCTGCAGACCGCGCCGCGCTTCTACCGCCAACAGCGCGGTGACTGCGGCAGATGTCGGTCGATGGTCCTTGGCATGGCAGCCGTAAAGTCGCAAACTGCCGCCATGGGTAGGGAGCTCTTCGATATCCCAGATGCGCAAGCCGGCAGCCGTAAAGATGCCTGCAACAGTATACAGCGACAGATAAGAAAAGTGTTCGTGATAGACAGTGTCGAATTGGGTATGCTCAAGCAGCCGCATTAGATGTGGGAATTCGAGTGTGATGGTGCCGCTAGACTTGAGTGCAGCTTTCAGCCCACGCGTAAAGTCGTCGATGTCGGGCACGTGAGCATAGACGTTATTGCCAACGATAAGATTCGCCTGTTTTCCATCGGCAGCTAGTTGTCTTCCCAGCGTCTCCCCAAAAAATTTACGGATGACGGGAATGCCAAGCTGCTCCGCAGCCTCGGCGGTGCTGGCCGTGGGTTCGATACCCAGGCAGGGAATGCCAGCAGCCAGAAAGTTCTTAAGAAGGTATCCGTCGTTTGATGCAACCTCGATGATGAGACCGTCGCGGGTCAGTCGTAATTCGCGGATCATCTTCTCGGCATACCTTGCCGCGTGGGCAAGCCAGCCGGTCGAGGTGCTGGAAAAATAAGCGTAGTCCGAACTGAATAGTTCGCCTGCCGTTGCGTAATCCTCAGTCTGCACCAGCCAGCATTGATCGCAAACTTTGATTTTCAGCGGGTAATATTTTTCGGGTCGCGTCAAATCGGCGGCAGTCAGATAAGCGTTAGACGGCGGCGCAAAGCCGAGATCGAGGAACGTATGAGTGACGGAAGAGCCGCAGTGGCGGCAGTTCATAACGCCACCCCTGCAAATTCTTCGTTCAACATCGGATGCTGAGAATCCCTAAGCAACAACTTGCCTATTTGATGCGGCCAGGAAATCGCCAGCATCGGGTCTTTCGGATTGAGCGCGCCTTCGGCGGCGGCGTCATACGCAGCTGAATGGCAGTACAATAATTCGGCGTCGTCGGTCAGCGCCTGAAAACCGTGGGCAAAACCTTGCGGAATGAGGAGTGCGCGGCCATTGTCGGCGGAAAGGCTCTCGGCGTGCCAACGTAAAAAAGTCTTTGACCCGGCGCGAATATCGACGGCGACATCCCACACTTCACCGCGGATGCAGCTCACAAGTTTCATTTCGGCATGGGGAGGATACTGAAAATGCATACCCCGTACCGTGCCTCGGCCGGCAGTATAGCTGTGATTGATCTGAACGATGGGTTTGTTCCAGCCGGCGGCACCGAGTTCCTCGGCGCAAAAAAGGCGCGACAGGAACCCGCGCGCATCACCCAATCTTTGGCGCTCGATGCGTTTGAGTCCTGCCAATGGCAGGTCGGTGATTGATAGCCGGTTCAACACAAGGCCTCATAAGCAGCGATTTCTGACTGGCACAGGATCAGCGCATCCGCACCGCCGTGCTGCGCCCGGTACCAGGCCATTGTCTGATTAAGTGCTTGCGCCAACGTCAACTTTGGCCTCACGCCCAGCGCCACCCACGCCTTGGCGACGTCCAGCGTGAGCCAACCGGATTCGTGCGGGCCTTCTGGGCTCTCGTTGTAATGGACGTCGCCCTTGCCGTAAGCGGCCCGCGCCACTTCGACCAGTTCGCGCACGGTCACGGCCTCACTGGTTTCTGGGCCAAAGTTATAGGAATCGGCGAGCGCAGATCGCTCCCACAGCTTGTGCGCTAACGTCATGTAGCCGGCCAGCAGATCCAGGACGTGTTGCCATGGGCGAACGGCCTGCGGACGGCGGACCTGCAGTGGCCGGCCCGCCTGCCAGGCGCGTACTGCATCGGGAATAACACGATCGTCCGACCAGTCGCCTCCGCCGATCACGTTTCCGGCCCGGGCGCTCGCGACCGCGACGCCTTGAGCTGACAAGAAGGCATCCCGGTAGCTAGCGATGACGATTTCGCAGGCAGCCTTACTGGCACTGTAAGGGTCCAGCCCGCCGAGCGCATCGTCTTCACGGTAGGGCCGATATTCTTCATTGTTGCGATAGACCTTGTCGGTCGTCACCATCACGGCCACACGTGCGCTCTCGATCCCGCGCAACGCATCCAGCACGTGGACCGTGCCCATCATATTGGTCGCGAACGTTGCGCGCGGCTCCCGGTAGCTCGCGCGCACCAAGGGTTGGGCTGCCAAATGGAAAACGATCTCAGGGTGCGCCGCTTGGACTATCTCGGTGAGCGCCGTCGTATCGCGAATATCGCAAAAATGGCTTTGGCAAAACGCATCGATTTTTGCCTCGGCGTACAGATTGGGCGCGGTCGCCGGGGGCAGACTGATGCCCGTTACCTTGGCTCCCAGCCGATGAAGCCAGAGCGTCAGCCAGGAGCCCTTAAACCCCGTATGACCCGTAAGCAGGACGCGTTTGTCGCGCCAGAACGACGCACTTATTGCGTCCGTCAATGCCAGATTTTCCATGGCGCCTTGCCGGATGCCCATAGCTCTTCCAACATGGTCTTGTCACGCAAGGTATCTATCGGCTGCCAGAACCCGCGATGCTCGAACGCCATCAACTGCCCCATGGCTGTGAGACGAATGAGCGGCGATCTTTCCCAGCTGGTGCCATCGCCTTCGATGAGATCGAGGCAGCGCGGAGAAAGAATAAAAAAGCCGCCATTGATCATGCCGCCATCGCCGCGCGGCTTCTCGATGAATCCGGTCACCTGGTCCCCAGCACGTTCCAATGCTCCGTAGCGGCCGGGCGGACCCACCGCCGTGACCGTGGCCAACCTGCCGTGGCTATGGTGAAATTCAATGGCAGATCGAATGTTCAAATTGCTTACGCCATCGCCATAGGTGAAGCAAAACGACTGTTCGTTCTTTATGTGTTCTGCGACGCGCTTGAGCCGCCCACCGGTCTGTGTGTCTTCTCCGGTATCGACCAGCGTCACGCGCCATGGCTCGGCCTTTCGCTGGTGTACGACCATGCTGTTGTCCGCCATGTCAAAGGTGATGTCGGACATATGCAGGAAATAATTGGCGAAATACTCCTTGATGACATAGCCCTTGTAGCCGCAGCAGATCACGAAATCATTGGCGCCATGCGCCGAATAGATCTTCATGATGTGCCAGAGAATAGGCTTGCCGCCGACCTCGATCATCGGCTTGGGCCTCAGGTTGCTCTCCTCGGAAATGCGAGTACCGAGCCCCCCAGCGAGGATGACGACTTTCATCAAATTTCTTGCTGCGTTGACATCCAACCCCCAAGTGAACCGAACCACTCACTTTCAGACTGCGCGTCTTTGGGCCGCCGCGCTGGCAAGGCGCGGCATCGGCGTCTGCTTGTTGAGCACGGCGCCCCAAAATTCGTGATAGCGTTGCGCTTTGTCCTTGGAGAACAGTTCGATCAGGCTGCAGATTTCCGCCAGCATGTCTTGAAATGACAGTTGTCCAGTCGACGTCAGCAATTTCGCGCACAGCCTGTCCGCTTCGCCCGTAAATCGGGACTCGAACGTGAGCCGCGGATGACCTTTGAACCGTATAAACATCCCTGAAAACCAGCGATCTGCAATGACTTGGCGCTGGGCGATCGGATAGTCGGGAAATATATCCGAGTTGCGCGCCAGCACCGCGCCCTCAAAGCCGCATAGGAACCAATGCAGTTTGTTGATGGCCGGGTCCAATCCCGCTTCTTTGTAAAAGTCGACGTCGCGCTTTTGCGCAGTTTCGGCCGCCCCCCAAGGCCCCACATCGTAGAGATACAGAAGCCGCTGAAGCTTCACGAACTTGCCATTGAGTAGATAGAGCAGGGAAAAAATCTGATCGTGAAACGAAAAATAAAATGGTAGCTCGTTCATGAAAGCGAAGACGCGTTGGACGATTTCCCGCCGCATCGGCGCATAAACAAAGACGTTTGGACCGGAATAGCTCAAGTATCCGTCCACGCGAGCCACGGCATCGTCCGATTCTGCGTTCTGATAGCTCGCGATCGATGTCCCT
>Ga0208715_1000244_pt1 | contig 19186 bp, 16 predicted proteins | sample NGESurshal092012_3_FD_184473 | JGI IMG/M metagenome (GOLD analysis project Ga0208715, IMG submission 184473) | Arctic peat soil microbial communities from Barrow, Alaska - NGEE Surface sample 210 shallow-092012 (SPAdes) | ecosystem: Environmental > Terrestrial > Soil > Wetlands > Peat ... | reverse complement strand
CTACCGCAACATCCGCACCGGCGAACCCACGCCCTGACCCACGCCCGGCGATCCCGGGCCATCAGACCCGTCCTTCAAGATCGCCACTAGCGCTAACGGTTGCGCGGATCATCCTCGACCCCGGATATGGGGCCGCAGTGTGGACGCGGGATACGGGTCGGTCGCTTCGTCCGCGACCGCGACAACATCGCCGTTGGGTCCTTCGCGCCACCCCGCTGGGCACCCCGGGTATCCGACGGGACGGCGTATCCGGCGGTGCGGCGTTGAGGCCCACCCGCCCGCTGGTGGCTCAGCCGGTCGCTCGCCAGCCGGAACCGACGTCCAGGCCGTGCACTGGCCAAGTCATCACGACCCTCGGCTCGCTGGTGATCGAGGCGACGGCTTCCCGGTACCGGTCCGAACCATAAAAGGCGTCAGCTGCCGCCTGCGTCTCCCACACCTCGAGGGTCCGGTAGCCCCCTTCCACCGGTCCCCCGGCGTGGACCAGCGCGCCGGCCGGGGTGCCAGCTTCGTTGACCTTCTTCGCCACCAGCTCGTACTGCTCCCGAGTCAGTTCCGGGAGCTCCGCCAAGATCGCGAGCGCCATGACCCACCTCCGCCTTCCCTGCATCCGGGACGCCACCACGTCCACTCTCATTGCGATCTTGACCGTAGATCGGCTCCGGGCGAAGGAGAAGGAACCGTGGGCGGCACAGCTACCGGCACAGCTACCGGCACATATCCTGCGGAGCTCGGCCCGGTCCGGGCGCAGTGAATATCAGAAGATGAGGCGGCGGCGGGAACGACGATGCGGGAAGCTGAGGCCCCCCGGCGGGGCTCGTTTGGTGATCTCCTCAGCCGGTTCCGAGCGTCGGCCGGACTCACGCAGGAGGAGTTGGCCGAGCGCGCCAAGTTGAGTGTGCGGGGAGTGCGGTACCTGGAGCAGGGCCTGCGCCGTCCGTACCGCGACACCGTGCAGCGCCTGGCACGGGCCTTGGCTCTCCCACCCGAGCAGCACCAGGCGCTGGTCGCGGCAGCAGGGCCGCGGCGCCGAGCCCAGCCGGCGTGCGGTGGACGGGTGTTCAGCGCCGCGCTGCCGACACCCGCCGGTCCGCTGATCGGGCGCGACCGGGAGGTCGCCGCCGTCGGCGACCTGCTGAATCGCGACGACGTCCGCCTCCTGACGCTCACCGGTGCCGGCGGTGTCGGCAAGACCCGACTCGCCGTGGAGGTCGCCGGCCGGCTGCGACAACGGTTCAGCGGCGAGGTGGTCTGGGTGCCGCTGGCTTCGCTGACCGACGCCGCCCTCGTCCCGGCTTCGATCGCCCGCGCTCTCCGACTGTCGGAGCCCGCGACACCGTCGCTGCCCGATGCCCTCACCGGTGCCCTGTGGGATCGGCCGGTGCTGCTGGTGCTGGACAACTTCGAGCACCTGGCGCGCGCCGCCGACGTCGTGTCCGAGTTGCTCGCCAGCTGCCCCGAGCTCCGGGCGCTCGTCACCAGCCGCGCACCGTTGCGCCTGCGCGTGGAGTACGAGTTCCCGGTCTCGCCGTTGACCCCACCCGAGGCGACGGATGTGCCGTCGGTGCACCAGCTGGCTGCGAACCCCGCTGTCGACCTTTTCCTGCGCCGGGTGCAGGCCGTCAACCCACAGTTCGCGCTGACGGCGGCCAACGCCGCGGCGGTCGCCGGGATCTGCCGGTCCCTCGACGGGCTGCCCCTCGCCCTCGAGCTGGCCGCGGCCCGCAGTCGAGTCCTGCCACCGGCCGCCATGGTGTCCCGGCTGGAATACCGGCTCGCGTTGCTGACTGGCGGCGCCCGGGATCTGCCCGCACGGCAGCGCACGATGCGGGAGACCATCGCCTGGAGTTACGACCTCCTCGACCCCGAGCACCAGACGCTGTTCCGGCGGCTGAGCGTCTTCACCGGCGGCTGCACCCTGGCGGCGGCCGAGTCGCTCCTCGGCGGCCACGCCGACGACGTCCTGGACGGCATTGAGGTGCTGGTGCGCAACAGCCTCATCCAGCCGGCGGGGACGACCGAGGACGAGTCCCGGTACGTGATGCTCGAGACCATCCGGGCCTACGGGTCCGAGCGAATCGCGGCTGACGACGTCGGGGAAGAGCTCCGGCGCTGGCACACGAATTACTACCTCTCGTTCGCAGAGGAGGCCGCGCGCGGCTTCTACGGCCCGGCTAGTGCCCGGTGGATGGACCGGCTGGAGCGGGAACTCGACAACCTGCGCGCCGCGCTGGGGTGGGCCACCGACCACGGCGATGCCGATAGTGGTCTGCGGTTGGCAGCTGCTCTGTGGCACTTCTGGTACGTCCGGGGACACGCGACGGAGGGCCGAGCACACCTGGCGGCGCTGCTCGCGCTCCCCCGATCCGCCGCGCTCCCCGCACCGCTAGCCGGCGCCTTATTGGGAGCCGGCCAGCTGGCGATGACCCAAGGCGACCACGCGGCGGCCCAGGCATACCTCACCGAGAGCGTCGCGCTGTACCGGGGAGCCGGGGACCGCCGCGACACCGCCGCCGCCCTGCTCGCCGCCGGGTTCGTGGCGCGGGTCCGCGAGGAGTATGCGGCCGCGAGTCGGCTGTTGGACGAGGCGCTGGCCCTGGCCCGGGCAACCGACTACCCCTTTGTCGCGGCTGCGGTCTTGCACCACCTGGGCATGATCGAAGCCGATGTCCAGCACGACCATGCGAAGGCCCGTCGTCGGCTGGACGAGAGCCTGGCGCTGTATCGGACGCTCGAGCTGCCACGCTTTATCGCACTCGTGCTGCTCAGCCTCGCTGACATAGCGAGCGCGGAAGGAGATCACGCCGGCGCCCGCGAGCTGCTGCAGCAGTGCCTGACCCTGATGGGCCAGGTGCAGGAGAAGCTCGGACTTCCCGGGGCTCTCGACGCCGTCGCTGAAATGCTCGCGGCGGCGGGACGCGTCGAGCCGGCCGCCATGTTGGCGAGCGCAGCTGATCAACTTCGCCGCACAAGTGGCACGCACGCTTGGCCGGTCCCGGCGCGACGCCGGGCCGCATGGCTCCCGACGGCCCGGGACATCCTGGGTGGAGGGGCCTATGCCGCCGCCTGCGCGGAGGGTGAGGCGATGACGTGCGAGCAAGCGATTACTCGCGCACTGTCCGAGCTCGCCGCGCGGGGGCCATCCCGGCTGGAATCCGGGCCGCGAGGATCAGAAGTGGCGGACGGCCTCTCGCGACGGGGCTAGCGTCAGGCCCACGCCAACTGAAGGAGAAGTCCATGCCCAAGTACCTGTTCGAGGTGAACTACACCCTCGACGGTGTCCGAGGTCTGCTGGCGCAAGGCGGGACAGCCCGTCAAGCGGCCGCCCAAGCCGCAGCCGAGAGCCTCGGCGGCGACATCGAGTCGTTCTACTACGCCTTCGGTGACCGGGACCTCTACGTTGTCGCGGATATGCCGGACAACGTGGCCGCCGCCGCCTATGCCCTCGCCGTGAGCGCCGGCGGCGGAGTCACAACGAAGACAGTGCCGCTGCTTTCGACTGCCGAGGTGGACGCAGCCGCCGGGAAGCAGGTCGGATACCAACCTCCGGGCTCCTGACTACCGCTGCACGACACCCGGATCTTCGCCGGCTCGCCGAACGCTGGTGGCGTGCTGCGCACCGCGACGCTGAACAGCTGCCGCTCGGACACCGGGTTGCCCATCCACGGGGCGTGGGTAGCAGTCGCACAGGATCGTGCGCTTAGCACGCGGTCACTTGGTCAGACCTCGGCTGCGGCGGGGTCGCGTAGCGGTCGGAGTTGCCCGTCGCTGAGATCGGTGACGCTGAATTGGTAGCGGCCGAGGAGGTTGTGATGTGGTCGTGCTGCGCGGGTGTCAGGTGCGCGGCGGCTTCGTCGGTGACGGGGTAGCCGTCGTCGCGCAAGGCATCGAGGGCGTCGCCGAGATATGTCGTCGTCCGCAGGACCGCGGCGTTGGTGACGAGGGTCAAGCACAGGGCCTGATCCACCTGGTCGTCGAGGTGGCGGCGACGAACATGGCCCTGGTGGGCGAAGAACAGATCGCGGCGCAGCGCGTGCAGGCTCTCACCCTTGTTCAGTTGCCGCCGTACGCGTCTGCGGAGTTCTTCGTTGGCAACGGAGCGGCACAGGTAGGTGGTGCGCACGAGCCGGCCGTACTCCTGCTCACCGCCCTGTGCGACAGCGGATGCCTCACCCGCCATCCCGGCCGGCGGACCATACGACTCACCGAACACGGCGCAGCCACCCTGCACCACCACCTGGGCCTGGACACCACCGACCACGACTAGGGGTCCGACCACCCAGCCCGATAGACCATCCCCTACGTGCGATGACTGTGCTAGCGAACGACGCAGAACATTCAGATGGCCGGCTCCTCACCGACGCGACCGCCGGCCCGCTCGCGCAGCAGGTCGATATGCCCCAGGTGTCGAGCAGTCTCCTCGATCAGGTGCAGCAGAACCCGGCGCAGCGAGAAGCCGCGCTGCGCCGAGCACATGTCCAGCGAGACGGCTGCCGCCACAACCGCGTCGCAGCGCTGAGTCTCAGCGGCATAGTCGGGCAACAGATCGGCCATGGTGAGGTCCTGGGGCACGTGCAACTCACCGTCGGGGTCGCCCTCGCTCCAGTCGAAGACCAGACCATCCTGACCGGCGAAGACGTCGCGCACCCACGAACGCTCCACATTGGCCAGGTGGCGTACCACTCCGGGCAACGTTAGCTAAGGGAACCCCACCACTCGTTGCCCTGCCGCCATCGGTAGACCGCATACTTCGGTGTCGGTGAGCACCGTTCGGCCGGTGATCTGAACTGGGCTGTCGAAGCGCAGCAGCCCGCGAAGGACAGATTAGGCCAACAAGAACGCGGGGCTGGCGGGCAGCAGCCGTAGAGCAGCGCCCCGCCCACGCCCACGACGAGCAGGCCGGCGGTCTCGGCGAACTGCGTGCGCGGTCGGCCCCGCAACACATGGCCCGCCGCGACGAGTACGGCGAGCAAGGTCGCCACCGCCGCCGGGCGAGCGCCCAGCCGGTGACGGTGACGGTCAGGTTGATGATGCCCAGCGGCAGCGACACCAGCGCATAGCCGAACGCCGCCCAGGTAGGTCCCCCTCCAGTTCGACAGGCGGCCCGGGGTCGGGGAGCTCCTTGATCAGGCCGGAGCCCTGACCGTCCTGCTCGTCGGCGTCGGCGAGCCGCCGACTCCCCTCGGCGCGAACCCGGTCCAGGACGTTGGTGGCCATCCGGTACAGCCACGACACCAGCGCACCCTGCTCTCGCAGCGACCCGACGCCTCCCTACGTCCTCACCGCCGTACCCGCGGTCGCCTGCAGTCTGCACATGCTCGACGGCTCCGCCCGCCGGCCCGGCCTGCACTACCAGGCCCACCTCGTCGAGCCAGTGCGCTTCCCGGCCGACCTCGCCCGACTGGGCGTCGAGGCGACGGAATCGGGCGTCCCAGCCGGGTGCTACGTGGCGTTGCTGCCCCGGACTTGCCCGCGATGGGGCATCGCTGCGATACTGAGACTCGTTATTAGTCAATCAATGGCGCTCGACCCGGAGAGGTACACATGACGGACGACCCGCGCGACCTGCGGCTGACGCCGCAGCGCCAGGCCGTCCTAAACGTGCTGCGCACCGCTGGTGACCACCCCAGCGCCGGCGAGGTGTTTAACCGGGTGCGTCGAGTCCGCCCGGGCATCGGTCCAGCCACCGTCTACCGCTCGCTGGCTCGGTTGGTCGAGGGCGGCTACGTTCGCGAACTCTCTTTCGGCGATGGTGGCGCCCGCTACGACGCCAACACCGACCGACACGACCACCTCATTTGCGACGGCTGCCGCCGTACCGTCGAGGTCGATCTGCCGGTGCCGGACTCGCTGGTCGGAGCCGCTGCCGAGCACACCGGCTTCGTGGTCCACCGGTACGACCTGCAGTTTCGCGGTCTCTGCCCCGGCTGCCAGCCCCCGGCCCCTGACCGGTCCACTGTCTTGACGCCAGCTTCCCCCGTTCTCACACCAGCTCAACTGAAGGAGTCGCCTCGCATGTCCACGCTCGTTGGAACGCAGACCCACGAAAATCTCAAGGAGGCGTTCGCCGGCGAGAGCCAGGCCAACCGTCGCTACCTGTACTTCGCCCGCCAGGCCAAGATCGAGAACCTGCCCGAGATCGAGGAGCTCTTTCAGGAGACGGCCAAGGGTGAGACCGGCCACGCCTTCGGCCACCTCGACTTCCTCGTGGGGGCCGGCGACCCGGCCACCGGTGAGGCGATCGGCGACACCGCGAAGAACCTCGGCTCCGCGGTCGCCGGCGAGACCTATGAGTTCACCGCCATGTACCCGGGCTTCGCCAAGACCGCCCGAGAGGAAGGCTTTGAAGAGATCGCGGACTGGTTCGCGACCCTGGCCCGGGCGGAGAAGACCCACGCCGGGCGGTTCAGGAAGGGCCTGGAGAAGGTCGCCGGCACGGCCACCGCCACCGCCTGACCAGTCCCTGGCTACGCCGGAAGGAGGTCGGGCGCGTCCCGCCTCCTTTCGGCGCCAGAAGGCCCGGCCTACCGTCGTACCGCCGCTGTAGGGAGGGAAATCAGTGACCACCCAGACCTTGGATCGCACCGCTTTCACGCTGGACTACTCGGCCTACGCCGCCCAGCGGGCCGACGCCCGGGCGCAGATGATCGGAGTACGGCGGGAGCGCCGGGTCCGCCTCGGGGACCAGCTGGCGCTGGAGTTCGAGAACGCCGAGACCCTGCGCTACCAGGTGCAGGAGATGCTCTACACGGAGGCGATCCGAGACGAGTGTGAGGTCGAGCACGAGATCGAGACCTATGCGCGGCTGCTGCCCACCAGCCACGAGCTGTGCGCCACGCTGGTCATCGAGCTTGACGACCTCGCCACCGTGCGCGCGGAGCTGCGGCGGCTGCGCGGCATCCAGAACCGGGTAACGATTGAGGTCGGCGGAGAACGCGTGGCCGGGGTCGAGCTGCCCGGTCTGGAGGAGACCGACGACGAACGAGAGACGGTCTCGGTGCACATGCTGCGGTTCCGCTTCACCGACGCCCAGCGGGACGCCTTTCGTGACTCGACGGTCCCGGCCGAGCTGGTGGTCGACCATCCCGCCTACAGCGACGCCGAGCCGTTGACCGGCGTCACCCGCATGCGCCTGCTCGCCGACCTGGCGCTCGAGACTGGCTGACCACCCCGCTGGGAGCTGCCGCCGACAGCTGACCAACCCGGCCGGACGCCGGGCGAACGAATCCGCTACGAAGTGCTGGCGGACCGGCGGCGGTCCCGCTCGGCCAGGCTGGCGAGTCGGGCGTTGTAGGCGGCGAGGCTGGTGTCCTCCCGGTGCTCGCGAACCAGCCGGTCGATCCGGCGGTCGTCGCGCACGGCGTCGCGCTCGTCCGCCCGCATCCACTGCACCAGCAGTACGCCGATAAACAACAGCCCGAACAGGTCACCTGAGGCCCACAACAGGCCACCGGCCGTGTGCTGGTCCGCGAGCAGGTCCGGACTCCACGGCCGGTGCAGCGACTCGTACCAGTCGGCCGCGATCAGCGTGCCCTGGCCCATGATCGACACGCCGAGGAAGGCGTGGAAGGGCAGCGTGGCGAACACGACCAGCATCCGCAGCGGATAAGGCAGCCGTCCCGGCAGCGGGTCGAGGCCGAGCAGCGGCCAGAAGAACAGACATCCGACCAGCAAGAAATGCACGTGCAGCAACTCGTGCAGCACCGGGTTGCGCAACGTGGCCGGGTAGATCGGGGTGAAGTAGAGGGCGAAGGGGCTGATCACGAACAGGAACCCGCCGACCAGCGGATGCCCCACCACCCGGGCGAACCGGCTGTGCAGCAGCCGCAACAGCTGGCGGCGCGGCGGCGGCGGCAGCGTCCGCAGCGCCAGCGTGATGGGTGCCCCGAGGGCGAGAAAGACCGGCGACACCATGCTCAAGATCATGTGCTGCACCATGTGCGCGCTAAACAGCGTGTCCTCGTACGCTGCCAGGCCCGACATCGTCGCCACCACCACGGTCCCCACGCCAAGGCCGAGGAAGGACACCAGCCGCCACGGGGACCAGGCGTCACCACGCCCCCGGAGCCGGTGCACCCCTAGCAGGTAGAGACCCACGACGACGACAAGCATGGCCAACAGGACCGGGCTGACCTCCCAGCGGGTGAGAAGCGTCCACGCCGACAATGGCGGCGGCCCGTCGTAGCCCGCGTCGGTCCCGCCGTGGGCGAGCATCGTCCCGGCGACGGCCGACCCCGCCTGCGCAAGGACTGCCGTCGCCCCGGCCAGGGCGAGCATGCTCACCGGCGAAGCATAGGAGCCGCCCTTCGGTGGCGCTCGGGCGGACCGCAAGCGCGCCGGGCAGGCTCGCAAGCGGCGTTCGGGAGGACCCGGACTGTCGGCATCGACCGGTCTGTGAATAATGGCGCCCGTGACGACCGCATCCGCGTTGGAGCAGATTCCCTCCCACGGGTCCGTGACCAGGCCGAACATGGTCAGCGTCGGGACGATCGTGTGGCTCTCATCCGAGTTGATGTTCTTCGCGGCGCTGTTCGCGATGTACTTCACGATTCGGTCGGTGAACACCGGGGCCTGGCCCCCGACCGACGGGCCCCACCCGGTGCACCTCAACCTGGCCCTGGCACTGCCGAACACGATCATCCTCGTGCTCTCCAGCGTCACCTGCCAGCTCGGGGTCTTCGCCGCCGAGCGCGGGGACGTGCACAAGCTGCGGCTGTGGTACGTGTTCTCGTTGATCATGGGCGCAATCTTCGTCAGCGGCCAGGCCTTCGAGTACTTCGTGGAGAACGAGTTCTCGATCTCCAGCCACCCCTACGGATCGGTGTACTACCTGACCACCGGCTTCCACGGCCTGCACGTCGCCGGCGGCCTGCTCGCCTTCATCGTCGTGCTGCTCCGCTCGACGTACGGCCGGTTCACACCCGCGGACGCCACCAGCGCCATCGTCGTGTCCTACTACTGGCACTTCGTCGACGTGGTCTGGATCGGCCTGTTCACTACGATCTACCTCATCCGGTGACGTCCCCGCCGATCGATCCCGCGATCCCCCTTACTCCCCGAGCACCTGGCTACCCGAACCCGAGGGACTTTCGTTGACATCGACCGCTGCCGGATTCGCCGCTGCCGGCCGGCGCCGCCGCAAGCTGGCGTCGTACGCCGTCCTGCTGACCGCGCTCGTGGTGCTGGGCGTCACCTACGCCGTGCTCGCGCCGCGCGGCCACGCCGCGAGCACGGCCGAGGAGTCCTTCGCTGTGCAGAAGGGCCGGGAGCTATTCCAGACCAGTTGCGCGACCTGTCACGGGATCAACGCCCAGGGCACGCAGGAGGCCCCCAGCCTGATCGGTGTCGGCGCCGCGGCCGTGGACTTCCAGGTCAGCAGCGGCCGCATGCCGCTGGCTCGGCCCGGGCCGCAGGCCGATCGCAAGGAGGCCAAGTACGACCGCGCGCAGATCGACCAGATGGCTGCCTACGTCGCCTCGCTCGCTCCAGGTCCGCAGATTCCCCAGGTGGATCTTGCCGATGGTGACCTCCAGCTTGGCGGCAACCTGTTTCGCACCAACTGCGCCTCCTGCCACAACTTCGCCGGCTCGGGCGGCGCGCTGACCTACGGCAAGTACGCGCCTCGGCTGACTCCGGCCACGCCGGTCCAGGTTGCCGAGGCCATTCGGACCGGGCCAGAGAACATGCCCGTCTTCGGCCCCAGCACCTTCGACGACCACCAGGTCAACTCGATCGTGAAGTACGTCGACTACGTCACCCGGTCGAAGAACCCGGGTGGCCTGGCGCTCGGTAAGTTCGGTCCGGTACCGGAGGGTCTGGTCATTGCGGTCGTCGGTATCCCCGCGTTGTTGGCCATGACCTTGTGGATCGGGGCGCGCGCATGAGCACTCACGACAGCGCCGGCGGCGAGAGCCTGACCGGCAACACGTCCGCCAGCGCCCCGGGCGACACCGGCCGGCCGGCCAACCCGCCCTCCGCGAAGTCCCCCACCGGCCCCGAGGACGTCGGCCCGCGGGCGGACAAGCGCTCCGAACGGCTGGTCGCCACCTGTTTCGGGGTCTCCTCGCTCGCCGCCATCGCCTTCCTCGTGGTCTTCTGGGCGCTGCCGAAGACCGATGTCGCCTACACCCCGCTGCTGGGCGTCTGTCTGGCCGTGTCGCTGTTCGGCGTCGGCGTCGGCGCGATCCTCTGGGCGAAGAAGATCATGCCCGACGAGGAGGCCGTGCAGGAGCGGCACCCGATGTACTCCACCCCGGAGGACGCCGCCAAGACGGCCGCGGTCTTTGCCGAGGGCACGGAGAAGACCGGCTTTGCCCGCCGGCGGCTGCTGCGCTACTCCTTCCTCGGGGCGATGGGCACGCTGGCGCTGCCGATCGTGCCGATCATCAGCGACCTCGGCGTGCACCCCCGCGGCAACGCTCGCCAGCTCAAGACCAGCCCGTGGAAGAAGGGTGACCGACTCACCACCGAGGAGGGTGCCCCGGTCCGGATCGGTGACCTGGAGTACGGCGGCATCCTCACCGTGTTCCCAAACGGGAACACCAGCCCGTCGAACTCGCTGGCCCCGACCGTCTTGATCCGGCTGCGGGCGGGTGAGAACCAGCCGCGGCCGGGCCGGGAGACCTGGGAGGTCGACGGCCACGTGGCCTACAGCGCGATCTGCACGCACGCCGGCTGTCCAGCCAAGCTCTACGAGCAGCAGACGCATCACATGCTCTGCCCCTGTCACCAGTCCACGTTCCTGGTCACCGAGCACTGTCGACCGATCTTCGGCCCGGCCGCCCGGCCGCTACCGCAGCTGCCCCTGGCGCTGGACAACGAGGGCTTCTTCGTTGCCGGCGCGGCCTACCAAGAGCCCTTGGGCCCGAGCTTCTGGGAGCGTTCATGACCACCATGACCGGAAAGGCCATTGGCGGTGGGGCTCGGTACGTCGATGAGCGGCTGACCTCGGCGAACTTCATCCGCCGGTCGATGAACAAGGTCTTCCCCGACCACTGGTCGTTCATGATCGGTGAGATCGCGCTCTACTCGTTCATCATCCTGCTGCTGACCGGCGTCTACCTGATGCTGTTCTTCGACGCCACCGCCCGCGAGGTCATCTACAACGGCAGCTACATGCCGCTCAAGGGCGTGCCGATGTCGGAGGCCTACTCCTCGACGCTGCACATCAGCTTCGACGTCCGCGGCGGCCTGATCATGCGGCAGATTCACCACTGGGCCGCGCTGCTGTTCGTGTCTTCGATCGTCGTGCACATGATGCGGGTGTTCTTCACCGGCGCCTTCCGCAAGCCGCGCGAGATCAACTGGTTGATCGGCGTGGGCCTGATGGTGCTCGGCCTCCTGGAGGGCTTCGCCGGCTACTCGCTGCCCGACGACCTGCTGTCGGGCACCGGACTGCGGATCGCCTACTCGGTGGGCCAGTCGGTGCCCGTGGTCGGTACCTGGTCGACGTTCCTGCTCTTCGGCGGCAACTTCCCCGGTGAGTCGATCATCGGCCGGCTCTACGTGGTGCACATCCTGCTGGTGCCCGGAATCCTGCTGGCGCTGATCACCGCGCACATGATGATCCTTTGGTACCAGAAGCACACCCAGTTCCGCGGCCCCGGCCGCACCGAGGAGAACGTCGTCGGCTCGCGGATGTACCCCTCCTACGCCGCCAAGGGCGGAGGCTTCTTCTTCCTGGTGTTCGGCGTCGTCGCCGCGTTGGGCGGCCTGGCGCAGATCAACCCGGTGTGGATGTACGGGCCGTTCAACCCCTCCCAGGTCAGCGCCGGCGCCCAGCCGGACTGGTACATCGGCTTCCTGGAGGGATCGCTGCGGCTCAGCCCCGGCTGGGAAATCCGCGCCTTCGGGCACACGATCCCGCTGAACATCCTGATTCCGGGTGTGGTCCTGCCCGGAATCATGTTCGGCCTTCTCGCGCTCTACCCATTCCTGGAAGCGGCGTTCACTAAGGACAAGGCCCAGCACCACCTGCTCGACCGGCCGCGGGACAAGCCGGTGCGGACCTCGCTGGGCGTGATGTCGTTGACCTTCTACTTCGTCCTCTGGATCATGGGTGCCAACGACATCGCCGCCCACCTGTTCCGGATCTCGCTGAACTTGACGACGTACATGGGTCAGGTGGCACTGTTCCTGCTGCCACCGCTGATGTACGCCATCACCTACCGGATCTGCATCGGGCTGCAGCGTTCGGACCACGAGGTCCTGGTGCACGGCGTCGAGACCGGCACCATCCACCGGCTGCCCAGCGGCGAGTACATCGAGGTGCACGCCCCGGTGCAGGAGTCCCAGCTGGTGCTGTCCCCGGTCGAGCCGGACCACCCGGAGCGCATCGAGGGCGAGCGCGGCCCGCGTGCGCTGGTCTCCGCGGCTGGACGGGCGGTCGGCAGCTTCTTCGTGGCCAAGAAGAAGGACACCAGCGTCCCGGCCGATCAGCGCGAGCGCGACGACGACACGCTGACCAAGCGCTGAGGTCACCGGACCGGCCCAGCTAGGCTAAGGTCGTCGCTCCCCCTGCTCGTCCATCATAACGAGCGCGAGCTCGGGCTGGTGACCTGTGTGACGAGACGAGCCGCCGGCGGCTCGTCTCGTCACACAACTTCCCGGTGCCGCTCCGGGAAGAGGAGGGGTGCTTCCGCGTTGCCGACGACAACTACGTCGACGCGGACTAGCGGCCGACGTAGTACTCGAACAGCAGGCCGGTAGCCGTCACAACGACGATCACGATACCGATCAGGGCGAGCCACGTGCCGAAGATCAGACCGAGGCCGGTGACTGCGGCCCCAGCCGCCACGGTAACCGGCCAGTAGCTGTGCGGGCTGAAAAAGCCAAGCTCACCGGCCCCGTCAGCGATCTCGGCGTCGGTGCGGTCCTCGGGTCGAGGATCCATCCGGTGCGCGGTGAACAGCAAGTAGTAGGCGATCATGACGCCCAAGCCACCGGCGAGGAACAACACGGTTGTGCCGGTCGGATCACCGCTCAAGATCCAGTAGGCCGCAGTGACGATGAACAGGAAGACGCCCAGGATGGCAAATAGCTTGCCTTCGACCTTCACTGTAACTCCTCCGCAAGCTCGATCCGGGCGAACGCCACTGCCAGGCAGCCGGCGGTCACGGCGCGGGTGCCCCGGCCGGGACGGCCGCGACGGCCGGGACGGCCGCCTGCAGACCCGCCCCTTGGACCCGCATCCGGTCCAGGTAGGAGCGGTACTCCTGGTCGCTGACCGTCCGAACGCTGAAGCTCATCCGGTCGTGGTCGATCCCGCACAGCTCGGCACAGTGCCCAACGAAGGTCCCCGGCTTGGTGATGGTCACCTCAAACTGGTTGATCCGGCCCGGGATCACGTCGCGCTTGAAGATAAACGAGGGCACCCAGAACGAGTGGATGACGTCGGGTGAGGTCAGGATGAACCGCACCGTCTGGCCGACCGGGAGGACCAGCTCCGGCGGCACGCCGGGCTTGCCGGTGACCTGGACGTTCTCCCCCACGTAGTTGAACTGCCAGTTCCACTGGAAACCGACGACGCCGACCTTGACGTCCGGGTTGGCGGACAGCTTGTCGATGTAGTTCTCCTTCATGACCGTGTAGTAGAAGAGCACAGCGACGATGACGAACGGCAGAACCGTGTACAGAACTTCGATCGGCACGTTGTAGCGCACCTGGCGCGGCATCTCGTCATTACGTCGCCGGTAGGCGAAGGCGGCCCACAAGATGAGCCCCCAGACGACGACGCCGACGGTGAGGGCGGCGATCACCGAGCCGACCCAGAGCTCCTCGGCGCTCTTGCCCTGCAGGGTTGCGGGCCGGGGTAGCCCCATCGAGAAGGATCGCTTGACGTCACAGCCCGTGACCGCAGCCGCCATCACTACGCCCATCAAGGCCACGCGAAGGCGTCCGGCCGGCCGACGGACGTGTGTTCGGGGGGAGCCGGTAGAGCGGTTCGGACTCAACCTCATGCCTCTCCAGATACTGGCGTCGTTCGGCGTTCCGGTCACAGGGCGTCCGGCGCGTCGACGGCTGGCGGTGCGGGCCGAAGACTAACGCAGGCGGACCACCCGCGTTCCGGGCGCCCGGCCCGACCGTCTCCAACATCGTCGCCGTCACGGACGGGCTGGCCCCGCCGCTTGCACTGCCGGCTCGACTTCGGTGAGCTGGCCGGCTGATCGGCCCGCGTCGTCAGGCCAACAAGTCGGCGTGAAATGTGGCCGCAGCGGTGGTGGACGGCACGGGTCTGGCCGTGGCGTCGACCTGGCCGACGGCCCCAGCAGCCACGCATGCTGGACCTGACAACTGCCCACTGAGACGACACCCAGGGGGATCGACCCCAGGTTCGAGGCTGAGCATGCCGATCTATAGCGGGCCAACTGCGGGTCAATCCGACACCATGCGGTCCGCGGTGGCACTCGCCTCCGGAGGCCTCCTTGTCAGATTTCGCGGTGCCCGCCGCCGACCCGATCGATGCCAAGGTCCTGCTCGGTGTCCTCGCCCAGGTGAAGGCCGGCGACTTCACCGCTCGGATGCCGCTGGACCGGAGGGGGGTGGCCGGCAAGGTCGCCGACGGTCTCAACGAGGTCATCATCGCCAACCAGGCGCTCGGAGCCGAGCTGAGCCGGGTCAGTCGGGTGGTCGGCAAGCAAGGCGAGCTCTCCCAGCGGGTGGTGCTCGGCGGCTGGACCCAGAGCTGGTCGGGCAGCGTCGAGTCGGTCAACAGCCTGATCGATGCGCTGGTGCGCCCCACCAGCGAGATGCAGCGGGTCATCGGGGCGGTGGCCGGCGGCGACCTGAGCAAGAAGGTGTCCGCCGACGTCCGCGGCGAGATGCTGGACCTGAAGAACACCATCAACGCCATGGTTGACCAGCTCAACGGGTTTATATCCGAGGTCACCCGGGTCGCCCGCGAGGTGGGAACCGAAGGCAAGCTCGGTCAGGCGGCGGCGGTCACCATCGAGGTCGGCGGCGTCTGGAAGGACCTGACCGACAACGTCAACTTGATGGCCGGCAACCTGACCGGCCAGGTGCGAAACATTGCCGAGGTGACCACCGCGGTGGCCAACGGCGATCTGAGCAAGAAGATCTCGATCGACGTCAAGGGCGAGTTCCTCGCGCTGAAGAACACCGTGAACGCCATGGTGGACCAGCTCAACGCCTTCGCCGGGGAGGTGACGCGAGTCGCCCGCGAAGTCGGCGTCGAGGGGAAGCTCGGTGGCCAGGCGCAGTCCAAGGAGGTCGCCGGGGTCTGGAAGGACCTGACCGACAACGTCAACCAGCTCGCTGCCAACCTCACCAACCAGGTCCGCGCCATCTCCGAGGTGGCCTCCGCGGTAACCGAGGGCGACCTCACCCGCCAGGTCCGGGTCGAGGCCAGCGGCGAGGTGGCCGTGTTGAAGGACAAGCTCAACGAGATGATCCGCAACTTGCGCGAGACCACCAGGCAGAACATCGAGCAGGACTGGCTGAAGACCAACCGGGAACGGTTCACCCGCATGCTGCAGGGCCAACGCGACCTTTCCGCAGCGTCCAGCATGATTCTCTCCGAGCTCGCTCCGCTGGTGTCAGCCCAGCACGCGGTCTTCTACTCGATGACCAGCCCGCCAGACGGTGGGGAGCCGGTGCTGCAGATGCAGGCCGGCTACGGCTATGAGGAGCGACGGCGCCTGTCGAGCTCGTTCCGGCTCGGGGAAGGCCTCGTCGGCCAGTGCGCGCAGGAGAAGAAGCGGATCCTGCTCACCGAGGTCCCCGGCGACTACGTGCGGATCAGCTCCGGACTCGGTGCTTCGCCGCCGCTGAACATCATAGTACTGCCGGTGCTGTTCGAGGGGTCGGTGCGAGCGGTGGTCGAGCTCGCTTCCTTCTCTCCGTTCAGCGCCACCCACCAGGCTTTTCTCGATCAGCTGCCGGAGAGCATCGGCGTGGTGCTGAGCACCATCGAAGCCAACACCCTCACCGAGAACCTGCTGAAGCAGTCGCAGTCGCTGGCTCAAGAGCTCCGCACGCAGCAGGAAGAGCTCCGCGAGTCCAACGAGGACCTGGGTCGACAGGCCCGGTTACTCGCCGAGCAGAACATCGAGGCGGAGCAGAAGAACCTGGAGGTCGAGCAGGCCAAACGCCTGGTCGAGGAGAAGGCCGGTCAGCTCACGCTCTCGTCGAAGTACAAGTCCGAGTTCATCGCCAACATGTCGCACGAGCTGCGTACACCGCTGAACAGCCTCCTGGTCCTCGCCGAGCAGCTGCAAGACAACCCTGATCACAACATGACCGAGACGCAGGTCGAATACGCCAGCGTCATCCGGGCGTCCGGCAACGACCTGCTGAGCCTGCTGAACAGCATCTTGGACCTGGCCAAGGTCGAGTCTGGCACCGTTACCGTCGAGATGAACGTCGTCTCGGTCGGCCAGCTCCGGGCGGCCCTGCTCCGCGAGTTCGAGCAGGTTGCCCAGGTCAAGGGCCTGGGTTACTCGGTCGACATCACACCCGGCACCCCGGCCGAGTTGGTCACCGACCGGCAACGGCTGCACCAGATAATGACGAACCTGCTTGCCAACGCCTTCAAGTTCACCCAGCACGGCGAGATCCATGTTCAGGTTGGCCCGGCCGAGGACGGATGGAACTCGGAGTCGGAGTCGCTGATCGCAGCACCGTCGGTCGTGGCCCTCGCGGTCCGCGACACCGGCATCGGCATCGAGGCGGGGCAGCAGGCGCGGGTCTTCGAGCCGTTCGCGCAGGGCGACGGCACCACCGCCCGGCTGTACGGGGGCACGGGGCTCGGCCTGTCCATCAGCCGGGAACTCGTCGGCCTGCTCGGCGGCGATATCACCGTAGTCAGCTCTCCCGGCGCAGGCAGCACGTTCACGGTCTACCTTCCGGTCGGTCGGGCGGCTACGATGGCCATGCCGGCTGCCGTGGTGAGCGGCCTGCCGGCGCAGCGCCCCGCCGCGACCGTCACGGCCGATGGGCGGGCGGTTCGGCGGGCCGGTTTGAAGCCGGACGAGCCCCGCCTGGAGTGCTTGGCCGACGGCGCCTTGGCCGGCATCAAGGTGCTCGTGGTTGACGACGACTTCCGCAACATCTTCGCGATGACAGCGCTGCTGGAACGAGGCCACGCCGAGGTCACGGTGGCCGAAAGCGGTGCCGACGCCCTTGCCGCCTTAGAGCGGATGCCGGACATCAACCTCGTCCTGATGGACATCATGATGCCGGAAATGGACGGGTACGCCGCGATTCGGACTATTCGGACGCTGCGGCGCTTTCAGTCCCTGCCCATCCTGGCCGTCACCGGCAAAGTGATCTCCGGCGAGCGCCAGCGCTGCCTCGACGCCGGAGCAAACGACTGCGTGTCCAAACCGGTCGACAGCGCCGAGCTGCTCGAGGCCCTGCGGCCGTGGCTGCCGGCCGCTGTGCCTGCCAAGCCATGACGGGCCGTCATGCGGGTCGCGAAGCCAGGTTAGCGATGCGCCGACAGTGATACGCGATCACTCCGGCGTACCCATCCTGCTGGTCGACGACAATGCCGGCAAACGGCTGGCGCTGAAGTCTGTGCTGGAATCGCTCGGGTACGCCATCGTGGAGGCTGACTCCGGACGCGCCGCCCTGCGATGCGTCCTGACCCAAGACTTCGCGGTCATTCTGCTCGACGTCTGCATGCCGGAGATGGACGGCTTCGAGACTGCCGGGCTAATCCGGCAGCGCCGGCAGTCGGAGATGACCCCGATCATCTTCCTGACCGCATACGCCAGCAACGAGATCGTGCCGATCGATCGGTACGTCGAGGGTGCTGTCGACTTCATCTTCGCCCCCGTTCAACCAGACGAGCTGCGGGCCAAGGTTTCGGTCTTCGCGAACTTGTTCATCAAAGCCGAGACACTGGCCACCCAAGCTCAGGAACTGCAGACGTCCACCGACCAGCTGCGGCTGCTCACGGAGTCCGCTCCAATCGGTATCTTCCAGACGGACAGCCACAACCGGTACTTGTACACGAACCCGCGGTGGACCGAGATCACCGGCATACCCGCGGCAGCAGCCGTCGGGCGCGACTGGGACTCCATCATCGGCCCGGCGCAGCGGGCCGCCCTCGCCGTCGAGCTGGCCGACGGAACCGTAGACGCGGCCGAGCTCAGCCGTCGATTCGACATTCGGCCGGCAGGGTCGCCGGCGCGCATCGCCCTGCTGACCGTGCGATCCATCCCGAACACCGTCGGCGGCGTGGCGGGCTGGGTCGGGACGCTGGCGGACGTGACCGCCGAGGCCGGGGCGGAGGCGGCCATGGCGGACGCCCGGGATCGAGCGACCGAGGCATCGCAGCTCAAGTCGGACTTTCTGACCAATATGAGCCACGAGATTCGCACGCCGATGAACGGCGTCATCGGCATGACCGATCTGCTGCTCGAGACTGATCTCGACGCAGGCCAGCGCGACTACGCCCAGACCGTGCACGCCTCCGGCGCCGCACTGCTGACAATCATCAACGACATCCTCGACTTCGCGAAGGGCGAGGCCGGAAAGCTGAAGATCGAGCGCATCGAGTTCGACGTACGGACCGTTGTCAACGCTGCGGTGGCTCCGCTGCTCGCACCCGCGCAGGCCAAGGGGCTGGAGTTGGTGGCGATCTGTGAGAGCTCGGTGCCCGCCGTGGTCTGTGGCGACCCCGGGCGGGTACGCCAGGTCCTGAGCAAGCTCGTCGGCAATGCCATCAAATTCACCCGGACCGGCGAGATAGCCGTTCGGGTCAGCGGAGTCGGGGTCGTCGGTGCCGACTCCGTCGTCCGTTTCGAGGTGTCCGATACCGGCGACGGCATTGCGCCGGACAAGCTCGCCGTCATCTTCCAGCCGTTCGTGCAGGCCGACACTTCCGACTCTCGCAAGTACGGTGGCACTGGCCTGGGGCTGGCCATCAGCGGGCAGCTGGTCGCCCTCATGGGGAGTGACTGCGGCGTGTCTAGTCAACTGGGAGCCGGCAGCAGCTTCTGGTTCACCATCCGCGCCTCCGCCCCCGCCGACGCCAGGATGGCGGGCCACGCCCTGCCCGCGTCGGGCGGCATGGCCCCCAGCACAGTGCTGCTGGGCGCCCCCCCAGCGACTCCAGATGCGGGCCGACTGCTCTTGGCCGAGGACAATCTGATCAACCAGAAGGTCGCCGTGGCCGTGCTGACCAGCGGTGGGTACCGCGTGGACACCGTGCTGAACGGCG
>Ga0208715_1000224_pt1 | contig 19789 bp, 19 predicted proteins | sample NGESurshal092012_3_FD_184473 | JGI IMG/M metagenome (GOLD analysis project Ga0208715, IMG submission 184473) | Arctic peat soil microbial communities from Barrow, Alaska - NGEE Surface sample 210 shallow-092012 (SPAdes) | ecosystem: Environmental > Terrestrial > Soil > Wetlands > Peat ... | reverse complement strand
CCTCGGAATTGGCCGGACCTCTGTGATTCGGTCACCGACAATTTCCGCATCATCAACCCCAAGGATTTTCGGGTTGTGACGTGAACGGGGTATACAACAAATATATCCACCCAACCTCGCTCTCCACCACGAGCTCGGCGGAGGCATTGCTCGGCGTTATTGCCGGGGGCTCGGGAACGCTTGGCGGCCCGGTCGTCGGCGCCGCGCTTGTGCTGCTATTGAAGAATTACGCCTCGGCCTATATCGAACGATGGAACATGCTGCTGGGTCTGGTGTTCCTGTTCATCGTTCTGGTGATGCCGACTGGAATCGTTCCTGGCCTGGGCAGGCTGGTGACGGGATTACGCAGGGGATCGCGATGACCCCGCTGATATCCAACCATGCACTAGAGATAATCAATCTGAACAAGGCCTTCGGGGGGCTTTCGGTAACGCAAAACGTGTCTCTTGCGATGCGGCCGGGTGAACGCCGCCTAATCATCGGTCCGAATGGCGCCGGCAAGACAACTCTGTTCAACCAGATCAGCGGTGACCTGCGGCCGAATTCGGGCCAGATCAAGTTGTTCGGCACGGACGTTACGCAATTCGCGCCCTACAAGCGCGCGCATTTTGGACTGTCGCGGACCTATCAGATCATTACGCTGTTTACGGGCGATACGCTCGAACACAATATCACGCTCGGCCTGCTCGGTTTGCGGCCTTCGCGCTGGCAGATGTGGCGGCCGTTGTCATTTTACGGCGATCTCGCAACCGAGGCCCGTCGGATCCTCGATGCGGTCGGACTTTTGCATTTGGCGGCACATCCGGTGTCCGATATTGCCTATGGCGAAAAACGCCGCGTTGAGCTCGCAATGGCGCTTGCGCAAAGGCCGCGCGTGCTGCTGCTGGACGAACCATTGGCGGGTCTTTCAAACACCGAGCGATCCACCGTGAAGTCGCTGATCGCGTCGATTCCGCGGGAAACCACCGTGATCATGATCGAACATGATATGGATACCGCCCTCGACCTTGCCGAGACCGTGACGCTGCTAAACTACGGCCGCGTTATCGTCGATGGCGACCGTGATGCCGTGATCGCAGACGAGCGAACGCGTGAGGTGTATCTTGGCGTCTGACGCACTCAGTTTGACAGATGTGCATGCATTTTATGGCGACAGCCATATATTGCACGGCATAAGCTTCTCGTTGCAGCCGGGCGGCGTGCTGGCGCTGCTGGGACGCAATGGTGCGGGAAAGACCACCTGCATCTCGACCATCATCGGGTTTCTGAAACCCCGGGCCGGCGAAATCCGGCTATTTGGAGAGTCGATCGAAGGGCTCAGCCCCGAACGGATCTCGCACCTCGGGATCGGTCTCGTACCGCAGGGACGCCGCATCTTTCCGTCTCTCACGGTTCGCGAAAACCTGGTGGTGGCGCAGCAGCGCGAGAGCACCACCGGCAAGCCATGGAATGTCGAGCGGATTTACACCATGTTTCCGCGGCTGCGCGAGCGCCACGCGCAATTTGCCGGCACGCTCTCCGGCGGCGAGCAGCAGATGCTCGCAATCGGGCGCGCGCTGATGGGCAATCCGCGGGTGCTTCTGCTCGACGAACCGTCGGAAGGTCTTGCGCCTCTGATCGTCGCGGAGGTCGGGCGCACCATCAGGCGCCTGAAGGAGGAAGGACAATCCATCGTTCTCGTCGAACAAAATCGCCAGTTGGTGCTCGACGTTGCGGATCATGCGGTTATTCTCAACACCGGACGCTGCATGTTCGCCGGAAATGCCAGCGACATTCTGAATAATGAGGAGCTGATTGCGCAAAATCTCGGCGTTTTTCACGCTCATTAGGCTAACAATCCACCCACACAAATTGAGGTCAAACAATGAAAATCGGCGTATGCGGAACTGGACGAATGGGATCGGCGATCGCGCAGCGATTGATGTCGGTCGGACACGAAGTTGGTGTCTGGAATCGCAATTCAGCGAAGACCAAACCTCTGACCGACGCGGGTGCAAAGCTGTTCGCTTCGCCATCGGAACTGGTAGAGGGGTGCGAGGTCACCATCGTGATGTTGCTGAATGATGCCGCAACCGAAGCCGTTTACCGCGCGCCGAACGGTATCCTGAAAGCCAAGCTCGCGGGCAAGCTCGTGATCGACATGAGCACAATCCGTCCGGACACCATGAAATCGAACGGGTCTGCGGCGTTGCAGCAGGGAGCCGCGTTTGTCGAATGCCCGGTCGGCGGAACCGTTGGCCCGGCGAAGGAAGGAAAGCTGCTCGGCCTTGTCGGAGGTTCAAAGGCAGACGTCGCCCGGGCGATGCCGATCATGGAACAAATGTGCCGCCGCATCGAACATGTCGGCGAACTCGGTGCGGGCTCGATGATGAAACTTGCGGTCAATCTGCCTCTTCTGGTGTACTGGCAGGCGCTGGGCGAAGCCCTGACCATCTGCAAGCCGCTCAATCTCCCCGCCGACCGGCTGATCGATATCTTGACCGACACGTCAGGCGCGCCGACCGCCATGAAGGGGCGCGGGCCCGCTATCGCCAAGGTTTTGGGCGGAGCGCCGCTCGGCGAAACCGCGTTCGGTCTCAACGCCGCGAAAAAGGACTTGGCCTGCGCGGTTCAATTCGGCGCATCAATTCATGCCGAGCTTCCCGTCACCGCAAGCGCGCTTGCATGCTACGAGGAAGCCGAAGCGGCAGGCCTTGGCGATGCCGATGCAACCGCGATTTCGAGCCGCTGGACCCAGCGCAAAGGCAAGTCGTAGTCGACTCAACTTGTCGCCACGCCCCGCACAATCAACTTTAGCAGCAGAGTCAATTCAATGATCGATCGCAAGAATCGCTATGGCCGCACCGCCGCACGTATCCATGACGCCGACGGCCTCGCCCGTCGGCCGTCGTCGGCCACGATCGATATTCACGCCCACATCGTGGTTTCCCAGGCCGCCAAACTGGCGCAACCACATGTCGATATCAGCCGAATCCCGCTCGCACATTTTGCGGATGCTGCGACCAAAGAAATCAATGCGCAGCAGGAGAAGGATATCAGCGAAGTCATGACCACGATCGATCGCCGTCTGTTCCATCTGGACAAGATGGGCATCGACATTCAGGTCGTAGCGCCGGCGCCGAACCAGTGTTACTATTCGATCGACCCCAAAATCGCCGAAGCCGCCCATCGCCTCGCCAATGATGGCGTGGTGGAATATTGCTCCCGCAAGCCCGACCGCTTTGTCGGGCTCGGCGTCGTCACATTGCAGGAGCCGGAAATCGCGGTCCGCGACCTCGACTACATCATGCGCGAACTGAAATTGAAGGGCGTCGAGATTCTGACCAACGTCGATGGCCAGGAATTATCCGATCCGAAATTCCGGCCGTTCTTTGCCAAGGCCGAGCAGCTCGGGGCATTCATCATGATGCATCCCAACGGATTCACCCATGGCGAGCGCTTGACCCATTTCTATTTCAACAATGTGCTCGGCAATCCGCTCGATACGACGCTCGCGCTTCACAACCTGATCTTTTCGGGAACGCTGGCACGTTTTCCCGATCTGAAGTTGATGGCCGTGCACGGTGGCGGCTATCTCCCCGGTTATTCCGGCCCCATCGATCACGCCTGGGGCGCGCGGCAGGATTCGCATGGCGAGCTGCCGTTGCCGCCGACGACCTATCTGCGGCAGGTCTATCTTGACACCGTGGTTTTCAGCTATCACCAACTGGCCTATCTGATCGACGTGTTCGGCCCCGACCGCATCGTGATGGGCACCGACTATCCATTCGACATGGCCGAATACAATCCAATCGGACATATTGCGGGGGTGCATGGGATGGACGAGGCAACGCTGGCCCAGATCGCAGGCGGCAATGCCGCGAGAGTGCTCGGCCTTGATGTCTGAAGCGCAGGCGCGGTCAATGCGCGCCTGCCGACTTGAACCCCGGTTGCTCGAACGGATGAGATGTCGCGAAAGCCGGCATCGCAAAGCAGCGGTCGGCCAAACGAGATACCACTGGAAAAGCGCCCAGTTCTAGTTTAAGAAAATGCGCACCCACGACCTGGCCGGCGATGCAGATATCTGCCAGGCCCGGCTCGGCACCCAGCGCAAAAGGCGCCGGCGCACGCCGCGCGAGTAGCCGCTCATAGATCGCAAGCCCCTCGGTCGTCCAATGCTTGCCCCAGTCCTCGATCGCCTTGGCATCGGCGCCAAATGTTTTGGCGAGATGATTGCGGACGCGCGGCACCACCAGGGGATGAGCATCGGCGATCGTCATCAGCGCAAGCGAGCGCGCATAGGCGCGCTCCTTGGCGGCCTCCGGTATCAGCCGCGGCTTGGGCTGGATATCGTCCAGATATTCGATAATCGCCAGCGACTGAAACACGGAATGGCCGTCGTGAATAAACGTCGGTACCACGCGCTCGGCATTGACAGCTTCATAGCCCGGCTTGAATTGTTCGCCGGAAAGAATGTCGATCGGAATTTCCTCGAACGGCAGTCCCTTGAGCCGAAGCGCAACCCTCACTCGAAATGACGCAATCGACCGCCAGAAGCCGTAGACTGTTATGCTCATCGGGAGACCCTCTGATTACCTGATCTGCGGCTTCCGCCTACTCTACCATATTATGCTGCTGCCAGCGCAGCAGATAGCCCTGCAATCGCCAGATCATGGCCGAGAGCGCCACGCCCACCAGCATCAGCACGATCACCGCGACCATCATTCCGGACGCCTCCCCCCGCGCCTCCGACTCGATGATCAAGCGTCCAATTCCCCGTTCCGCGCCGATGAATTCGCCGACAATGACGCCAATCAGCGCAAAGGAGATCGCCGGGGAAAGCGAGGCAAACACCCAGGCCATCGTCGAGGGGACTACGACCGTGCGGGTGATCTGCCATTCGCTGGCGCCAAGCAGCCGCGCGACATTGACGAAGCCCTCGTCGATCGAACGCGCGCCCTCGAATGTATTGAAGAACACCAGGAACACGACCACGATCCACGAAGTGACGACTTTCGAGGTGTCGCCGATGCCAAACGCCAGCACGATGATCGGCGCGAGCGCGATCCTGGGAATCGAGTTCACGGCGGTGATGAAGGGTTGAAAAATAGCGCTGAGCCGATCCGAACGCCCGAGAATCAAACCGGCCGCAAAGCCGCTGGACACGCCGGTCACGAAACCGAAGAAGGTATTTTTCAACGTGACGGCGGTTGCGACCCAGAGGTTGTTGTCGGCGCGGGCCATGCACTTGGCAAAGTCGCCATTGAACCAGCCATTGAACACACCCAGCTTGGACTTGAGGCAGCTGAGAATGAGAAATTGCTGGAATATCTCCGACGGTTTCGACACGAAATACGGATCGAGCAGATCGGGCACCATCCAAGGAACGCTGCCATGCAGATCATATCCCCATTGCCAGATCGAAAGCACGGCGACGCAAATCAGCGCCTGCCAAACCAACGTACTGACCGGGCGGCGCGTCCTCATGGGTTGCGCCCTTTGACGAACTCTTCGCCGAGCGAGTGCCAGATATGCTGAAACAGTTCGGCGTAGCGCGGCGTCTCGCGCACCTTCACTGCATCGCGCGGCCGCGCAAAGTCCACGTCGAACATATCCTTGATACGGCCGGGACGCGCGGAAAACAGGATGATGCGGTCCGCCAGTGTCAATGCCTCACCGAGGTCATGCGTCACGAACAAAACCGTTTGCTGCTCGCGTTCCCAGATTCGGAGCAGAACGTCGTGCATATCGATCTTGGTGTGGGTATCGAGCGCGCCGAACGGCTCGTCCATCAGCAGAATCTGCGGTTCGACGACCAGAGTTCGCATCAGGGCGGCGCGCTGACGCATTCCGCCCGACAGCGCCGATGGGTAAGCCTGATCGAAGCCCTGGAGGCCTGCCTGCGCCACGCAGGCCGCAATGCGCTCCTTCCGCTCCGCATCCGGAACGCCCGCCAGTTGCAGACCGTAACCGATGTTGTCGGCCACCGTTCGCCAGGGAAACAGAGTGTCGCGCTGGAAGACATAACCAACATTTGGCGTCGCTTTGCCGGCAATGACCGCCGTGCCATCGATCAGGATCTGGCCGCTGCTCGGCTTCACCAATGTCGCGATCATGTTGAGGATGGTGCTCTTGCCGGAGCCGGACGGCCCCAGCAAGGCAACGAATTCCCCGCGGCGGACGCTGAAGGAGATATCGCGCACCGCCTCGATGGCCGTCCCCGCCAGCTGGAACGATTTGCTCAATCCCCTGACGTCGATACGCTGCACATCCGGCAACTGGGGCAGCGGTGTCGCAGACATGCCCTGTGCTTTCAACCCGGATACGCCTTTCGCGCCGCTTCTATGAAGGTGGGGCTGACGACCTCGGCGATAGTGAGCGGCTTGATGCCGGTCATTTCCCGGAACCAGACCTTTTCGCCACGCGCGAAGCCTCCGCATCGATGGTGGCTTCATAGTCGGTGACTTTCTGCAGCGCCGTGATTTCGAGGATGTTGGCGCTCCGCGACGTGCTGCCGACATAAGGCTCGATCGTCTCATAGATTTCGTCAGGCGAATGCGCCTTGATCCACTGGGTGGCGCGCCACAAGGCCGTGACGAAGGCCTGCATCTTGGGCGGGTCCTTGTCGATCGTCGACTGCAGGGTGAAATGCGCCGTCACCGGGACTTTGCCGCCAATATATTTGTTCCAGATCGTTTCGTCCGTGCCATCGAACAACAGCGCTCCCCAGCCCTGCTCTACCGATTCATTCAGCAACGACAGCGAGCTCACCAGCACATCGACCTGCTTGGTTTTCAGCGAGCCCAGCATGGTGTCGACGTTGCCGGTTCCGATCCATGTGACCTTCTCGTCGAGCCCCATCGTTTCCATATAATACGAAGCCCAGACATGGTTGGTGCCTCCCAGAGACGACACCGAGACGATCGGCTTGCGGCCATCAGGCCTTTTCCAGGCCGTCAACGCCTCCAGCGTCGTGATGCCCTGGTCCTTGAGATCCTTCCGGATGATGAACATCACCGAACTGCTGCGCGTATCGACCGGCATCAGGACGCGCCCGTTGCGGCCGTGATTGCTCAGCTGCATCGGGTGGGTGATGTCGCCGATACCGATGTCTCCTTGCGACGAGGCGATGATCTCGCGCGTCTTCACGCCGCTACCGCCCTGGATCAGCTTGCAATCGAGGCCCGCTTCCTTGAAGTATCCGATTCTGTCAGCCACGAACTGCGTCTGATAGACGGGCACCGCCACCGGATAGATCACGCGACCGGTCTTGTCTTCGGCCCATGCCCGGCCCGCCGAAAGCGAGACGCCACTGCAGGCGATAATCGTCAGTGCCGAACGTCTTGTGAAATGTCTTGTCATCACGCGTGCTCCCTCTCCTTGCTGACGGCTTGCTCCAGGGCGTTCAGTACCGCATCGCCCATTTCCTGGGTCGAAAGCTTTGCCGCGCCCGGTTCGGCAATATCGGCTGTTCGCGCACCGGCTGCCAATGCGGTATCCACCGCCCTTTCGAGCAAGTTCGCATCGTCGGGCCGGTTGAGCGTCATGCGCAGCATCATGGCGACGCTGAGAATGGAGCCAAGCGGATTGGCGATGCCCTTACCCGCGATGTCAGGCGCGCTGCCGTGGACCGGCTCGTAAAGCGCCTTTCGACGGCCGGACCGGTCGACCGGACCCAGCGAGGCCGACGGCAGCATGCCGAGCGAACCTGAGGCCATCGCCGCGCAATCGGAGAGAATGTCGCCGAAGATATTGCCAGTCACCATCACATCGAACTGTGACGGCTCCCGCACGATCTGCATGGCGGCGTTATCGACATAGAGATGGCTGAGTTCAATATCGGAAAACTCCGCGGCATGCAGGGCGATGACCTCCTCTCGCCACAGCACGCTGGTTTCCAAGACATTCGCTTTGTCCACCGAACAGACCCGGCCCTTCCGCGTGCGCGCCAGTTCGAAAGCGGCCCGCGCCACGCGGCGAATTTGATTGGTGGTGTATTGCTCGGTGTTGAAGCCGCGACGCTGCCCGTCGGCGAGCGTCTCGATGCCGCGCGGTTCTCCAAAATAGATGCCGCTGGTGAGCTCACGGATGATGACGAAATCGACGCCCCTAAGCACACGAGCCTTGAGCGGCGCCGACTCGGCCAAAGCCGGATTGGCGACGATGGGCCTGAGGTTGGCATAAAGATCGTACTTACTGCGCAACGACAGCAGGCTCCCCGCCTTTCGCGCGGCCGCAGGAACCTCTGTTGTCTCCGGGCCGCCGGTTGCTCCCCAAACGATGGCGTCGGCTTCGTCCATCGCCTCGACGGTGTCTTGCGGCAGCACCTTGCCGGTCGCCAGGTAGGGAATGAGCCCGTATTGCGCTTCGCGCAGGATCATCGGAACGCCGCGCTTCGTGGCGAACCAGTTGAGCACGCGATGCGACTGCGCCGTCACTTCCGGGCCGATGCCCTCGCCGCCGACCACGGCCACTTTGATCATGTTTGACAAACTGTTCATGCGGATTTCCTTGCGAAGTGTATCCAGGGCCGCTCTGCGCGGTCAGCGGCCTGGAAAGCCCGGATTTCATCGTCGCGCTGCAATGTCAACGCGACTTCATCGAGACCTTCAAGCAGTCCGGCGCGCCGGCGGGGATCAATCTCGAAACTGTGTCGCTTTCCCGACGGCGACGTGATCGTCTGCTCCTCCAGATCGATACCGATACGTCCGGCCCCCTGGGTGTTCTCCACCTCCGCAGCAAGACCATCGACAATCTCCTTATCGACAATGATGGGGAGGATTCCGTTCTGAAAGCAGTTGGCGAAAAAAATGTCGCCGAAGCCTGAACCGATGACGGCGCGGATACCCATCTCCTGCAGCGACCACACCGCGGCCTCGCGGGAGGAGCCGCAGCCGAAATTAGGCCCCGTGACGAGGATTTCTGCCTGTCGATAAGGCTCCCGGTTCAGGATGAATTCCGGGTTTTCCGAGCCGTCCGGCAGATAGCGCAGAGCTCCGAACGCCCATTTCCCGAGATTGCCGCGAACGGAGTTTCCGACGATGCGATCGATGCGGATGATGACATCCGTATCGATGTTGGTGCGCATGATCGGCGCGGCAATTGCCGTCAGTTTGGTGAAGGATTTCGGCATGCTAGCTCTCCATCGTCCGCACGTCGGCAATTGCGCCTGATATTGCCGCCGCCGCCGCCGTGGCCGGACTCGCCAGATGGGTACGGGCACGCGGCCCCTGACGGCCGATGAAATTGCGATTGGACGTCGAGACCGAGCGCTGGCCGGGAGGTACGGTTTCGCCATTGGCGGCCAGGCACATCGAGCATCCGGGCTCGCGCCATTCGAACCCTGCATCGGTGAAAAGCTTGTCGAGCCCCTCGGCCACGGCATCTCGCTTGACCGTCTCCGAACCCGGCACGACCCAGGCCCGCACACCGGGCGCAACCTTGCGGCCACGGGCGACCGCGGCGGCGGCACGCAAATCGCTCAACCGGCTATTGGTGCATGACCCGATGAAGACCCAATCCACGGGCGTGCCGATGATCGGCGCTCCGGGCTTCAGCCCCATATAGTCCAGCGCGGTCTCGATTGCCGCCCGACGCTCTGGATCGGCAATCGCCTTGGGATCGGGGACATGACCATCGACGCCGATGACGTGTTCGGGGCTGATGCCCCAGGTCACCTGTGGGACAATGGTCTCGACATCGATGGCCACTTCCCGGTCGAACACCGCGTCGGTATCGCTCGGAAGCTTCCGCCACGCTTCGACAGCCCGCTGCCACATCTCGCCTTGCGGCGCGTAGGCTCGCCCGCGGATAAATTCGTAAGTCTTCTCATCCGGTGCGATCAGGCCCATCTTGGCGCCGAGTTCGATCGAAAGATTGCAGATGGTGAGCCGCCCTTCGATCGGCATATCTCGAATGGCGCTGCCGGCATATTCGACGGCGTAGCCGGTACCGCCGGCCGCGCCGATGTGGCCGATCAGCGCGAGGATAAGGTCCTTGGCGGTCACGCCGAATGGCAGCCGGCCTTCGAACTTCACACGCATTGTTCTTGGCCGGCGCTGAATGATCGCCTGCGTTGCCAGCACATGCGTCAGTTCGCTCGACCCGATACCGAAGGCCAGGGCGCCCAACCCGCCATGGGTGCAGGTATGACTATCGCCGCAGACGATCAGGCAACCGGGAAGGCTGAGGCCGAGCTCGGGTCCGATGACATGGACGATGCCTTGGCCGGGCTCGTCGATATCGAACATCTCGATGCCAACAGCCGAGGTTTCGGCCCTCAAACCCGCTAAAAGTTCCTGCCCGATCTTGCTCGTGCCAGCCCGTCCGCGCGCCATCGAAATGGCGTGATCCGGGGTGGCGAAGGTCAGTTCAGGATTATGGACAGAAAGGTTGCGGCTCTTGAGATCCAGCAGGCCGCGCGACCCGCCGAGATCGTGCAGCAAATGGCGATCGACGTGGAGGAGATCGGTGTCATGGCCGATATGAGCGATGACGTGCTGGTCCCAGATTTTGGCCAGCAGCGTACGGCCGGGCTTTTCCAAGGCGGGTCCTCCCTTTGGCTTCTATGGCCGACGGCATCCACCGCTAACCGCCGTTTCGCACGGCTTGCTATTCAAAGCGTCCCTTAAGCCCTGGTCGCCGCTATATCAAAGCATAACTGCCTGCTATTCGGCTAGAGCTTGAACCGAAAGATGACAGCCAAACAGGGAGCCGCGAAGCTGATTGTCATTTGCAGTGCAATATCGCACCATCAAATCCCTGAAACCGCCGAAGTGCAAAACATGTCACGCCCGAACAACGTCCTCTGAATTATGTGCGATCAACTTCGCTATGATTATCTGGGTTGCACGGGGCATCCGACCCTGAAGACGCCCAATATCGATGCGATGGCAAAGCGCGGGGTGCGTTTCTCAAACGCCTATGTGCAATCGCCGATTTGCGGCCCCTCGCGCATGTCCTTCTATACCGGCCGCTATATGCGCTCGCATGGCTCCCATTGGAATGGCTGGCCGCTGCGCGTCGGCGAACCGACGCTGGGCGATCATCTCAAGAAAATCGGCGTGCGCAATGTGCTGGTTGGCAAGACGCACATGACGCCGGACCTTGAAGGTATGAAAATGCTGGGGATTGCGCCGGACTCGATCATCGGCGTGCATGTGGCCGAATGCGGCTTCGAGCCCTATGAGCGCGATGACGGCCTGCATCCGACCGGCAGACCCCGCCCCAGATACGATGCGTACTTACGTGAACACGGATATGACGCGGCCAACCCCTGGGAGCACTGGGCCAATTCCGGTGCGGCGCCGGATGGCGCGCTGCAGAACGGCTGGCTGCTCGTCCACGCCGACAAGGCCGCCCGCGTTCCAGACGAGCATTCCGAGACGCCCTACATGACACGCCGCGCGATGGATTTCATCGCGGAGTCGGAACAGGACGGGCGCCCGTGGTGCCTGCATCTGTCCTATATCAAACCGCACTGGCCCTATATCGCGCCTGAACCCTACGCTAGCATGTACGACGCTGGTGACGTACCGCCGGCGATCCGCTCGGAGCAGGAGCGGCAGAACGCGCACCCGGTTTTCGCCGCCTACATGGACATGCGCTACTCCAAGAACATGGCGCGCGACGAGGCGCGCAAAAAGGTCATTCCGACCTATATGGGCCTGATCAAGCAAATCGACGACCATATGGGTGTGCTGATGCATTTTCTGGAACAGCGCGGCCAGCTCGATACGACCATGATCGTCTTCACCTCGGACCACGGTGATTATCTCGGCGATCACTGGATGGGCGAGAAGGATTTGTTCCACGATCAATCCGCCAAGATCCCGCTGATCGTGATCGATCCGTCGGCGGCGGCCGATGCCACAAGGGGCACGGTCTGCGATGCGCTGGTCGAGGCGATTGATCTGGCGCCTACCTTCATCGAATATCTCGGCGGCAAGCCACCGGATCATATTCTTGAAGGCCGTTCCCTGATGCCGCTCTTGCATGGCGAAGCGTCGGCAGACTGGCGCAAGGTCGTGTTCTCGGAATACGACTATTGCATGCAGGATGTTCGGCTCAAGCTCGGCCAGCCCATCGAGCAATGCCGCCTGTTCATGGTGTTCGACGGGCGCTGGAAATACATTCACGCCTCCGGTTTCCGGCCGATGCTCTACGATCTCCTCGAAGATCCGCAGGAACTGACCGACCGCGGCGAAGACCCCTCCTGCAACGACGTCATCTTCCGGCTGCAGTCGGCCCTGTTCGACTGGGCGCTGCATCCGAAGGGTCATATTACGACCAGCACGGAGAAGATCGCTGCCTATGCGAGCCAGCAGCTTCAGGTCAAAGGCGGAATCCTGATCGGCATCTGGGATGAGGCTGAGCTCACCGCGATCCGCCAAAAGATCGGTATGACAGAACTCAATTCGTGATCTTGTAGCCGGTGGCCTTGACGATCGGCTGCCACAGCGCGGTGTTGGCGGCCAACTCCTGGGTGAGACCGTCAGGATTCGTCCCAACCGGGATCAGGCCGATCGCCAACACCTTCTCGCGCACTTCGGGTTTGGCGAGCGACGTAGTAACCGCCGCACTCAGTTTCCTGGCAAATTCCTGCGAGCTGCCGGCCGGCAGCCACATCCCGTACCAGCCATCGGCGACCAGATCGATGCCGTTCTCCTTCAGGGTTGGTACTTCCGGCAGGAAGGGCGAACGCGCAGCGCTGCTCACAGCCAGAATTTTGACGCCACCTCCACGATGTTGCGGGATCGCGTCCGCAATGGTGACAATACCGAAGGGCAGATGGCCGCCGATGAGGTCGTTGATAATGGGCGCGCTGCCGCGATAAGCCACCCGCGTCATCGGAATGCCCAGCACCTGCTCAAGCTTCGATCCGGTGAAATGCGGAATGGTGCCGTTGCTGGGCACGCCAAATGTCGCCTTGCTCGGGTTGGCCTTGAGCCAGACCACAAATTGCTTGAAGTCCTTCGCATCCACAGCAGGGCCGGCAACAACGCCGAACTCGAAACGTGCGAGCAGCGAGACCGGCACGAAATCCTTGTTCAAGTCAAAGCTCGGCTCCGTCTCCACCATCGGCAGCAGATACATCGTCGGACCGGTGGTCACGAGGATGGTGGCTCCGTCGGGGCTGGCGTTCTTGACCGACTTGATTCCGATCAGTCCATCGCCGCCGGTGCGATTCTCGACGATCACAGTCCGGTCGAGAAGCTGGCCGACATGTTGCGCCAGGATGCGGCACAGCGCGTCACCTCCGCCGCCGGCCGCGAAAGGAAAGATTATCTTCGTCAACGGACCGGATTCGCCGAGCGCATCGCCGGCTTTCGCAAACAATGACAAACCGACGCATCCGGTCATGAAACTTCGGCGATCCACTTTTTCCTCCCCGGTAATGATTTGGCTTATTACACCAGACTAAGGAGCCAATGGAAACGGCTGTTCCATTCGAAGAAGGGAGCCAACACGCAACATTGACGATCGAATGCTGTGATCCAGCAGGTCCGCGGGCGTGAGCCTGTCATCTGGTCGTCCAGTCTGCCTTGAACCCCTTTTCGTTTTGGAGCGACACAATCCGGTGTGCCGGCTCCGCCGGTGCATTTGCATGCAGGGATGCCATGGAAGGCTTTTTTGAATTCATGTTCGGCGCCAGCGGGCGCATCAACCGGGCCAAATACTGGCGCTCGGTTCTCATCTTTTACGGAGCAGGGCTGCTCGTCGGAGTGATCCTGCTCACCGCCGCCAGCATCGCTGCGCCGCTCTTCATCATCATGGTCGTCCTCGTCCTCATACTGTGGCTGTTGTGGGGGTTCTCCGTCACGACAGAGCGGCTGCATGACCGCGACAAAAGCGCGTGGTGGCTCGTGGTGTTCTACCTAATGCCGGGTGTGCTCGGCCAATTTGCGAAAGCTGCATGGTTTGCCGGGGCTGCAGGCACAGTGCTGGATTACATCCTTGCGCTGGCAGGTTTTGCGCTCACGATCTGGGGATTTGTTGAAATCGGCTGCCTGCGCGGCACCGCCGGGTCGAACACATATGGGCCCGACCCGCTCGTAAGAGCTGAACGGCCACGCTGAACCGCAAGGCTGAACCACGATACGAAGCTGCACACCATAGCGGGTGCGGATAAAGGCCCGCCGCGTTATCTCCTGCTCGCCTTACCTCTGGGAACATGCAGTCAGCATCCTGTTAACGAATGCTAGGGGTGACGAAATTCACCGCGCTCCCGGCGAGGCCGCTAGCCCGCCGCCAAAGCGGTGGCCCAGCTAAAATCGTAATGGGAGCTTGTCGCTTTCATCACAACGACGGCAGCCAGCGCAAAAATAATCTGCACCAGGATTCTGGTCGTGAAAAACTTGCTCAACAGCGTCATGTGATACTCCGTTGCTTTGGTATAGGGCATCGGAACGTCTGATACAATTGGGGTAGTGATGCTATCGTCCTGTCGGGTCAGTTAGCGGCCCTGCCCGTTCTTTGCGAGACGCGCCATGCTCGGACCCCAACCGTCAATACCGACGGCATCCAAAAACGAAAAAATCCCGGCGGCCGTCAGGCCACCGGGCGGGTGTTGCAATCTCAGGAATATGTTACGCGCTCAAAGATGCCCTGCGAGGGGCGGTTCAAACGTCAGCTGACTTCAACCGTTGCTACCATCCCAAAAGCCCCCGCCTCGGCAAGCGCTGCGATCCGAGCATCGTCATAGCCGAGCGTCTTACGCAAAACTTCCTTTGTATGCTCGCCGAGCAGGGGCGCTGCCACGGGGTCGACGACCGGCGTCAGGCCGAGATGGATCGGCGATTCGATATTGGGGACTGAGCCCGCGGCCGGGTGCGGAATCTGGCTTAGCCGATGGCGCTCACGCACTTCCGGCGAATTGAAGGCTTCCTCGACGGTGCGAAGATAACCGACGGGGATGTTGGCCGATTTCATCTTCGCTACCCAGTTTTCACGAAGGTCTTGCACAAAAATCCCGGTGAGGATCGCACGCAGTTTCGCCTTGTTGGCCGTTCGTGAACGCCGGTCGCCGAATTCACCGCTGGCGAGATCAGGCCGGCCGAGCACTTCGATGACGAGGCGGCGATACAGCCGGTCATTGGCGCAGGCGATATAAAACGGCGCGTCGGAGGCCTCGTATACACCGACGGAGGGTGACCCGTTCGGCGAATTACCCTGACGGCTCGGATTCACGCCGGTCATCAAATAGGCCATGCCGTAAAACTGGGTCATCGCCAGCGCGATATCGAACAGCGCCACCTCGACATGCTGGCCACGGCCGATCCGATCGCGCGCGAACAGCGCCAGCATGATGGCGTTGCAGGCTGACATGCCCGTCATCATATCGACCGCGGGCGGTCCGGTCCGCACCGGCGGCCCATCGGGAAAGCCGTTGAGCGACATAAACCCGCTTTCGGCCTGGGTGATCGGGTCGAAGCCAGGACGGGATGCAAACGGCCCCTGGCGGCCATAGGCCGAGATCGAGCAATAAACCAGGCGAGGATTGGTTGGCGCGACTGACGCATAGTCGAGGCCATACTTCTTCATCACGCCGGAGGAGAAGTTTTCCACCACCACATCTGCCCGCGCGATCAATTCGCGCGCGATGTCGCGCGCCTCGGGCTTGGTGAAGTCGAGAGCAATGCCGCGCTTGTTGCGATTCAAACTGACAAAAGCAGCACTTTCGCCGGCGAGATCGGCATGTTCATAGCTCCGCGTATCGTCGCCGCCGTCCGGGTTCTCGATCTTGATGACTTCGGCGCCAAAATCAGCCAGCGTTTGCGTGCAGGCAGGACCAGCGACGACCCGGGTGAAATCCACGACCAGTAGACCGTCGAGGGCGGTCGGCACGCCCTTCGTTCGTGGCGCGCGATCCGGTAATTGCGGTCTGGCAGTCATGATCGGTCTATTCCCTTTTGGTTTCGATTGGCGGCACTCGACAAGGCTTCGCGCCGCGCAACGCGACTTTAAGGACTATTTCCGGAAGTTCACAAGTATTCCTTGTTCGACAACTTCGTCAGCACGTCCGACGCAAAATGGGCAACAAAAAAAGCCCGATGGCCATCAGGCCACCGGGCGCGTTTTGTCAATTCGGCAATATGCATACGTACTATGCCGATGCCCCACGAGGGCACGGTTCAAACGCTCAAACCATCCCCGCATATCCGGAGCAGAAAATAAAACACGACCACAGCCGCTATTATATAAGGAAGGCAGCAGCCTGTCATCGGAATGATAGCGCTCTCATTTGATGGATTTGCACCTGAGGGATTTGCGCCAGTACGCTTGATGATCCGCGCAACGTTCTCAAATCCGCGCTTTGCGAAATAGAACGACACCACGAGATTCGATGTAACGGATGCAAATCCCGCGAGAGGATCAGTCGTTCCAAGTCCCAGAACCTTGTCCCACACCAGAAGTTTGCCGGAGCCGCGCCCGCCATACGCGCCCTTGTAGCGCGATCGCCTCAGCAGCGGCTCGAATATTCTAGCTGTCGGGATTCTCAGGGTGGACAATGACGCGCTCGATTCTGTGGATCAGTTCCAGGGCGCCGTCATCGCCATTCCCGACCGGTTGGGTGGCCTTGCCCAGCCGCGGTCCAGAATGGCGTTGGCCGCGGATACCCGCGCGGTGGCCGTCGCGTCTTTGCTTTGCATCACGCGGACCAGGACATTGAGCGCTGTTCTGGTGTGGCTTCGCGCCAGCGAGCGGATTTCCGTGAGCGATTTGGCCATCTGGGCGCGGTCTCATCAATCTGGGTTGGTCGGCCAGCGGCTGATCGGTGTCCGGTTGCAGCGCACCATGGACTAACGTCCGACGTCGCACCGAGTCCGAAAAGCGCCAGTATCGAGTCATTCAATGACCCCATCGGTGCGCGCGAGCGACCAGGCGGCATTTTCCCCGGTCTTTGATCTTGATCAACGGCTTATGCTACAAACGGCGGACGTTGCCGGCCAATTCATCAATCGGTTTTCGGGAGGAATGCTATGAACGTGCCAGTCCGGGCGAGCGCCCGCTCGCGGCCTTCCGATCCGCTGCGCGGCATGGCGCTGTTGCGCGATCCGCTGCTCAACAAGGGTACCGCTTTCACTGAAGCGGAGCGCGACGCGCTGGGATTGCGCGGCTTTTTGCCCGCGCACGTGTTTTCGATGCAGGCCCAGGTCGAGCGTGTGCTGGCCAATCTGCGCAGCCTGCCCAGTGACCTCTTGAAATACGTGGCGCTCAACGAACTGCACGACCGCAATGAGGCGCTGTTCTTCCGCGTCGTCACCGACAACATCGATGAAATCCAGCCGCTTATCTATACGCCGACGGTCGGCCTCGCCTGCCAGCGGTTCGGCTACATCTTCCAGCGGCCGCGCGGCCTGTTCATTGGCGCCAACGATCGCGGGCGCATCGCCGAACTGCTGGGCAACTGGCCTTATCCGACGAAGCTGATCGTCGTAACCGACGGCGAGCGCATCCTCGGCCTCGGCGACCTCGGCGCCAACGGCATGGGCATTCCGGTCGGCAAGCTCTCGCTTTATTCCGCCTGCGCCGGCATACACCCCGAGCTCTGCCTGCCGGTGATGCTCGACGTCGGCACCAACAACGAGGCCTTGCTGAATGATCCCTATTATATCGGCATGCGCCAAAGACGCCTGAGCGGCGCCGCGTATGACGAGTTCGTCGACGAATTCATCACCGCTGCACGCGAGACTTTCCCCGGCGTGTTGATCCAGTTCGAGGATTTCGCCAATCACTCGGCGTTCCGTCTGCTGCACAAATATCGCGACAAGATCTGCATCTTCAACGACGACATCCAGGGAACGGCCGCCGTGGCGCTGGCGGGCCTGTTCTCGGCGCTGCGCGTGAGCGGCGGCAAACTTACCGACCAGACGGTGCTTTTCCTTGGCGCTGGCGAAGCTGCGACCGGCATTGCCGACCTCGTGGTCTCCGCCATGATGGCGCAAGGCGCATCGGAAGCCGAGGCGCTTCGGCGTACCTGGCTGGTCGACTCGCGCGGCCTGGTCGTAAGGAGCCGGTCGGATCTCACCGAGCACAAACTTCGCTACGCACATGATCATGCGCCGGTCGGCGACTTCCTGACCGCGATCCGCACGCTCAGGCCCACCGCGATCATCGGCGTTGCGGCCGTCGGCGGCGCCTTCACGCCCGAGGTGCTGCAGACCATGGCGCAGATCAACGATCGACCGATCGTGTTTGCGCTCTCCAATCCAACCTCGAAGGCGGAATGCTGCGCCGAGGAAGCCTATCGCCATACCGGCGGCCGCGCGCTATTCGCATGCGGCAGCCCGTACGATCCGGTGCAACTCGACGGCAAGACCTTCGTACCTCGCCAGGGGAATAATTCTTACATCTTCCCCGGCGTCGGTCTTGGCGCGATCGCAAGCGGCGCACGGCTGGTGACCGACGAGATGTTCATGGCCGCCGCCCACACGCTGGCGAATCTCGTCAGCGAGGCTGACATCGAACAGGGCAGCCTCTATCCGGCACTACCGCGGATCCGTGAAGTCTCGGCTCACATCGCCGCGGCTGTTGCCGACGTCGCTTACCAGCGCGGCCTCGCAACGGGCCAGGCGCCGAACGATCTGATCGCATACGTTCAGTCGCAAATGTACGACCCTCATTATTGAAGAGATCCGGCCTGGGATGCGGCGTCATCCGGCCCAACATAATCGCGAGTCGACCTGTCGACATGATCCATGGTGAGATCATCAGGCCTTGGCGCTGACCGCGATGCAGCCGTAGGAAGCTCTGTTTGCTCCCGATGGTGATTGGGGCGCGGGATGAACCGGATGATCTCCGCGCTCACGAAAATCCCTCCCACACCGCAATCGCGACCAGGCCGGCCAATGAGAGCGCTATCAGATACGCGGTCATGCTGGCCTTTCTCGTTAGAGCACGAAGCTCGTCATGCCCGGCCTTGTCCCGGGCATGACGAAGAAATAGACACCTGTGATCGCAAACAGATTTGATAATGTGCGGCATGATCGCTTTCGCAATCATTTCAGGCGCGAACCTTATCCTTTTCAGGACCGCGGGCGTACCTGGACTTCAAGCCACGCCGCGTGCCGGCACGTTCGCGCGTGCCAGCTAATGAAGGCCCGGACGACAGCACGCTTGAGACGCTCAGGCGGCGATGCGTGGGGAGAATGTGGCGTCTTGAATGCGGCCACCGTCCGATTCAAAGTGTCCGATTGAAAAAGCCCGCGACCGGTTTCCCGGCGCGGGCTCAATTCTTGCGATATTGAATATATGCCGGTGATTTGCCCGACGTGTCAAATTTTTTTAGTGCGGGTTTATCTTGAATTTTGCGGCGGTCCGGATCGCGGGCGGCGATCTCGAATAATTTGGAAAGGGCGGACCTGCCCGCGTTTACGGACCAGCATATCCCGGATAACTTATCCCCTGTTCGGGAGATGGTCGCCAAGAACCTGCTCCCAAAGAGAGCGAGGAAACCAACGGGAGGGATGCAATGACCACAACAGCCACTTACGGGACGCTGTCCGCGTCCGACCACAGCGCACAGCTGCGCAAGGCGGTGATAGCCTCAACGATCGGCACCGCGATCGAGTGGTACGACTTCTTCCTTTACGGCACGGCAGCCGGGCTGATTTTTGGCAAGCTGTTCTTTCCCAATTCGGATCCGCTGACGGCGACGCTCGCCGCGTTCGGAACCTATTTCATCGGCTTTGTCGGGCGCCCGATCGGCGCCGCGATCTTCGGCCACTACGGAGACCGCATCGGCCGCAAGGCGACGCTGATTGCAACGCTGTTGTGCATGGGCATCGCCACCTTCCTGATCGCATTC
>Ga0208715_1000219_pt1 | contig 20094 bp, 20 predicted proteins | sample NGESurshal092012_3_FD_184473 | JGI IMG/M metagenome (GOLD analysis project Ga0208715, IMG submission 184473) | Arctic peat soil microbial communities from Barrow, Alaska - NGEE Surface sample 210 shallow-092012 (SPAdes) | ecosystem: Environmental > Terrestrial > Soil > Wetlands > Peat ... | reverse complement strand
CGACAGCCTCGATCCCGCCGGTCTCGAAAAAACTCTTCGCAAACGTCGCACGCGCGGTGAACTCGGCAGGCGTGCCGAGATTGGCCAGAAAAACCTTTGGCCGGGCGCCGCTACCCTTCAGTATATTATCCGACTTATTTCGCAGGCGTTCGAACGGCGCCGCAAGCCGCATCGGCGGCAGCGCGTCGAATTTGAATTTTGCTTCGCCATAGGGCGTGAGTGCAATCGGCTTCGCGTCCAGCACCGCGACGTGAGCCTCATGCAGGTTTGGAAACTCGGTGGCGCCGGTCAGCACTTCCTTGCGCTTGGCGATGTTGGCTTCGCGCACTGCGCGCGTCGCGGCGACCTTGCGCTGGATCAGGCTTTGCTCGAGGGAAGCGAACACGCCGTCGGCTTTTTCGATCTCCTGAAACAGCGACCATGCGGCCTCGCAAAGCTGTTGCGTCAGGGTTTCGATGCCGCCGGAGCCGGCCGCGGGATCCGATACCTTGGCGAGATTGGATTCCTCCAGCAGCACCAGCTGCGTATTGCGCGCCACGCGCCGCGCGAATGGATCGGGCAATCCCAACGCCAGCGTATGCGGCAGCACGGTGATGCTGTTGGCGCCGCCGAGCCCTGCGGAGAATGTCGCCATGGTCGCGCGCAGCATGTTCACATAGGGGTCGCGCTGCGTCAGCATTCGCCATGCGGTATCGGCGGCAACAAAGATTGGCTTGGGCGTCAGGCCGCAGCTCTGCTCGATCCGCGCCCATAGCAGACGCAGCGCGCGGAACTTTGCCATGGTCAGGAACTGATCGGCGTCGGCGCTGAGCCGCGCATAGATCATCTTCTGCGCGTCTTCGAGCGCGACACCGGCACCCTCTATCGCGCGCAGATAGGCGACGCCGGACGCCAGCACGAATGCCAGCTCCTGCACTTCCGATCCGCCGGCGTCATGGATCACCCGTCCATCGGCAACCGCGAACGGTCCCTTGAATCCGATTCCGGCGAGGCTGTTGATCGCGCCGGTTACCGCGGGCACAATCTGGGGCCAGGCGTAGGGGCTCGATCCCCACACCGCGCAGGCGCCGATCGGATCGAGACCGAAACGGATATCGCAGGCCGCGGGGTTGAGGCCCTTGCGCTTGACATATTCAGCGATGTGAATCGCTGCCATGCGCGATTGCGGGCCGATCTGAAGCTCGATGGCGATGCCGGCGTCGATGAAGACGCCGTCGAGAACCTGCTCGACCGCTTCCGCTGATGGCTCCAGTCCATAGCCATGCGCGCCATTGGCGCCCGCGAATACTAGGGTCAGCCCGTTGGCGCCGTTTTCCAGATCGTGCAGCGCCTGCGCGTTGGCGACAGCAACATCCGGATGATCGATCCGCTGCATGATCTGCCAGGGCGCGGCCGCGGCGCGGCCTGCGACCGGCGCGGCACCGCGCGCGCGCTGATAGATCGGCTCGATCTTCAGACCATCATAGGTGCTGCCGACCAGCTTCTCGAACGGCGCGCCCTTCAGCACGCCATCGACCAGCTTGCGCCAGTCGTCATAGCTCGCCGGCGCGAAATCCGCTGCCAGCCGCAGGTCGTCAGTTGCAGATGTCATTCGGCAGGTCGCTCCCGGGAGCCGTTCTTGCTGTTATCAGGAAATTGCCACGTGCCGACCGCCAAGCCAAACGGTTGTTTTTGGTCCTTTTTGGTCAGTCGAGGGCGGGTAACCGCTCAATTCCCAGGGTTGATAGCTGTTCCAGCGCTGCCGCAACGCTGCGTCCCGCTATGAGACGGTCGGGTGCGATCTCCGCGAGCGGCACCAGCACGAAGGCGCGCTCGAACAGCCGGGGGTGAGGCAGCGTCAGTTCCGGCTTTTGAAGCGAAACGTCGTCATAAGCGATCAGGTCGAGGTCCAGCGTACGCGGCCCCCAGCGCTTCTCGTTGGCGCGATCTCGGCCGAACTTCTTTTCGATCTTGTGCAGCGTAAACAGCAGCGCGTGGGGATCGAGGCTGGTTTCGATTTCGATGCAGGCATTGACGAAGCGGGCTTGCTGCTCATCGCCCCAGGGCGGCGTGGCGTAATCCGACGAACGTGCCAGCAGCGCCGCCTGCGTCATGCCGCAGATATTGGCGATCGCTTTCTGAAATGTCGCGCGGACGTCGCCAACATTGCCGCCAAGCGCGATCAGCACGTCAGCCATGGGACGGCGCTTGCCGCGAGCGTGTCAGGATCACGCCGACATCCTCGAAAATCGCGGCGATCGGCGCGTGTGGCTTGTGGACGGTGACCTTGATGGCGCTGACGCGGGGAAAAGCCGCCAATATGGCGTCGGCAACGGCGCCGGCCGCGCGTTCCAGCAGTTTATAATTGGCATTCTTGAAGGCCGCAGTCGCGGTCGCGACCACATTGGAATAGGACACCGTGTCGGCGAGGCGATCGGTGCGCGAGGAGTCCGACAGATCGGTAGAGAGTTCGAGATCGATCACGAAACGCTGCCCGACCTCGGTCTCATGTTCCATGACGCCGTGACGGGCATGGATCACGACGCCGGTGATGAAGATCGTATCGGTCATCGCCTGTCCTCGATTGCCGCTGCCACGCGCAGCGCTTGTACGGTTTCCGACACATCGTGGGTCCGGATGATCCGCGCCCCGCCCTTTGCCGCCACCAGGTGCGCGGCGATCGAGCCGCCAAGACGTTGATGCGGCTCCGACGGCACGACCGAACTGATGAAGCGCTTGCGCGATGCGCCGACCAGAAGCGGCAGGCCGAATACCCGAAGTTCGTTCAGCCGGGCCAGCGCCGTCATGCTCTGCTCGGGGGTTTTGCCAAAGCCGATGCCGGGGTCGAGCACGATGTTACCAGGTGAAATACCCGCCTTGTCAGCGATCTCGAGCGAGCGCGTAAAGAAGGCGGCGATATCCTTCATGATGTCGATGTCAGCATCGACGCGGTCACGGTTGTGCATGACGATGACCGGCGAATTGCGCGCCGCCAATAGCCTGGCCATGTCGGGATCGCGCTGCAGGCCCCAGATGTCGTTGGCGATGGATGCACCTGCATCAAGCGCCCGGGCGACGACGGCCGATTTCATGCTGTCGATGGATACGGGAACACCGAGGGAAACGACGTCGGCCAGGATCAGCTGCAAACGTTTCAGCTCTTCGTCGGCGGAGACCGGCTGCGCGCCATAGGGCCGGGTGGATTCCGCGCCGATGTCGATGATGTCGGCGCCTTCGGCGACCATGCGCCGAGCCTGCGCCAGCGCGCGCTCCGGCGCGATAAACTGTCCGCCGTCGGAAAATGAATCCGGCGTAACGTTCAGGACGGCCATCACGGCTGGATACGGCCTGGACAAAAGTTCCAGCAGCACCGGATGATCTGCCGGGGCGGCCGCCGGGGCGGGTCTGGACGTGGTCGCGATCATGCGGTCGCTTTGCGCGGTCCGTGCATGGGAGTCAAGATGCAGGGCGCGCCGGCGCGTGCGTGGGCAATCCGGCTCCAGCAGGCCTAATAGGTTATCTTCGGCTGAAGCTTGCTGGCCTTCGCGATCAGCTGCTCGACCGACTTTTCCGAAGGCAAAACGCGGACGAGTTTGCGCCTGGTATTCACCTCTTTCATGTTCTGCGCCAGGCGCGCCGGATTGCGAAGGGCGAGTTCGCGAACCGTGGTGACGCCGGCGGCGCGCACCAGTCCGACCTTTGCCTTGCCCATGCCGGGAATCCGCATGTAGTCGGAAACGTTGGCCCATTCGAGCAGTTGCTGCTCGCTGATGCCGGTTTTCGCCGCAAGCTCCTTACGGCCCTTTACGGTCCGGGCGGCCTCAAGCAGCCCATCCGTTGTGCGAATGCCAAGCGATTTCAGTTTCGAAGCGGAGAAGGCGGTCAAGCCATCGATCTCGGAGATTGGATATGTCATGGTACTCGATATGAAAAAGGTGCTTTAAGCGAACTGACTGAGACCCGGTGTTCCTGCAATGATCTCGCCCATTTGATCCGCTCCGATTTTGTCGCGGCCAAACCTGAAAAGTTCACGAGCGATGTTCTGAATCTCTCCCATGCCCAAACCAAGCCCCATCAGCTTGGTGCCGAGCGCCATCAGGCCACCGCCCATCAACCTTCCGAGGCCACCGCTATTGCTTGAGGCCGCGATCGCTGCTTCCGCGCCCGGAATCTTGTCGATCAAGGCCTGAACTTTGTCGGAAGGACCCTCGTTGCGAAGAAAACTCAGAATGATGCCGATGGTACTTTCGGCCACAGCAGCATCGATGCCGGCCTTTACCGCCAGCCGCCCAATCAATTCGTCCATATTGCCCCGCCCTCAACCGGTTACGTACCGGCTCCTTGCTTGTGAATTTATCTTGATCGTCTGCGATACGAATTACAAGCGATGACCGCATTCGAGAGTGCGATCGCTTGGCGAGTGTTGCAGCAATGCAAGAGTAGGCGCAAAATTCGGGGAAAATTGTCGATGGCTGGGACATTCGTTCCAACTTTCGGCGGAAAAAGCATCAAGCCGGTCGACCTCATTTCGATGAACCCGGTTTTCAATTCCCCGGAGGGCGTTGACCGGTTTCAATCGGCTTGCAAGATGCCGTATGATTGCGGTGCCCGGCGACCGACCCCCCTGATGTGCGCAAAGAGGCGATGCAATGGCTACCTCCGATAACAAGATGGCCGATACCGACGATAAGATTTTCATCGGTAAGGGTGAACAGCCGGCCTGGCTGACGCTCGGGCTCGCAAATCGCCATGGCCTCGTCACCGGCGCTACCGGAACCGGAAAAACCGTCTCGCTGCAGGTGATGGCTGAGGGATTTGCGCGTGCTGGCGTTCCGGTATTCGCGGCCGACATCAAGGGAGACCTCTCGGGCATCTCTGAAGCGGGTGAAGCAAAGGATTTTATCGTCAAACGGGCCGGCGATATGGGCCTCGCCTTCCAGCCCGACCAGTTTTCGACCGTGTTTTGGGACGTGTTCGGCGAGCAGGGTCATCCGGTGCGCGCCACGGTCTCGGAAATGGGTCCGCTGCTGCTTTCCCGCATGATGGATCTGAACGAAGTCCAGGAAGGCGTGCTGAACATCGCGTTCAAGGTTGCCGACGAGCAGGGGTTGCTGCTGCTGGATATGAAGGATCTGCGGGCGATCCTGTCTTTCATTGCGGAACACGCCGCCGACCTGACCACCCAATATGGAAACGTCTCAAAGCAGACCGTATGCGATCAAGGGGTTGGGCGCGATCGACGCCCACATCCGCCGCCGGATCTGGAACCATCCAGCGTCAGCTGCTGGTGCTGGAAAACCAGGGCGGCGCCAGGTTTTTCGGCGAACCGGCGCTGGCGCTGAAGGATTTCATGCGCACCGACAGCGACGGCCGGGGCATGGTCAACATCCTGGTGGCGGACAAGCTCATGCAGAGCCCCCAGCTGTACGCGACCTTCCTGCTGTGGATGCTGTCCGAGCTGTTTGAAGAGCTGCCGGAGGCCGGCGATCCGCCGAAACCAAAGCTCGTGTTCTTCTTCGATGAGGCGCATCTGTTGTTCAACGATGCGCCAAAGGCGCTGATGGACAAGATCGAGCAAGTCGTGCGGCTGATACGCTCGAAGGGCGTCGGGGTTTATTTCGTGACACAAAACCCGATCGACGTGCCGGACAAGGTGCTGGCGCAACTGGGCAACCGCGTGCAGCACGCGTTGCGGGCTTTCACCCCGCGCGACCAGAAGGCGGTCGCGGCAGCCGCGCAGACTTTCCGGCCCAATCCGAAACTCGACACCGCCCAGGTCATCATGGAATTGGACAAGGGCGAAGCGCTGGTGTCGTTTCTGGAAGGCAACGGCACGCCGGCGATGGTTGAGCGTGTCATGATCCGGCCGCCGTCGGCGCGGATCGGACCGATCACGCCTGAGGAACGCAAGGCGATCATGGACAAGAGCCCGGTGAAGGGTAAATACGACACCACAATCGACCCCGAATCCGCCTCTGAGGTGCTGCAGAAGCGCGTGGCCGGAACCGCGGCGTCCGCGAACGGGCCTGCCGGAGGCGGGGGAATTCTCGGGCAGATCGGCGCGATCGTCGGGACGATTTTCGGGACCAACGTATCGCGCGGCAGGATGTCGACCGGTCAGATCATCGCGCGGAGCGTCACGCGCTCGGTCACCAACAAGGTGGTCGGCGGGGTCGCTGCCGATCTCGGCAAATCGGTGGGCGGCTCGGTGGGCGGTTCGGTCGGCCGCGCCCTGGTACGTGGCGCGCTCGGCGGGTTGCTGCGACGATAGAATTTTTCGCTTGTTTGCTACGACGTTATCTCCCTCTAATTTCCGGAAAGTGCGTGTGCTGAGATATCCGTCGTTGCGAGCGCCGCTCGATATTCTCTTCCTGGTGTGCTGTATCGCGCTGACAGCCGACGTTCTCGTTCCGGAACTTTGGGGGAACGGAAAGACAAAAGACTATCCGCTCTGGTTCTGGGCCGGGCAGCAGGTCCTCCAGGGAAGGGACCTCTACCCCAGCGATCCCAACGCTTATTTCGAATTCATTTATCCGCCGCTGCCCGCTGTCTTGCTCGCGATACCCAGTTATTTCGGCAAGATACCTCTCTATACATGCCTGTCGGCTCTCAACGTTGTCGCATGGTGGATGACGGCTCAATTCTCGAACGCGATGACCGGGTCCGGCAGGATGCCCGGCCCGTGGCTTTTTGTACTGCCGGGCTTCGTTACCGTTACGTTTGTTTTCGACATGTTCGATCTCGGGCAGCCGAACCTTGTTCTGCTTGCGATGATGTTGTTCGGGTTCTGGTTGCTGCAACACGGGCGCCCCTGGATGGCGGGAGGCATGTTTGCGCTGGCGACGGCGATCAAGGTTTTCCCCGTGGCCGTGTTTCCCTACCTGCTTTGGCGAAGGCAGTGGGCGTCGGCTGCGGGCATGGTTGTCTTCTTAGGAATTTTTCTGTTCGTGGTTCCGGCTCCCGTGCGCGGTTACCAGCACAACGTTTCCGAACTGAAGGCATGGTTTCAGGGCATGGTTGGATCGAGCTCGGAGCAGGGTTTCGGACAGCGCGGCGAGCAGAACTGGTCGTGGGTCAATCAGTCCATTATCGCCGTGACGCATCGGCTGACGCGCCCGGTCAATTACAATCAGGACAATCCGGCCAAGCCGCCGCAATACATGAATCTGATCGATATCGATTTTAAGACGGCGAATTGGGTCGTACTCGCAATATCGCTCGCGATCGGACTTGGATACGTCGCGGTGATGCCGGCCCGCTCGCGGCGGACACGACTGTCGGATGCCGAAGAACTTGGTATCCTGTTCTGCCTGATGACGGTGGCGTCGCCGCTGGCCCGGCAATATTACTTCATGTGGCTGTTCTTTCCGATCACCATCCTGATACACCGGGCAGCCTATCATCCTCGTGCTGCCGTGCGGGCGGGCACATGGGCCACCCTGGCGATCGCGGGATGCCTGATGTGCCTGTCGTTTCCCGTTTTCCCGAATGATCTGCAGGCCTACGGGAACAACCTCGCTGCGACCGCCGTGATTGCCGGGGGATTGGTCTGGCACATCCAGCATCCGACTTTGGATGCCACGCTCGCCTCCTTGTCTCCGACGGCTGACGAGCTACAACCTGACATGCAGAGTAACCCCAGCTAGCCAAGAGAAGATCGAAAATGTCAAACGCGCCGCAACTTCAGCCGGTCCTCGACCGCATCGATGCCGATTTCGATAACAGCCTTGAGCGGCTGTTCGCCCTGCTGCGGATCAAATCGATCTCGGCCGATCCGGCCTTTGCCGGAGACTGCAAGGCGGCGGCTGATCACCTTGCCAGGGATATCGCAACACTCGGTTTCGCGACGGAGGTCAGGCCGACGGCCGGTCATCCCGCCATCGTCGCCAAGAGCAACGGGAAGGCAAGCGGCGCGGCGCGACCGCATGTGCTGTTCTACGGTCACTACGATGTGCAGCCGGTCGATCCGCTTAATCTGTGGCATCGCCCGCCATTCGAGCCGGCCGTTACCGATCACGCCGATGGCCGCAAGATTATCGTCGCGCGCGGCGCGGAGGACGACAAGGGCCAGTTGATGACCTTCGTCGAAGCCTGCCGGGCCTGGAAATCCGTAACCGGTTCGCTGCCGGTCGACGTGACCATTGTCATCGAGGGCGAAGAAGAAATCGGATCGAAAAATTTCGTTCCGTTTCTTGAATCGATCAAGGACGAACTCAAGGCGGATTTCGCATTGGTTTGCGACACCGGCATGTGGGACCCCAATACACCGGCGATTACCACATCGCTGCGCGGCCTTATGTACGATGAGGTGCGGATCAAGGCCGCCAATCGCGATCTGCATTCCGGCATATTCGGCGGCGGCGCGCAAAATCCGATCCGGGTGCTGACCCGCATTCTCGGCAGCCTGCATGATGACAACGGTCACATCATGATCCCCGGGTTCTATGACGGCGTGAAGGATTTGCCGCCCGACATTCTTGCGCAATGGAAAAATTTGAATCTCTCTCCGGATTCCTTTCTTAGACCGATCGGGCTTTCGATCCCCGCCGGCGAGAAAGACCGCTTGTTGATCGAGCAGGTCTCGTCGCGACCGACCTGCGACATCAATGGCATCATCGGGGGCTACACCGGGGAGGGCTCAAAGACGGTGATCCCGGCGGAAGCGTCCGCCAAGATCTCGTTCCGGCTGGTGGTGGGACAGCAGCCCGACAAGATCCGCAAGGCGTTTCGCGACTACGTTACCGCGCGGCTGCCGAAAGATTGCGGGGCGGAATTTACCGACCATTCCAGCGCGCCGGCCATCGCGCTTGACTGGAACATGAAGCCGCTTGCCGCCGCCAAGCGCGCGTTGACCGAAGAATGGGGCAAGGAAGCGCTCCTGGTCGGCTCGGGCGCATCGATCCCGATCGTCGCGGATTTCAAGCGCACCCTCGGTCTGGATACGGTGCTGGTGGGCTTCGGTCTGGACGACGATAACATCCATTCTCCGAACGAAAAATATGACCTGAAGAGCTTCCACAAGGGCATTCGTTCATGGGCGCGAATTCTGGCCGCATTGGCGGACGCGCCGCGCTGATCGCGACGCTCAAGAGTCTGATCCAGCTTCGCTGGATCAGACTCTTCGCTTATTTTTCCGTTTGGGCATGATCTTGTCCGAAAACCAGTTTCTACTTTTCGGGATCATGCCCTAAGCAAAAACGCCGCCCGGAATTGGGCGGCGTTTTGATTCGAAGTGCAGAGGTCGTTAACCCAATACTACACTGAAATCCGGGATTTTCAATTCTTGTAGCTCGGGTCGAGGCGGTCGACCTTGCGCAGCAGGGCCGGCCATACCAGCGTCGTTGAGCGCAACTCGGCGCGATCGGGATTCGAAAACACCGTTTCGTTTTTCTCGATCACCGACTGCTCGACTGGATAGGCCGTCGGCCCCAGCATGCGGGTGCGTACCTGCATGGTGCAAGCCCGCTCCAGATGGTACATGCGCTCGAAGGCGGAAGCGACCGAGCGGCCGACCGTGAGCGTGCCGTGATTGCGCAGCAGCATGTGATTTTTGTTGCCGAGGTCTTTCTGCAGGCGTGGACGCTCGTCATGATCGAGCGCTACACCTTCATAGTCGTGATAGGCGAGATCGTGGGTGACAAAATGTGCGGTCTGGTTCAGCGGCAGCAGGCCTTCCATGCAGCTCGCAACGGCCGTGCCGTCGGGCGTGTGCACATGGAGCACGCAGCCGGCATCCTCGCGTATTTCGTGTATCGCGGAATGGATCGTGAAGCCGGCCGGGTTGATGCTGTAGTCGCTCTTGGTGAGCTGATTGCCATGGAGGTCGACCTTCACCAGACTGGATGCGGTGATTTCGTCGAACATCAAGCCGTAGGGGTTGATCAGAAAATGATGCTCCGGTCCGGGCACGCGCGCGGAGATGTGGGTATCGACCAGATCGTCCCAACCGTAATGCGCGACGAGTCGGTAACACGCGGCAAGATTGACCCGCTGGCTCCATTCGGCGTCCGTCATTTCCGACGGCACTTCCTTCAGGCGAGCTTCCGCTGGTGACATGACCGGTTTCTCCCGTGTGAATTGTTGGTTTTCATCTTCAGCCTAGCTCTGCGGCAGGTTCGCAGCAAGCCACGGCGCCGGCGTGGCAGTTATGCTTCCCGAGCGCCGGTCTCTTCGCCTTGCCGGTCTCTTCGCCTACGGCGCCGGAATTGCCAGCAGGCTGGAAATGCTGCGCCCGCGGATATCGTAGACGCGCGCGAACACAACGTCATCGCGCTTGATTTCCACCATAACCGGCGCGGTCAGACCCTTGCAGTAGAATTCGCCGAGCGTCATGGCGAAGTCGGCGGCATGGCTGTCCCAGCCGATCGTGAAGTCGGGGCCGAGCGCGACCTGCGCAGGACGTTGCGGACCGCACACCGCGACCTTCCATTTGCGTCCGCGCGGCGGAGCTTCCTGCCGCTCGGTGAGTTCCTCGCGCAGGCCGTCGGAGGCCTGCTTCAGCGCGAGGCCCCAGTAATCCAGCATGTACAGATCGTCGGCGCCGCGAACCGTGCCCGCGATATGATTGAAGTGAGTGTATTGGTAGGGGTGCAGCCGGATCATTTCGCCGAGCGGCAACAGCAAGCCGAACGAGAAAACGGCCACCGCGGCGGGCTGCCAACTGCGGCGATTTTGCTTGAGCCAGTTCATTCCCCACGCGAAGGCTGTGCCTGCGAGCACCGTCATCGGCGGGATAACAAAAATGAAATGGCGAATGCCATTGTAGAGCGCCGGCCGCTTCACCATCGCAATCACGAGCGGCAGCGTTGCCGCTGATGTCAGCATCAGCAGGATGGTCTTGCGGCGGGCCGTCAAATCGCTGCGCGATAGCGATATCAACGTGCCGGCGACACCGGCGATCGAAAGACCAAGCAGCACTTCGGGAAGCTGCAGGGCGAACAGGGTTGGCAGGTACGACCAGGGCATGTCCGGCACGGACACCAGTGCGCCATCGAACATTTCCTTCCAGGGCTTCTCGAAGAAATGCGAAAAATACGTCAGGGCGTGGAAAGGATTGCCCGGTTCCATGATCGACCACGGCCAGATCAGCCCCATGACAAGGTAGCCGAGGATTAGGCCGGGCAGCAGCATGTAGACAACATGAAGGAAGCGTCGAGCCGCTTCACGCGCGCCGTGAGTGTGGATCTCCTCCAGAAACAACGGCACAAAGCCGGCAAGTGCATAGATCAGGGCCAGCCCACCGAGGATGCGCGAACCGATCGACAGGCCGGCGCCAAGCCCGACGATCAGGATGGTCCGCGGCGAAGGCGAGGGATATTCCTCGGCCAGACGGACAAGGCCCAGCATCAGGATCACCATCGCAACGGCGAATGGCGCGTCCTTCGGATTCATGAACATATGCCCGTAGAAGGTGGGGCACAGCGCCAGCAGAAGCAACGCTGCGAGCCCGGCCAGCGGGCCGCCGACACGGCGGCCAAGCCGCCATGTCACCGCAAGGCCGATCACGCCGACGACGGCGCCGAGCAGACGGCGGGTTTCAAACAGTTCGAGCGGGATGACCTTGTGCAGCAGTGCTGCCGCCATGTCGAAGCCGCCGCCATACATGTAGAGATTGGCGAACGACAGTGCGCCGGTATCCTTGAAACCGGAACCATACATCCGCAGCAGCAGATCGGCATATTCGGCGTGGGTGTAATCGTCCCAGCCAAGTCCATAATCGCGAAATGTAAGGCTTGCGATCAAGGCGACCGCAGCCAGCGCAATGATGGCGAGCTCGTCGCAAGTCCGTTCCACCGAGCCCCGTGAGGGCGTAGCGATGGCCGAAGCAGTAATGGATGGCATGACTATTGGTAACCCGGCGTCCCTTTTGGCCCAGCTTTGGCGCTTTTGGGCCTCGTTCCCCGGCATCCATATAGCGCAGATCCCTTTCCAAGTAATTGGGAATTGTGGCGTAATTCATCCTGCTGCAATGCAGCAATCACCGGAGGGCAGGCCGGATGACGGGCCGGCCGAGAATTAAGCTCCGGATCGTATTGCTTCACCGGGGTTGGTGGGTTTTTCGCGGGAACTGCCCCCCCCCACAATTGCCGGTTGGCGATGCGCGCAATATGGCGGTATCGTGGCGCTGGCGGCTGCGAGTTGTTCGGGCGCAGCGGGGGTGAGTTCAATGATGGCTGTGTTGTTGGTTGCCGGGATTGGCTTTCTGTTGGCGGGCCTGCTGGCGATCGGTTTCGGAATCCCGGTCAAGGAATTCAGTTTCGGCAACACGCTGATCCTCACGGGTGCGATTGTGGCTTGCACCGGGACGATGATGCTCGGTCTTTGGATGGTTGTCCGGGAACTGAAGAATATTGCGCGGGGGCTTGGTCGCGGTGTTCCCATGGAATCATACGCCGGAAACTCGGTACAGTCCGCAAGCGCTACGCTGGGCAATCTGGTTCCGGAAAATGCGGGCTATGCAGAACCGGCTGCGCAGTCACCGTCGCCGCCGCCATGGCACGAGGAGGCCGCGTCGCGCGATCGCGTGCCGTCCACGCCAGAGCCGGTCGAGGCCGCTCCAGCTGTCAAGCCGCGGCGCAATCTGCTGTTTTCCTCGTCGTCGCGGAAGGAACGCGAGCGCGCCGAGGCGCGAACCGCCGACCTATCTGTGGCTGATCTTCCTCCCGCACCGGCCGCCGCGCCGCCGGCTTCCGATCAGACCGAGACGCCGCCCGCGACGTTCGACGACGCTTGGCCCAAACCGGAACGCTCAAGGGCCGCCGATGTGCCACCGCCGCGGCGCAGCGGCCGGGCACCATCGACATTTACCGAAGCAAGCCCCGGAGCGGAGGCAGATCGCTATCCGCGGACGCCAAATGAGGATCAGCCGCCGGTAACGGTTCTCAAATCAGGCGTCGTCGATGGAATGGCCTATTCTTTGTATTCCGACGGCTCGATCGAGGCGCAGATGCCCGAAGGCATGATGCGGTTCGCGTCCATTGATGAACTGCGCTCGCACCTCGACCAGCGTCCCTGAACAGGCTGTACTTGCGGCGAACCTGCCCTGAAAAAATAAAGCACCGTTGTTCTTGTCACGTCGGCAGCAATCCGCTCATATTCGGCAAGTGGTCGGAGATTCCGAAAGCGTATTGGCGCTGCGGGATACTGCCCGATCCTGCAACTTCCTTGCGTGACTACGATCTTCGAAAGGTTCAGGCCATGACCGACGGTGCCGGCAAAAGCTTCATCGACCTGACCGCGAATATCGTGTCGGCCTATCTCAGCAATAATCCGACGCCGGCTTCCGAAATTCCGGCCTTGATCAGCCAGATTCATGCGGCGTTGTTGCGGGTTTCGACCGGCCGGATCGAAGCGCCGCTGGAACCCGCCAAACCTGCGGTTTCCGTGAAGAAATCGATGACCCCCGACTATCTGGTATGCCTCGAGGACGGCAAGCGCTTCAAATCGCTCAAGCGCCATCTGCGCACGCAATACAGCATGACGCCGGAACAATACCGGGACAAATGGGGCCTTCCGGCTGACTATCCGATGGTTGCGCCGAATTATGCGGTGGCGCGTTCGCAGCTTGCCAAGAAAATGGGGCTCGGCCAGCAGCGGCGGCGGCGCAAATAGCTCAATTATTTTTGTTGCATGCTCTATGCCGCTGGCTTGTCAGGAGGCGGCGGCAAGCGCCTCGCGTGCGTCGGAGCGAATGCGCTCGACCATCGCGCGCAGGCCGTTGGAGCGCTGCGGCGTCAGATGCTCGCGAAATCCGAATTCGTCGAACACTGCGATGGCGTCGGTGGAAAGAATTTGCTGCGGCGTGTGGCCGGAATACAGCGTCAGCAGGATCGCGATCAGCCCGCGCACAATATGCGCGTCGCTGTCGCCGAGATAGTTCAGCAACGGTTCGTTGCCATGGCTGCGGTCGACCTGCTTGGAGAGCCAGACCTGGCTGGCGCAGCCCTGCACCTTGTTGGCAGCGGAATGCTCGGCTTCCGGCATCAGATCCAGCGTGCGGCCGAGTTCAATGACATACCGGTAGCGGTCGTCCCAATCTTCCAGCAGCGCAAAATTATCCCTGATTTCGTCGATCGTCATCGCGTCCCGCGCTCAATCCCAGAGCCATATATAGGACCGCAGACGATCGAAAGCGACATAACCGGGCGAAAATGGCAATAGTTCCGGGTTTAATTTGTAGTCACGGCGTCGGCCGCGGGGCTTGCCACTCCGCCGACAGATCATCCGGCGTCAGCGTGTCGCGCGGTGCCGCGCCCGCCAGCGAAGCGTCTGCATTCTCGACGCCGCCGATCGAGCCGGTATGGTCCGACGAACGCTTGTCGATGATGATCCGATACAGTTTGCGCGCGCCGGCCTGGGCGCGCTGGCCGATCACGGTCGCGGCCTGGCCGCCGACTTCACACGCGGCCGGCTGCCGCTTGCAGAATTGACTCATGTCTGACACCGCCGCGGTCGCGGCGGACACGGCTTCTGACGCCCCGAGCTGCGGCAGCTTGTCCGATTCAGGTGTCTTCTCTCTGGGCAACAGCACGAGCACCAGCCCGAGCCAGAATGCCATGCGAAGCAGAAAAAACATCTCGCGACCCCGATCGTCTCTTTCGATCCCGTTGCGGTTGATTTCGCAATTAGTCCTTGATTAACAGTCGTCGATAAATCGCAAGTGTTTGTATTGAGGTTAAATCGCCAAAAATTTGTCAAAAGCCCGATTGATTTGATTCGATGTAAATTTTCGATTGATGACGATTCTCGCCGTGAAACGGATGCGCCGGGCGCATCCACCATTTCGAAACCATACCCGGCCCGTTCTGGAAACCCGACGTTCACCATCTGCATCGAATGGTCAGTCCCGCGGCGCGCGAAAACCCCGCGAACGCACGGTCCTTGACTGCCGGTCCGGGCGCCTTAGCGTTCGCTTAATTTCACTCTGACACGGTGGGGCAACGATAAAGGGGGCGTTCCGGCGCGTCAGTTTGACGAGCAAGCCGAAGCGCGAGAGCCGTGACAGTATTCAGTATCATCCGCGATTGTCTCGATGCGCTGCTGCATCCGTCTGCGCGTTATGATGCGCTGACGCGCGCACGGCATCGCGCAATCATGGCGCCCCGGCTGCTCGGCAGCCTCGCGGCCTTCGCGGTATTTCCGGTCTATCTTGCGATGCGCGGCGCGCCTACCGCCCTCGAGGTTGCGGCATTCGCATGGCTGATCGCTCCCATCCTGCTGTCGTGGTTTCTGTCGCGTACCGGCCGCTACGAAGGCGCGCATGTCTTGTCGTCGCTGGCGATGGCGGGCCTCGTCATGATGGTAGCAATGACCACCGGCGGCATCGAATCCTTTGCCGCGATCTGGCTTGTCGTTGTTCCGCTCGAGGCGGCACTCTCGGCATCGCGCCGCGTGGTCGCGTTTGCGTCGGCGCTGGCGCTGGCGTGCACGGCGCTGCTGATCGTTCTCGGGCATTTTGACATGTTGCCGGCGTCGGATGCGAGCACGGCGTTGCGCGGGGTTTTCATGGCATTCGGCGTGGCCTCGGCGACGCTCTATGCCGCCGGGCTTGCATTCGGCGCCGAGTCTCTGGCGCGCACCAGCGTCTCGCTGCTCTACGTCGAAGAGGACCGATATCGCCTGCTGGCGCGAAATATGAGCGACGTGATCTCGCGCCATCGTCGCAACGGCGCGGTGCAATTCATTTCGCCCGCGGCCGAGACGATGTTGGGGACGCCGGTATCGCGGCTGCTTGGCCACGGTCTGTTCGACCGCGTCCATGTCGCCGATCGTCCGGCCTATCTCACCGCGCTTTCGGACGCCGCGCGCGACGGCGAGGCGCGCAGCGTTGAATTTCGCCTCAGGCGAGATGCGCCACGGGGCGGCGAGCGGGGTCAAACCAATTCGGTCGATTTCATCTGGGTCGAAATGCGTTGCCGCCCGCTCGAACAGGCGTCGCAGACCGCGACAACGTCCGAAGCCGAGGTCGTCGCTGTGATGCGCGACGTCACCGAGCGAAAAATCCAGGAACAGGCGCTCGATCTGGCGCGCACCGCCGCCGAGCAGGCCGACGCGGCCAAGACGCGCTTCCTCGCCACCATGAGCCACGAATTGCGCACGCCGCTCAACGCCATCATCGGCTTCTCCGAAATGATCGTTCAGGAAGATGCCTTTATGCTGGATGCAGCGCGCCGCAAGGAATATGCTCAACTGATCAACGATTCCGGTCAGCATCTGCTGTCGGTGGTCAACGGCATCCTTGATATGTCCAAGATGGAGTCCGGCAATTTCGAAATCGCGCCGGAGCCGTTCGCGCCGCGTGCCGCGCTCATCAATTGCTGCAGCCTGCTGGCCCTGAAGGCGCGGGAAAACGGTATCGACCTCGTGACCCGCGTGCCCGAGGATTTGCCGGTCATGAACGGCGATCCGCGGGCGTTCAGACAGATCGTGCTGAACCTCGTGTCCAATGCCATCAAGTTCACCGAGCGCGGCGGTAGGGTGACGGTTTGCGCCGGGGTCGAGGGATCGCGGCTGGTGTTTCGCGTCACCGATACCGGCGTAGGCATCGCGGCCGACGATCTCAAGCGGATCGGCGATCCGTTCTTCCAGGCCGGCAAGACCTATCAGCGGCGGCACGAAGGCACCGGCCTCGGGCTGTCGATCGTGAAGACCCTGGTCGGTTTGCATGCCGGCGAGTTGACCGTGCAAAGCAAGATCGACGAAGGAACCACCGTGGCCGTCGCGTTGCCGCTGGCGTACGCGCCGCCGCCGCGAGAGCCATCCAGCAATATCGCAACGCTCACTCCGGCGTTGCGATCCGCAACCCAAGACCAAGCTCATCAGGTGAAGAAAAGTGCCTAGACAAATTGCGAAAGATGACATGCCGCGCCGCCGTCGGCGCGCCCGTGCGGTTGCGGTCGAAGCGGATGCGGAGCGCGGCCTTGCGATGCGCATCTTGCTGCACAGTCCGAAAGACCTGGTTGCGGGCGCGCTTGCATTTGCGGCGGTCAGCGCCATCATCGCCAACGCGCTCTTCCTGCAGGCCGGGCGCCATCCGTCGCCGATGTTCGGCTCGGTTGTGCCGATGCCGGCGGCGGCCTTGGCGCCTGCCGGCCCGTTGCCGCGCCCGCGCCCGGTTGAAGCCGCGATAAAACCCGCAGACGCATCGCCGCTCGAGCCCAGGCCTGCGGAGCCGAAAGCTGCGGATCCGCTCGGCAATCTCGTCAAGGCGACCAGCGCATCGCCTGTGGTGCCTTCCAGTGTCTTGCGACCGCCCGCGCCGATCCCGGCTTCTTCCCACGCCGACGCCATTGCCAATTCGGGATCGCGCCGCGTGGCGGCGGTGCAGCGTGCGCTCACGGAATACGGCTACGGCCAGTTGAAACCGACCGGCACGGTCGGTTCCGACACCCAGGCCGCGATCCAGAAATTCGAGCGGGACCGCAAGATCCCGGTGACCGGGCAGATGTCCGATCGTCTGGTGCGCGAACTCACCGCCATGATTGGCCGGCCAATCGACTAGCGGAGTGGTTCAGAACGCTTTCTTCGCCCTTGTTGCGGGCCCGAAAGCCCAGGTCCGCCAGCCAATCTTTCGCAGTTCGGTTCAGCGGTGGCGAAAATATGCCGGCCACCTTGGACCCCTGATGGACGCGCCTGGTCTATATGCGCCATCGTAACTCGGCGGCGGCGCCCTTCTGGTTTAACCACTTCTGATAGTGAGGATGGGTCAAGAGCCATTTCTCCCCTCGTTTCCCTGACGTCATGCAGTTAGGTTGGGTCGAGAAACGCTCCTCAAGGCGACTCCACGATGCCTCAATCGGATTTGAAAAACGTAACTCATATATTGCCCAGACACCTCAAACAGCTTGAGGCTGACCATCGAGATCATGCGGGAAGTGGTCGCCGAATTCAAAAAGCCCGTCATGCTGTATTCGATCGGCAAGGACTCCAGCGTTATGTTGCATCTGGCGATCAAAGCAATCTACCCTGCGAAGCTTCCCTTCCCACTCTTGCACATCGACACGATGTGGAAGTTTCGCGAAATGATCGCCTTTCGTGACGACACCGTTCGCCGCCTCAACCTCGATCTGATTGTCCACGTCAATCATGAAGGTATCACCCGCGGCATAGGCCCGATCTCCTCAGGTTCGGTTCTGCATACTCAGGTGATGAAAACCGAAGCACTCAAGCAAGCCATCGATCTCTACGGATTCGATGCTGCTTTCGGCGGCGCGCGCCGGGACGAAGAAAAAAACCGGGCAAAGGAGCGAATCTTTTCGTTGCGTTCGAGCGGACATGTGTGGGAGCCGCGCGACCAGCGGCCCGAGCTGTGGAATCTTTTCAACACAAAAATCCGTCAAGGCGAGACCATGCGAGTGTTCGCCCTTTCGAACTGGACCGAATTGAATATCTGGCAATACATCATGCTGGAAAGAATCCCCGTGGTGCCGCTTTATTTGGCGAGAAGGCGGCCGGTCGTCCGGCGCAATAGCGCCTGGATCATGGTGGACGACGATCGCCTTCCGCTCGAGCCGGGAGAAAACCCTGAGATGAGAGAAGTCCGCTTCCGGACCCTCGGATGCTACCCTCTCAGCGGCGCTATCGAATCGGGGGCAAACACAGTCCAAGACATTGTCGAGGAGATGCAGGCTGTTCGAATTTCAGAACGTCAGGGCCGCTTGATCGATAGCGACGAAAGTGCGTCGATGGAGAAGAAGAAAAGGGAAGGTTATTTTTGAAATGGGCTCGCCCGAGACCTGTGTCCTTGACCAGCCTCCATCCAAGGACATACTGCGATTCATTACCTGCGGCTCGGTGGACGACGGAAAATCGACTCTAATCGGACGGCTGCTTTACGACACCAAGCTGATTTTGCAGGACCAGCTATTGACGTTGGCTGAGGACTCGATCCGACACGGCACGACCGGCGACGACATTGACTTCGCGCTGCTCGTTGACGGATTGGAAGCGGAGCGCGAACAGGGAATAACCATCGACGTCGCTTATCGTTTCTTCGCGACTTCGAAGCGGTCGTTCGTGGTAGTGGATACGCCGGGTCACGAACAGTACACCCGCAACATGGCGACAGGAGCCTCGAACGCCCAGCTCGCCGTCGTCCTGATCGATACACGCAAGGGCGTTCTGGTCCAAACCAGGCGGCATTCCTTCATTTGCTCGCTGCTCGGCATTCGACAGGTCGTTCTGGCGCGATCAACAAGATCGATCTCGTGGAATATCAAAAGCCGGCATTCGACCGCATCGTCAGTGAGTACATGTCTTTCGCCTCGGGACTGGGCTTTGATTCAATCGTGCCGATTCCGATTTCGGCACGCTTCGGCGATAATATCGCGGCGCCATCTGAAAATACCCCCTGGTACGGCGGTCCTACGTTGCTGAATTGCCTGGAGACCGTTGAAGTCTGCCGAGAAACAATCTTCAAACCGTTCCGTTTTCCCGTTCAGTGGGTCAACCGGCCAAGCTCGGATTTCCGCGGCTACGCGGGCACCGTCGCTTCCGGACAAATCGCGGTTGGCGACGCCATCGTGGTTGCGGTTTCCGGGCAATCTTCCAGAGTCAACCAGATTGTGACCTACGACAAAGCTCTCGACAGGGCAGAGGCTGGCGATGAGGTTACGATAACCCTCGATGACGAGATCGACGTCGGACGCGGAGACCTGCTGGTTGTCCCGAACGCGCTGCCCGAGGTTGCCGATCAATTCGCGGCTCATGTTATCTGGATGGATCAAAAGCCCTTGATACCAGGACGATCCTATCTTCTTCGAACCGGCACGAAAATAGTATCCGCGACCATCACGACCATCAAATACAAAATCGACGTCAACACGCGCGAGCATCTCAGCGCCAGCGCGTTGAACCTCAATGAAATCGGCGTCTGCAATTTCTCGACGTCTTCGCTCGTTGCATTCGACGCCTACCAATTGAATCGCCGGACTGGCTCCTTCATCGTAATCGACCGAACTTCGAACCGGACTGTCGGGGCAGGAATGATTGATTTCGCTCTGCGCCGGGCAGCCAACATTATACCACTTCCATAGCTGATTGAATCGAAACTGCTGCGGTGCTGGGTGGCGGGCATGGCCGGGGTTTTCCTTTCGACGCGAGGTGTGATTCTTTGAC
>Ga0208715_1000218_pt1 | contig 20105 bp, 19 predicted proteins | sample NGESurshal092012_3_FD_184473 | JGI IMG/M metagenome (GOLD analysis project Ga0208715, IMG submission 184473) | Arctic peat soil microbial communities from Barrow, Alaska - NGEE Surface sample 210 shallow-092012 (SPAdes) | ecosystem: Environmental > Terrestrial > Soil > Wetlands > Peat ... | reverse complement strand
GAGCTGAGCACCTGAGCGGGAGCGTTGGACGGACAGGAGAGGTCGACGACCCCCGCCGACAAAGAAGGAGGCAAACAAAGAAGGAGGCAGACAATGAGCACAATTACGACGAAAGACGGTACGCAGGTCTATTACAAGGACTGGGGCACAGGACAGCCGGTGGTGTTCAGCCACGGCTGGCCTCTCAGTGCGGATAGCTGGGAGGCTCAGATGGTGTTCCTAGCCTCCAACGGCTATCGCTGCATTGCCCACGACCGTCGCGGCCATGGCCGCTCGAGCCAGCCCTGGAGTGGTAACGAGATGGACACCTATGCCGACGACCTCTCGGAGCTCATCGAAACGCTCGACCTGAAGGGCGCCGTCCTAATCGGCTTCTCCGCGGGCGGCGGCGAAGTTGCCCGCTATATCGGCCGCCACGGCACGAAACGGGTGGCCAAGGCCGCGCTGATCTCCGCCGTCCCGCCGCTGATGCTGAAAACGGCGGCCAATCCCGGCGGCTTGCCGATTGAGGTGTTCGACGGGATCCGCCTCGGCTCCCTCGCCGACCGCTCGCAGCTCTACAAGGATCTCGCCGGCGGCCCGTTCTTCGGGGCCAACCGGCCCGGTGCCAAGGTCTCGCAGGGCATGATCGACTCGTTCTGGCTCCAGGGGATGCAGGCCGGTCACAAGAACACCTTCGACTGCATCAAGGCGTTCTCCGAGACGGATTTCACCGAAGACCTCAAGAAGTTCGACGTGCCGACGCTGATCCTTCACGGCGACGACGACCAGATCGTGCCGATCGGCGCCGCGGCTCTCTGCTCATCGAAGCTAATCAGGAACGCGACCCTAAAGATCTATTCGGGCGCACCCCACGGCCTCGCGGACACGCACAAGGACCAGCTCAACGCCGACCTGCTGGCATTCCTTAAGACCTGAGGTCGCTTTGCCGGCGCCGCCTGGCTGGTGGCGCCGGTACTGGGGACCGTACCTTTTCAGCCTTGGTGTGGTAAATTCAAGAGGACTGAAGGAGAGAATCTCTTATGGATCCGTTACTGTTAATTCTCATCGTAATTCTGCTGTTCGGCGGATTCGGCGGCGGTTACTATGCCTACGGCTCATCTAGCGGCTCGTCGGCGAGCCCTTGCTGTTCGAGCTCGATGTCTGCCTGCTCCGAGTCTCGCTGCGCGCTAACCGATACGTACTCACCGACGTCCATCGACATCGAACCAGCCACGAGCCCTGCGATACCGGCGATCAAGACGGCCTGTTTCGACGCCGAGGCGGCTGCGACGCCAATCATGAGGCTAGCAGTCGACACAATCGCATCGTCTGAACCAAGCACCGCAGCGCGCAGCCACCTTGAACGCTCACCCCGGTGCGCCTCTCGTTGTCGTATCGGCCCACGATTCACTTGCGAACCTCGCACACTCATATCTGGGGCGTCAGCAATTTTGAACAATGATCCTTTGCGGTCACGAATATTGATCAACCTCGGCTGTTAGAGTTCATCTATAGGTCCCTGCGCGTGGCCGACGGTTGGGCTGAACCGGGATTTCCGCTTTGAACTCTGATTCAGACTGATCCACAAAAGCTTCCGGCTGCTAAAAAGTGATCAATGGCTTGATGACTCCATCCAATTTCTTGTCCATTATCTGGAACGCCCTTTCCAACTGGTCGAACGCAAACGTATGAGTCGTCAGCCTGGTAGGATCCATTCGTCGGCTCTGAAGGATCCGCAACAAGCGTTCCATACGCAGCCGGCCACCCGGACACAGCCCCGTCCTGATTGTTTTTTCTGCCATGCCGACGCCCCAGGCGAGGCGCGGGATACCGACGAAATCACCCTTCCCGTGATAGCCGGCATTTGAAATTGTTCCACCGGGTTTCGTGACTCTGACGGCATTCTGAAACGAGAGCTCGGTACCAAGCGCCTCGACGGCGCAATCGACGCCCTGACCGCCGGTGAGTTCCATGATTCGGGCCACGGCGTCTTGTTTCGTGAAATCGACGATAACGTCAGCACCATAAGATCGCGCCAATTCCTGGCGCTCAAGCACCGAATCAACCCCGATCACGAGCCCCGCGCCGCGCAGCTTCGCGCCTGCAACCGCCATCAGCCCAATCGGGCCGAGCGCGAACACCGCGACCGTTCCCCCGATTGGTATGTCGCCGTTCTCGGCCGCCATAAATCCGGTCGACATCATATCGGAGCAATATACGGCGCTCTCTTCAGCTACATCCTGTGGAATCATCGCCATATTTGCGTCGGCTTCATTGACGTGGAAATACTCGGCAAACACCCCATCTTTCACGTTGGCAAACTTCCAGCCGCCGAGCGCACCCCCCGACTGCGACGAGTGACCGGCCTGTGAGGCGAGATCTCCCCAATCCGGAGTGATAGCGCCCACAACCACGTGGTCACCCGGCTTGAACAGCTTGACCTCGGAACCCACGGCATGGACCAGTCCCACGGCTTCGTGCCCCAGGGTCAGATTTTCCCGGGGTCCGATGGCTCCGTGTGCGGTGTGCGAGTCCGAAGTGCATATCAGCGCCTTGGTCGTTTTAATCACGGCGTCACTAGGGCCGGGCTTGGGAATCGGCTTGTCTACGAACCCAACTGTATCGAGCGATTTCATTACGAATGCTTTCATTGCCTACCGACCCTCATTTCGTTGTCCGCGCGGTTTGGGCGGGGTTCTCGAAGCATAACTTTAGGCCGATGTAAGACACGGTCGTAACGCTAGTTTCCCTGCGTTGCGCAACGCCGGCGCTTGAGTTGTGGACCGTGATGAGTTTCCAACACCCCGTGAACCAGACATTCTCGGTGCTGGTGCCGAGCGCTTTGCACAGACATCTTAACAGATTAGGCGTTCGGCTCAGCGCGCGATTGGCATTATTTGTTCTTCTGATAACCGAGGCGCTCTCTTGTTCAATGGCCGCTAAATCATACTCAGCATAAAGTGTTCGTCGATAGCAGCGCTGCGCCAAAAGACTCTGGCTGTGGCGTCGGATGTAACTGGTCACATAACGATTCGGCTGGCGGAACAGCTAGAGGATATCATGGAAGCTGCAACGGCCGCATCGCATCTCGCAGGCGCCGCCCCGACCGGGCGCCCACGGTCCGGCGAAGAGGGTGGAACATCCCTAAGCGGGGCGGCTCTCACAGCTCTGCTGCAGCGGCTGGAAACTTCAGAGACCGGTCTGACGGCCGCGCAAGCGGCGGAACGCATCAAAAAATTCGGTCTGAATGACCCCGCACCGGTTCGCGCCACGACGGCGTTTACGGAGGTGCTCCGATTTTGCGCCAATCCCTTGGTAATCATCTTGCTGTTGGCCAGCGTGGTCTCTGCGGTCGTGGGCGACATCATCGATGCCGTGATCATCGCCGCGATCATGCTGTTGAGCGGGGCGGTGAACTTCTTCCAGACCTATCGGTCGCAACGTGCGGTGCTGCGCTTGCGTGCACAGGTGGCGCCAACCGCGACTGCCTTGCGCGACGGTAAATGGACCGAAGTGCCGAGGAGCGCAGTGGTGCCCGGCGATCTGATCCGGCTTTCCGCCGGTGACTTGGTGCCCGCTGACTCCCATATGATCTGGAGCCGGAATTTCCATCTCCAGGAGGCCGCCCTTACCGGGGAGTCGATGCCGGTGGAGAAGTCCCCGGTCGAGACCGCTTCGCCGGAGAGCTCGATTCAGTCTTCGAACATGATCTTTCTAGGGACCTCGGTCGTCAGTGGGATGGCGACCGCGGTGGTTATTACCACCGGACGGGCCACGGCCTTTGGCGATATTGCCACCCGGCTGACGGTTCGGGCGCCGGAAACCGAATTCGATCGGGGCAGCAAGCGGTTTGGCCTTCTGATAATGGAGACGGTCTTTTTCCTGGTGCTTTTCATCCTGTTGGTCAACCTGGCCATGCACCGCAATGCTCTCGAGTCGCTGCTCTTCGCCGTTGCCCTCGCCGTAGGACTCACGCCGGAGTTCTTGCCGATGATCACCACGGTGACGCTGTCCGTTGGGGCGGTGAAGATGGCCCGCAAGAACGTCATCGTCAAGCACCTCGCCGCGATCCAGAACCTGGGCAGCATCGACGTGCTATGCACCGACAAGACCGGGACGCTTACCGCGGGCGAGATGACAGTCGATCGCTCTCTTGACCCGTTTGGCCAAGCCGCGGATCGCGCAATTTTCCTTGCCTATCTCAACAGCTACTTCGAGACCGGTATCCGCAGCCCGCTCGACAGCGCAATCCTGAAGCAACCGCAGGCCCACGTCGATGCCTATCATAAGACCGACGAAATACCCTTTGACTTCGACCGCCGGCGGCTCTCGATCGTGGTGGAGAAGGACGACAAGGCGCTCCTGATTAGCAAAGGCGCTCCCGAGGGGGTACTCCAAGTATGCAGCGAATACGAGATCCAAGGGGTACGGCATCCGTTGGATGACGCTCAAAGAAAGCATTGCGACGAGAACTACCAGGAGCTGAGCGCGAAAGGGTTCCGCGTTCTGGCGGTCGCCTACCGGCCGCTGGATCGGGCCGCAGGGCTGACCGCCGCCGACGAGCGCGATCTGATCCTGGTGGGATTCCTGACCTTTGCCGATCCACCGCTCAAAGGTGCGGCCGAATCCATCGCCGCAATGAGGCGCGACGGTGTACAGGTCAAGATCCTGACCGGGGACAATGAACTGGTGACCAAGTACATCTGCGCGCAGGTTGGAATTGACAGCAAGGAGGTGGTCGTGGGCGACGACATCGCCCGCATGGACGACTCGGCCCTGGCGCACGTGGCCGAGGAGTCGCACGTTTTTGCCCGGGTGTCGCCGGCCCAGAAGAACCGCATAATCCTCGCACTCAAGCATCGCAACCACGTGGTCGGCTTTCTCGGCGACGGGATCAATGATGCCCCCTCGCTTCACACCGCGGATGTCGGGATCTCGGTGGCGGGCGCGGTTGACGTCGCGAAGGACTCCGCCGATATCATTCTGCTCGAGCCCGGGTTCGAGGTGCTGCACACCGCAATAGTCGAGGGGCGCAAGGCGTTCGCCAACGTGCTCAAGTACCTGCTGATGGGGACCAGTTCCAATTTCGGCAACATGTTCAGCATGGCTGGAGCTTCACTGTTCCTGCCCTTCCTGCCGATGCTGCCGACGCAGATTCTGCTCAACAACTTCCTTTATGATCTGTCGCAGGTGACGATTCCCACTGACAACGTCGATCCGGCCTATACGCGCCGGCCGCACCGCTGGGACATCAGCATCATTCGCGACTTCATGATTCTGATAGGTCCGATAAGTTCAATTTATGACTTCCTTACCTTTTTTGTCCTGCTGAAGGTGTTCCACGCCAGCGAAACGCTCTTTCATACTGGCTGGTTTGTGGAATCGCTGGCGACGCAGACCCTGGTCATATTCGTAATCCGTACCGCGGGCCGTCCCTGGCGCGACCGGCCGAGTGTGGCACTGACGGCGAGCGCCCTGATCATCGTTGCAACCGGTATCCTGCTGCCCTTTTCTCCGCTTGGGGGTTACTTCGGCTTCACACCTCTGCCGCCCGATTTCCTGCTATTTTTGGTGGTAGCCACCGCGACCTATCTGGCGCTTGTCGAAGTGGCCAAGCGCAGACTGATGCGTCGGCTGGTTGACTGATGGGTGCTTGCGAAGATTCCGCCTAAGATCGCCACCTGCCAGCCCGATGCGTCGACCGCTTTAGGAGTTGTGGTTCCTCAAAACCTAATCCGCGCGCTCGAGCTCGTTGCGGCGGCTCGTTTCGGGACTGCTGAGTTAGAAGTGGCCTGTGCCTGCTCATAATTCCGTGTGCCGTGAAAACATTGGAGTTTTGCGCCGACCGTTTTATCGTGGCCGGCATGCTAACGATCCTGTCCGCGATAGTTTCTCTGGTCTTGTGCCTGCCGAAAACCTCATCCGGTGTGACGGGCGGACCCGCGTGTGTTAACGGAAGACGCGATGGGTTATTCGGTAGCCACAGGTTACGGGTCTATGCGCTTGAACGGGTTCGCAATGCTGGTCGAGGTACCGTAAGGAGGATGGCATGGGCAAATATCAGGAGCCCGGACGCTCGGCGCAGCGATCCGAGCGCATTACGCGGCGGCAGCTTCTTGCAGGTGCGTTCGCTACCGTCGGCGGCTTGACGGCCACCGCATGTCGCCGATCCTCGTTGACTGCAGGGCAGGAAGCGCCCCCCGATCCAACGAAGGTTCAAGGCCTCCCACCCGGCGATGCGGGGGGCCGCCGTTCACCATTTGTTCGACTGACTCGCGAAGCCGGCTGGACGTTTTGGTCCTACACGCCGCTGGGTAACATCGACGGAATCATCACTCCGTCTGATCTTCATTACGAGGTCCATCACGCTGGCGCGGCGGTGGTGGATCCAAATCGATGGACTCTCACGATCCACGGAATGGTCGAACGACCGATCGTCCTCAACCTCGACGACTTACGGAAGTTCCCGTCCCTTAGCCGGATTGTCTTCTTGGAGTGCTCTGGGAACAGTCCAGTCTCTTGGCGGGGTGCTGGCAGTCCGCAGGATACCGTCCAGAATCTCGTCGGGCTGACAAGCTGCAGCCTGTGGACGGGCGTCGCCGTTTCGACTCTGCTCCGGGAGGTCGGCGTGAAGGCGGGGGCCAAATGGGCGCTGGCGGAAGGCTCGGATGCGGCTGTAATGACGCGCAGCATTCCCATCGAGAAGCTCATGTCCGACGCGATGGTCGCGTACGGTCAGAACGGCGAGCCGCTGCGGATCGCCCAGGGATTCCCGGCCCGGCTTCTGCTCCCCGGTTGGGAAGGAAATACGAATATCAAATGGCTCCGCCGTCTTGAGTTGGCCGACGCGCCATTCATGCATAAGGAAGAGACCGGATCCTATACCGACCCCATGCCTGACGGTAAGGTGCGTCAGTTCACTTTCGTCATCGAGGCGCGGTCGATCATCACGTCTCCGTCGGGCGGGCAGACGTTGCTAAGTCCAGGGTTCTGCGAGATACGCGGCCTTGCGTGGTCCGGGCGCGGGCGCATCAATCGCGTCGAGGTGAGTACGGATGGCGGCGGGGCTTGGCTTCCCGCAACACTCGATGAGCCAGTCCTGCCGATGGCGCACACGCGATTTCGGTTCCCGTGGAAGTGGGATGGAAGAGAAGTCGTCATCGAGAGCCGCGCGATCGATGAGACAGGCTACGTCCAGCCGACGCGAGCGCAGCTCGTAAAGGTTCGAGGGACCGGTTCCATCTACCACTTCAATGGCATCCAGCCTTGGAGGGTGACCCCCGATGGCAAGGTAACGAACGCCATTGCGTAAGCTAATGCGCAAGCTAGCTCTTCTAGCCGGCGCCGTTCTGCTCGCAGCCTTCTCCGCGCAGGCTGGTGACCAGGATCGGCTGGGAATCGGCCGGCCTGCGACGACCGAGGAGTTGGCCCGGTACGCTGCATTCTCCGTCCGGCCCGACGGTCGCGGTCTTCCCGCGGGACGAGGAACGGCCGTCGAAGGCAAGGGCGTGTACACCAAAACGTGCGCAAAGTGTCACGGGCCTACCGGGAAGGAAGGCGGCAAGACCGGAAACCGTCCAACGCCACCACTCGTTGACACGCGCCCCTTCAAAGTGGGCCTGACAAATGCGACTGTCGGCAACTACTGGCCCTATTCGACAACGATCTGGGATTACATCCATCGTGCGATGCCGTTCGATCACCCGGGGACGGTCAGCAATGACGAGATCTATGCGGTGACGGCGTATCTACTGTACGCGAACGGACTAATCGGCGAACGCGACGTTGTGGACGCGTACTCGTTACCCAAGGTGCGGATGCCGAATCGCGACGCCTTCGTACCCGATCCGCGCCCGGATGTTCCGTGAGACACCAGCGCTCTCGACCGGTGCCTCCTCAAAACCTAATCCGTACTGATTGATGGGTTGCGATTGACCGCGGAAAGCATGCCTTCATGGCGATGCCGAGCAGATGAGCACCTCTGTCCTCTGGACAGGTTGTTGCTACCGATTACTCGGATCCGAAAGTTGTGGAGGAGGAAATAGAAGAGGCGCGAACGAACCATCCACCGATGCCGCGTAAATGACTCCCGACGTGATCGCCCTGGTTGGCCTATCGAATGAACCTGACGGCGGTTTCCCCTGTCGCTTCTCAAAACTTGGTCCGGCCCGAATTCTTTCGCATATCTAGACGGCCTCGCATAGCCTGAGAGCGCGTGGTGAACAACTCCGCCCGACGGCTGCCGCGCGGAAACCCGGGTTTGAGAAGCGACAAGCCGGCTCGGTTCGTCAAAGATTCGCCGGTCATGTCTGCCTAGCTAGCAGGTCCTTTGGAACTACCTATGCCGGCGACATCATGGCGGTGAATCTCAAAACCCTAGAGTGTTCACTGCTTTCGGAGTTTTTGGTAGGCACAGGAGTTTGAAAAACGCGGTCGCCACCACGAACAAGTCGATCGAAGCAATGCCAGCTGCATGCACTTGCGGAGCTTGCGAATCAGGATGTCGATCTGTTGGCGGAGGACCAGATTGTCGGCCTCGAGTCGCGCCCGAGACTTGAAACGCGAGCGCAGCGCATACACCAGCAGCTTCAGCCACTCAGCCATGCGGCGCCAACCTACCCGATTCCATGCGTCCTGTCATACAGATCGAATTTTCGACAACGTCAGGGCAAATCAGGTCCACCAGACCACGGTACGGCTTTGTTATATGGGTAACAGAACCCGACGAATCTAATGGATATCTGCCCTGCTCTGATTGGCAATTCTGCGTCATCGGGATATGAAAAAGCTTCGAGTAATTGTTTGGAGTTCTGAGCCGGGAACCCTGTCCAAGCGCTGGCATCACTGACCGCACGCGTCAGCAATAACCGCATCAGCAGCGAGGCACCTCGAGTGGAGTACTCATTCCGTGACGACTTCCTTTACCACTGCTGTTCGTGTGATCGCGCCACTGTGCCCAGCCATCCCCATGGCCACCGAAGTGTACTCCCGGTTTCGGGAACCAAAGCAGGTGACTTGCCCAGAAAAAGGAGAGCCTGCGACGGTTCAGGTGGACGCGAAGATGGCCGCGGCAACCGCCGCGCTGGAAGAGCCCGAGCTTCGAATCATTCGTTGCACACAGTGGCCTTGCGCCTGTGGCCGAGGCGCCTGGGCCAGCTGAGTAATCACGCCCCGCGCGACGATTGGCCAAGTAACTTTGCGAGCGCTTTGGAGGCATGAGAGCAATGGCTGAAAAGTCTATTCCAACTGAAAAGCTGAGCCATCGGCTCACTGGTCAGGACGCCTCATTTATTTACGGCGAGTCGCGCAACGGGCCGCTGCACATCGGCTCGCTCTCGTTCTTCGAGGACCAGATCACGTATCCGGAGTTGATTCGGCATTTTGAGAGCAAGCTGCATCTGCTTCCGCGTTACCGTCAGCGCCTGCTCCCGGTACCCTTCAATTTTAATCACGCGACGTTCGAGGACGACCCCGATTTCACGATCGAGAATCACGTCAAGTTTCATCAATTGGCGGCGAATACTTCCGAAGCGCAGCTAATCGAGGCAGCCATGGCGGTCTTCCGCAAACCGCTGGATCGCAACCGGCCACTGTGGGAGGCGCACCTGTTCAACGGTTTCAAGGGCAATCGCTCCGTCATCATGTGGCCGATTCACCATTGCCTGGTCGATGGCGTGTCAGGAATGGAGTTGTTGAACGTGGTCATGGATTTCCGGCCGGACCCACCGGCGACAGAATCGGAGCCATGGTCTCCAAAACCTCTTCCGGGGCTGCTGCGACAGGTGATCGATGCCACGCTCGACCGCACGCAGGCGCAGCTCGACTCGACGCGCCGGTTGAGTCAAGTGGCTTCGAACTTTAGGTCGTTAGTCAAGGATCTCGGATCGGATGCGGGCACGCTCGCCAGGTTGGCCCTGCAGATGATGCGACCGATCGCGGCTGCGCCATGGAACGCCGGCTTGGTAAGCCAGGAGCGGACGCTGGCCTGGCTGCGCACCTCGTTTGCAGATGTCCGGGCAATTCGCGCCGCCTTCGGCGGTACCATCAACGATGTCGTGCTGACGATGCTCAGCGAGGCAGCCGCCCGCTACCTCGGCTATGATCGCGGGCAGCCCAGCGCGCCGTTGCGAATCGGATGCCCGGTCAATGTGAGACATGACGACGAAAGCGGGTCGCTGGGGAATCGGGTTTCGATGATGTTCCCCGAACTGCCCGCAGAACCGATGGATCCGGTGGCCAGGTTGAAACTCGTCGCTGCGGAGACCCAGAGGATCAAGGAAGCCGGGGAGCCGCAGGCGCTTGAAAGATTGATGGGTAATGGCGAGAGCATCTCGCCGGCACTTGCCGCGATGCTCGCCGGAATTGGGACCGCGGCCATGGACACCGCAGTGTCGCTGCAGCGAATCTTCCCATCATGGGCCAGACGTGCGGCGCAGCCGCTGGGATTAAGCTTCATCGCCACCAATGTTCCCGGCTCACAGGTGCCGCTCTATCTCGCCGGCCATCGGATGGTCGACTACATCGGCCTGCTTCCGCTGGGCGGGAATCTCGGATTCGGCGTGACGATCGTCAGCTATAACCAGGATCTCTATTTCACGATGATGGCTGCGCCCAATCTGATGCCCGATCCAGACCGCATGAAGTCGCTGGTGGAGCAGGTCTTCGAGGAACTCAAGCGGGCCGCTGTTGCCCAGAGCGTGCCTGCGGCAGTGCAGCCGCCTGATGTGAAAAGACCGAAATACGCGAGCATGCCGCTCGCGAGCATCAATGGCTCTCCACATCCAGGGATGGCCACAAAGGGCGCCTGATCGGCGATCCGAGCGGAGAATTTTATGAAACAGTTCAGCGTCGGTCATTGCTGCAAGTTCTGTGGGCAAGAGATTGTGTATCTGATTCCCAACTCACCCACAGAAGCGTTCGGCGTGCTCTTCCAGGAACGCACCTGTCTTGAGCTGCGCTCGGCAGAGATTCGCGATCCGTCGCGGCAGGTCGCGGAGTACTGGTACTGCTCCGATTACTGCGCCCGAGATGATCTCGACCTACGCATCAATCAGAGAGAGGAGCAAATGCGGCAGCATCGTATGGCCGATAAGCTCAGTTTCGGGGTTCGTCTCGTGGTCTGAGGTCAGGCCGTTCTTAAGGTTCTCCGTAGGCACGGGTTTCCTGCTAGAAGCGCATCATCACGAGTCCGACGCGAGGAGGCGACGCGATGGCCACGCACGAACGGCTAAGCGCCTTGGACCGGACATTTCTGGACCTCGAATATCCTGAAACGCACATGCACGTTGCAGGCGTGATGCTTTTCGACGCGGCTGCGCTGCGGACTCCCGGCGGCGGAATCGATGTCGAAAAGATCCGGAAACACGTCGCGTCGCGATTGCATCTCATGCCCCGTTATCGACAGCGGATCGCGCGGATACCGCTTGAGAATCATCCGGTGTGGGTGGACGACGATCGCTTCAACCTTGAATATCACGTGCGGCACACTGCACTGCCACGGCCCGGCGGCGACGAGCAGCTCAAGCTATTGACGGGAAGAATCATCTCGCAGCAACTCGATCGCGGCAAACCGCTGTGGGAATTGTGGATAGTCGAGGGACTCGACGGCGATCGCTTCGCGATGATCACCAAGACCCATCACTGCATGATCGACGGAGTAGCCGCGGTCGATCTCGCAACCGTGCTGCTGAGTCCGTCGCCGGACCCAACGATTCCCGACGCGCAGCCGTGGAAGCCGCAGCCCGCTCCGTCGCGCGGCGAGCTGGTGATGGAGGAAGCTCGGCGCCGACTGGCGACCCCGCTGGAATTCGGCAAAGCCGTCCTCGGCGCGATGCAAAATCCGGTCGAGACCGCGGAGAGCATCAGCGAGCAGATTTCCGCAGTAACCGAAACGCTCGGCGCGGGAATGTCTTCAGCTTCGGAGTCGCCGTTCAATCAGCCAATCGGGCCGCATCGGCGATTCGAATGGACCGCGATCGACCTGGCGGACGTCAAGCGGGTGAAGAACGCTCTAGGCGGGACGATAAACGATGTCGTGCTCGCCACGGTGGCGGGTGCGGTTGGATCGTTTCTGAGCGGCCGAGGACTTTCTCCTGAAGAAATTGCGGAACTCGATTTCCGCGCGATGGTTCCGGTGAGTGTGCGCGCGTCTTCGGAGCGAGGCACGCTGGGAAATCGAATCGCGTCATGGGCGGCGCGCCTTCCGATCGCCCAAACCAATCCGCGCCGGCGCCTGCAGGCGGTCCGAGCAGTCACGGCCGATCTCAAAGGGTCGCGGCAGGCGATGGGAGCAGAGGTGCTCGCGCGGGTCAGCGAGTGGACTGTTTCCACACTGTTGTCGCTCGCGATGCGGCTGGCGGCGCGTGCGCGCCCGTTCAATTTGATCGTCACCAACGTGCCCGGACCGCAGATCCCGCTTTATATGATCGGCTCGCGGCTGTTGGCCGGATATCCAATCGGGCCGCTGTTTTTGGATCAATCGCTCAACATCGCGCTGCTCAGCTACGATGGCCGGTTGTATTGGGGATTGAATGGGGACTGGGATGTGCTGCCCGACCTTGGCGATCTGGTTACGGCAATTCGCGCATCATTCGACGAGTTGCTCCAAGCGGCTGAGACGGCGCACGCCCAAATGCGGACGCGCAGTCGCCGACCTCGCGCGGGGGATTCCTCAGGCGAACACAAATGCTGATGTCGCGATGATTGCGCCTGCGGGAGCTTGCTTCTTGACGCCGACGCGATTGCTGACATTTCCGGGATTGTGGTGAATGGGCGTTGACCTTCAGGCCCCGATCGGGTGGGCGTGGAACCTCAAGCGCGTGTGGCCACGCGCAAAGCTTGTGATCGTTGACGACGCAGGTCACGACGCATCCAATGTGAGCATCACCCGAGAACCGATCCGCGCGACCGACCAATTCGCAATTTTCTGACCTGTGGCTACTAAAAACTCCGAAAGCGCCGAAAAGTCTGGAGTTTTTGGATTCACCGACGCAATATCGCCGGCATGTTTAAGCTCGTGCGATCGATCGTCTGTCGGCTTGGATGCCGATTCCGTAGTCGGGCAGTGGTGGAACTAGAGAACCTCGCCCTCCGTCATCTGAGGATCTATCTCGGAGGGTTTTTCGATCTCGATCAGGGGTCAGCCACTCGTGGTTCAGATCGCAGCCCGTCTCACTTAGGCGCGTCGATTCGATGCCGATTCTCGCAGCCGCTCGAATTCCGCTTCAGATGGAATTTTTGGTAGGGACAAGCTTTGGCTGCGCTCAGTTCTGCCGAGCTCATTTTCGGCTGCTTTTGCTCGATGGCTGCCACAGCTTCTGCAAGTTTTTGAGGCCATCCTCGAACGTCTTGCGCAATTCCCTGGTTTGCTTGAGAGCCTCCTCGCCGAGTCCGCTCTCGCGAATCGACTGCATGAGGAACTCGTTCGCATTGCGCCACTCCTCGAGCCACGCTTCGATTTGGCTGGCTGGCGCCTTCTGGCCGCTCTTCGACTCGTTTGCGGAGGAGGATGACTGCGCGGGAGCCACCGTCTGGCGAATCCGCCGCTCCCAAATGGCGAAACCCTGATCGATTGCTGCTACGTAGCCGTCCTTGGCTGCGCGGGCAACTCCGATCCAATGCTCCATCTGCCGCTCGCCGTCGGGTATGCGGCGCTTGGCGAGGTCAGCAATCGCGCCGCCGATCGTCGAGAGGCCGTCAACATATGCTTGCGTTATGTCGCGCAGCACTTTGCCAATTCCGGTCGAGTCAGCCATGGATCACCTCCACTTCGAACACGCAAGAGAATGGCGATCGCTCAGGCGACCTTGCGCATTTTCGCCGCGCCCGCATGCCACTTGCGCATGTGATCCTTGTGGCTCTTCAGATAGGCGGGGCCATCGTAATACTTGTCGTAAAATTCAAGCTCGATGTGCTGCGCTTGGATGTAGACGTAGAGCACCGCCGGCGGAGCGAACGCGGGGAAGGTGCCGAACGTATCCCAGACATAGCGGCAGGTCTCCTTGCAGATCTGGATGCTCTTTTCCGGCGTGTGCGGTACCTGGCGCAGGAAGTCTGCGCGGTTCTTGTACGGTACCGGCTTTTTCGCGAACGGGTTGAAGGTGCCGTTGGGGCCGAACTTCTTTGCCACCACGGCATCGACCGCCGCGTCCATGTCCTTGTAGTAGGGCGGCCGGAAGGTCTCGAACTCGCCGTCGATTCCGATCGGCGCGGGGAAGGCGTCAGGGTTCTTCGGGTTCGACTCGAAGCGAAAGCCGAGTCCGCAGCCTGTCGGTGTACCGCCCATGACCACAAGGCTATTCATTCCGCCGTACAACCATCCGCCCAGGCCCAGCGCCTGCTCGGCCAGCAGTATGTTGTGGCCGATGAACGCGCCCTCGGCGCCGGCAGTGGCAAGCATCATTTGGCTCTCGAACATCGAGAGCGGCACGGGGGTGTTGACCCAGCCCTCGCGAATCCAGCGCTGGTCGATGCAGGGACGCATATTGTTGCGATCATCGACGACATATTGGCCCAGGTCCGCCTGCAACATTACGGCATTGATCATTTCCTCGGTGATGTCGGTCACCGGCATGAACAGAGTGGTGCCGGGCATGTTCGCGTTCCAGAGATTGAATGACATGATCGCGCCGGTATTGCGCGGGACATCGAGCCGGCCGTCGAACAGCTTGACGCGGTTCTGGCGCACGAAATCGAGCAGCCGATCGCGATCGCTCCTGGAGGCGAGCTCCTGCAAATGCACCGGTTGCACGTCGCGCAACTTCATCAGGTAGACACCCTCGTCATTGGTATAGAAGAGTTCGGTGCCGTGATTCCCGCACGGGCTCGCCCAGGTGCGCCCCACGTGCTCGACCATCGTATTGCACATCCCGTCCCAGTTCTGGACGCTATCGAGATTGTCCGGGCGCGGCGTGTGCGGCATGTCGGACAGGTTGAGGCCCGAGATACCGGTGCCAGCAGCGATCAGGATCGCCTCCTCGACTTCATCGAGCGGCAGCGGCGGGTGCTGCGACTTGTGCTTATTGGGGCCCTCCTTGATCTCCATGCCCAAGCCGAAGCGGCGCGAGCGGCGGTTGAAGATTGCTTCGAAGAGCGGGAAGTTGAACGCCTCGTCGACCTGTTCGAGTTCCGACAGTTTGATTTCATCAGCCATGTCAATATCCTCCTGCGCTTGCCAGCGCGCTTCAGTGCGGTTTCGGTGCCGGCGCGGGCGCGGCGGCTTGTGCGCCGGGCGCAAGGCGTCGACGGCGATCTTCCTCGACCAGGCCGACCAGGTAGCGGAAGGCGAACAGCGCGGCGAAATCGAGCACCTTGCCGCTAACCTTCATTGTGCCCAGCATTTCCCGCAGCTCATCGACGCTGAGCATGGTCTTGGCCGACCACACTCCCATCTTGCCGGTCATTACGAGTTCGCCGTCCTCTACCGCGACGTCCTCGATCGTCATATTGAAATTCCCGGCGCGCGATTTAATTCGCATCTTCCGATCTCCTCGCTTCAGCCGTAGCGGTAGGTCATGCCGAATCCGCCACTTGGGTATCGCCACGAGATGTTGTGGAACGGGCAGATGATCCGGCAGGTGCCGCACTCGATACAGTTGCTCCAGTATATCGTCGTGTGACCGTTGTCCTCGACTTTGTAGTTTTCAACCGGGCATGTCACCGTGCAGGGTTTCTCGATGCATTTGAGGCAGACCCCCTGATCGATGATCTTGAGGTGCGGACTTCCTTCGTCCACCTTTATCACCAGGGTCGCGAGTTTGTCATCGCGGCCGAGCAACCTGGGCGGGCCTAGGAAGTTCGCCAACCCGGTGGGCTTCGCAATGTCGGATGGGCTTTTGATTTCCGCTGCCATTGCAACCGGTGCTCCTTCCCCGGTCTCTGCCCTTAGAACATGGCCGCCTTGGCGGCATCGAGAAGGTCCAGGCCGAGGCTCATCAGCCCGAGCTCGGCGAGCGCGTGGTCCGCGACCGCCAGCTCAAGCGCGCGCTTGGGCACCTGCATCCCGTCATCGGTGGGCGCCACAGAAAACAGCTTGCGCGCGAGCTTGATGAATTCGTAGGGGTATTTGTTGAAGAACTGGGGATGGGTCTCGGCCATCCGCGTCAGCCCCTGATAGCGATCGTAATCCTGCCACGCGAAGCTCTCGCGAAGCCGGCTCGCGTAGGGCTCGAGCGCCTTGGCCGAAAAGTTGCCCGCCTTGTGCGCCTGGAGAATCGTCTCGGCCGCCATCACGCCCGAGGCCATCGCCATATTGGTGCCCTCGTGGAATAGCGGGTTCGCATTGACCAGCCCGGCGGCGCCGCCGATTACGACAATCCCGTCGCCCACGAAATGCGGCAGATCGTGGGGCGTCATCTCCGGAATCAGATGCGCCGAGTACTCCTCCGGCGTGGTGCCACGCAGCAGACGGCGCACCACCGGATGCGCCTTGAATTCGTTCAGCAGTTCGTCGGGCTGGACCCCCAGCGTTTTGAGTGCGCCAAGCGGGATCCCATAGCCTACGGAAATCGTGTCGCGGTTGGTGTAGAGGAAGCCCGCCCCCATCGCGCCCCGCACCGCGCCGCCGCCGAGATACTCGTACGCCGCGCCTTCATCTCCTTCCAGCGAAAAGCGATCCTCAATGACTTCGCGCGGCAGGGAGACCACCTCCTTGACGCCGAGGATCACCGAGAGCGGAAGCTCGCCGCGAAGCCCCGCCGACTGCGCGATCAGCGAATTGGCGCCGTCGGCGGCGATCACCACGTTGGCGAGCACCTCGCCACCCTCGCGCCGCGCGCGAACTCCCACCACCCGGCCTTCGCTGGCGATTACCTCGTCGACCACCGTCTGAGTGACCAGCACCGCGCCTGCCTCTTCGGCTTTTTTGGCCAGGTAACGGTCGAATATCGCGCGCAGGGCCGTGAACGAATGGTTGTAATAAGGAGGCTCGAAATCGAGGAACTTGAACGAGAGCGCAAGCTCATTGCTCTCTGAAAGCATCGAGAAACGCTTTTCGATGACGTGGCGCTCGACGCAGTTTGCTCCCGGAAAGTCCGGGAAGTACTTGCTGAGCACGGTCGTGTAGAGCACACCACCGAACATCGCCTTTGAGCCCGGGTAGTCGCCGCGCTCGAACATAATCACTTCGAGCCCGCCTTTGGCGAGGATGTATGCGGCAATCGAAGCGCCCGGTCCCGCGCCAACGATCGCTACGTCACAGCGTTCGGCCATGCGGCCCCCGGCAGTTTTGCTGAACACAACGGGAAATTGCAGCGCATCCAGCGTGTCACCACGGTCTAACGCTTAGCGCGGATGAGCCGATGCGCGCAAACAGCGCCGCTAATCGCCGGCTCGTCACCGGTCCAGCGCTGAAAGCCGGGGTTCCCTCCATCGCCCCCGGGGAATTTGTCCTGAGCTAGTGTCTTCGTGCGTTTGTGGCAAATGTCTTTTGAGACTATTGGCCTGTCGTGGGGCCTTGACCTACCTGTGGCTTCTCAAAACTTAGTCCATGCTGATTCATTGATGATTGTCACTATCTAAAATCCGGATCCAAAGGTTGGGCGGCAGCGTACAGACCAGGAGCGAGCCGACCCGTCTCTTACTAGGTTGAATGCACTCGAGGTGATTGCCCTGTCTGGTCCGTTGGTTGGGATGAGCCTCAAGGCAGTTTCCCTGTTGTTGGAAAGAAATTCCCTGTATTTTCCCTGATGATCAGGGAATTTGACGCGGAGAGCAGTTCGCATCAGACTGCGTCATCCGCCACCGATCCGCGATGTCAGAGATATTCCCCCACAATCGCGAATTGTTGCGCAGTTCTGCGGACGATTCCCGATCGTTCATAAGCAGAAATCTATCTTCAAGTATCTTATAGTATTATGCGGATAGGGCCGGATCAGAAGGAGAACCGATGCAGGACAAAACAATATACGCGCAACTCGCGGAGAAGTTGGAGATCGCCGGGCGGAAATCCAAAATGGTTCCGCGCATCCTCGAAAAGCTGCTTGATGAGACCGAAGCCACGCTGGTTCTCGCCGCCGCGCCGCCGGCTACGGTTGAGGAGCTATCGGCTAAAACGGGCTTCGATCCGGCCAAAATCGAAGCGATGATCGATCCGTTGTTCCGAAAAGGCATCCTCTTCAAATCCAGGAAACCGGACGGCATCCGTTACTACCGCGTGCGGCAGGTCCTGCAGTTGCACGACTCGACCGCCGTCATGAACGATCCGCCCGCCGGGATGCTCGACCTGTGGAAGGAATACACGCGCACGGAGTGGAGCGAGGAATCCCGGGTCTTTCAAGTGCCCGTGCTCCGGGTCGTTCCAATCAACGTGAGTCTCGAGCCCGATTCGCAAATCCTCGTCTCTGACGATGTCCGCAATTTGATCGGCCAGGCCCACAACATCGCGGTTGCCAAATGCTCATGCCGGGCTATCGACGGCGCCTGCGGACAGCCGGTGGAGGTCTGCCTCCAGCTCGATCGCGCAGCCGATTACTCGATCGAGCGCGGTACCGGCCGCAAGCTGAGCAGCGAGGAAGCCCTGCGCATGCTGGAGATGTGCGAGGAACAAGGCCTGGTGCACGTCGCCGAGAACAAGCAAGGCGTCGGCCACGTGATCTGTAACTGCTGCAGCGACTGCTGCATCAATTGGACAGCGATGAGAACCGGCGTGGGCAAATTCGCATCGCCCAGCCGCTTCCGCGCTGCGATCGATACCGACGAGTGTAACGGATGCGAGAAGTGCATCGACCGATGCATCTTCGATGCCCTCACGATGACGGTCGATGGCAGCTTTGCCACAGTCGACGAGCAGAAGTGCATGGGCTGCGGCGTGTGCCGGCCGGTTTGCGTGCTCGACGCCATCAGTATGCAGGTGGTCAGGCCCCAGGAGTTCGTTCCCGCGTAACGAGAGGCAATCGGGGTTCGGCGCGGTCGCCGCGTATCCGAAAGCACGTATGCACGAGTTGCAGATCACCGAGCGCATCCTGGATGTCGTTCTCAAGCACGCCACCGGGCAGGACGTGAGCAAGGTCGTCCGCATTCACTTGAGAATCGGCGCGCTGTCCGACCTCGAGGATGAGTGGATCCAGCACTACTTTGACTACCTCAGCCGGGGCACTGTGGCCGAGAACGCGCAACTGGCGATCACGCGGACAGGTGCAGTCCTGTGCTGCCAGTCATGCTCCTGTTCCTTCGAAGTCACGCGGGAACAGTTGGGGCACGCACACTGTCCCGATTGCAGGGAGACGGGTTTGGAATTGGTCAGCGGCCGTGAGTACGTGATCGAAAATATGGAGGTCCTATGAGCGACGCCGTCAGGCTGATCGAAATCAAGGAAGAGATTCACGCCGACAACCAACGGGTCGCGCAGGGCCTGCGATGCCAACTCGCGGAAAAGAAAACCTTCCTGCTCAACGTGATGTCTTCGCCCGGCGCCGGCAAGACCAGGACCATTCTCAAGACCATTGACGCGCTCCGCGACCGCTTCCGATTCGGCGTGCTGGAAGCCGATATCGACTCGATGGTCGATGCGGAGCTGATCGCCGCGCAAGGCATCAGCGCTGTGCAACTGCGGACCGGGGGCTTCTGTCACCTCGACGCCGCGATGGTGGCCAAGGGTCTCGACGCGCTGGACCTCAACGCTCTCGACGTCGTTCTCATCGAGAACGTCGGGAACCTCGTTTGCCCGGCGGAGTTCGACACCGGCGCCGTCAAGAACGCGATGATCCTGAGCGTACCGGAAGGAGACGACAAGCCGCTCAAGTACCCGTTGATGTTCACCGTGAGCGATGTGCTGCTGGTCAACAAGATCGACTACCTGCCGTTTTCGGATTTCAACCTGCAGGCGATGCGGGAACGGGGCTGAGGCTCAACCCGCACATCGAGATCTTCGAGATTTCGGCGAAGACCGGCCAGGGCGTCGACCAGTGGGCCGCTTGGCTGAGCCGCGAAGCAAGCAGCTTCATTGGGCCGGCATCCGGCGCTTCACGGCCGGGGATCGGAAAGTTCCTTAACGCTTCGCGCTGCTAGAGTTCAACGGGAACAACTGCTCTACGCACCAACTGGTTACTCAGACAGGTTGACGCGGAGAGCGGACCGCATTAGTGCGCAGGCGCGCGCTTGATCTCAATCAATAGCGCATCCACACC
>Ga0208715_1000216_pt1 | contig 20157 bp, 17 predicted proteins | sample NGESurshal092012_3_FD_184473 | JGI IMG/M metagenome (GOLD analysis project Ga0208715, IMG submission 184473) | Arctic peat soil microbial communities from Barrow, Alaska - NGEE Surface sample 210 shallow-092012 (SPAdes) | ecosystem: Environmental > Terrestrial > Soil > Wetlands > Peat ... | reverse complement strand
CCAATAACACCGGGGCAAATTGGCAGTTCACAACCCCCAATGCACGTATCAAACTCAAGCACCTTTACCCTTCAAACTGAATGAATCGGGCGACTAGTGCGATCGTGCCAGGCAGAAGGCCACCACCTGCTCGAGCGCGGTCTTCATCGCCGATGCCGGAAACAGCGCGAGCGCGTCGACCGCCATCGCGCCGTAATGCTGGGCGCGGTTGATGGTGTCCTCCAGCGCCCGGTGCTTGGTCATCAGGCCGATGGCGTGATCGAGATCGCCGTCGCCGATCTCGCCGCGCTCCAGCGCGTTGACCCAGAACGCGCGCTCGCCGTCGTTGCCGCGGCGGAATGCCAGCACCACCGGCAGCGTGATCTTGCCCTCGCGGAAATCGTCGCCGATGTTCTTGCCGAGTTTGGCGGCCTTGCCGCCGTAGTCCAGAACATCGTCCACCAGCTGAAACGCGATGCCCAGATTCATGCCGACCGAGCGGCACGCGGTCTGCTCGGCCTTCGGACGATTGGCAATGAGGGGGCCGACCTCACAGGCCGCCGCGAACAGTTCGGCGGTCTTGCCGCGGATGACGGCGAGATATTCGTCTTCGGTGGTGGCGGTGTTCTTCGCCGCCGCAAGCTGCATCACTTCGCCTTCGGCGATCGTTGCCGCGGCGGAGGAGAGAATGTCGAGCGCGCGCAGCGAGCCGACCTCGACCATCATGCGAAACGCCTGGCCGAGCAGGAAGTCGCCGACCAGAACGCTGGCCTCGTTGCCCCACAGCATGCGGGCCGACAGCTTGCCGCGCCGCAATTCGCTTTCGTCGACCACGTCGTCATGCAGCAATGTGGCGGTATGCATGAACTCGACCGCGGCCGCGAGCTTGATATGGCCGTCGCCGGAATAGCCGGTGAGACTGGCCATCGCCAGCGTCAGCATCGGACGCAGCCGCTTGCCGCCCGACGAAATCAGGTGGTTGGCGACCTCGGGGATCATGGTGACTTCCGAGCCGGTCCGCGACAGGATCGTAGCGTTGACGCGCTCCATATCGGCGGCGACAAGCGCGACCAGCTGATCTATCGATGCTGTCGAAGGGCTCTCGAAGGGTACAATAACCGCCACGCTGGTCTCCACATTTGCCCAATTCGGACTATCCTCGGATATAACCATAGAAAGTGCCGGGTAACGCGGCAAGGGCACGAAGCTGATAACACGCGTCGCGCGGCCGCCGCGGCGGACCGACAAAGGAGTGCCGGAAGTGCGGGAATTGGTTCGAACCAACGATATCGTGCTGGTTTCGGCTGTCGGCGCGCTGCTCGATGGCGCGAATATCCATCATCTGGTGCTGGATCAGAACATGAGCAGCATCGAAGGTTCCCTCGGGGTGCTTCCGCGCCGTATTCTGGTCCATGACGACGATAACCGCGAGGCGCGTCAGATTCTCAGCGATGCCGGCCTGTCTCACGAACTGCGGGCCGATGACTGATCTATCAGGCGAATTCACCGAGGATGCATTTCTCGGCGGCCAATTGCGTCTGCGGCAACCGAAGTCGGGTCACCGCGCCGGCCACGACGCCATGCTGCTGGCTGCGGCGACGCCGGCACGTTCCGGCGATCGGGTGGTTGATTTCGGCGCCGGCGTTGGCGCTGCCGGCCTCGCGGTCGCCAAACGCGTGGCCGGAATCGAACTCGTCCTCGTCGAGATCGACAAGGTGCTCGCGGGTCTGGCGCGCGGCAACGCCGCCTCGAATGCAGTCGCGGCCGATGTCATCGTGCTCGACGTTACAACTGCCGCCGACGCCTTTGCCAAGGCTGGCCTGTCTCCCGACAGCGTCGATGTCGTCCTGATGAATCCGCCGTTCAATGATCCCGCACGGCATCGCGCCTCGCCGGACCAGGCCCGCGAGATCGCCCATGTCGCGACGGCCGCGACGCTTGAGAGCTGGATTCACGCAGCCAGACGAATTCTGAAATCCGGCGGCGTCCTCACTCTGATCTGGCGCGCGGACGGCCTCGTCGAGGTGCTGGCGGCTCTCGATCGCGGCTTTGGCAGCCTGGCAATTCTGCCTGTTCACGGTGACGCGGCAACACCTGCGATCCGTGTGCTGATTCGCGCCATCAAGGGCGGCAAGGCGCCGACTCAGATGCATGCCGCGCTGATGCTCAATGATGAGTCAGCAGTGCCCAATAAACAGGTGCGGGAACTTCTGGCCGGGAAGGGGGTATTGCCGCTGGCGATATCCTGACGGCAGCTCAATCGCCGCTTAAGCTTTGAGCAGACCGGCTATTGCGGAAGCGTTTTCGACCGCTGTTCTGGCGCCGAAGTGAAGTGAATCGCGGTCAAAAGTGTACCGATCAGCGTCATCAGCAGATAGATTTTCATGTCTTTCTCCGCTGCACCATTGCAGCCTTGCTCCGCTGCACCGTTGCAGCCTGACAACGACCGCAATGCAAAAGGCGTTCCAGTCGATGGGATGACAGCCGCGTGATAAAAAATGGTTAATTTCGAGGTAACGGCATGACGGAACAAATTGGCGATCGCGGGGGATGGCCGGGCCTGATCGACAGGCTGATGGAATACATTCCGGCGCGTCTGCGGCGTGGAACCGCCGTGGTGCCTGTGGTCCGGCTGTCAGGCTTGATCGGTGCGGTGACGCCGCTGCGGCCGGGGATGTCGCTGACCGGCGTCGCCAAGACGCTGGAGCGCGCCTTCGCGACCAAGCATGCCAGGGCCGTGGCGCTGGTGATCAATTCGCCCGGCGGTTCGCCGGTGCAGTCGCGCCAGATCTACTTGCGGATTCGGCAACTCGCCGCGGAAAAGAAACTGCCGGTGCTGGTGTTCGTCGAGGATGTCGCGGCATCCGGCGGCTACATGATCGCCTGCGCCGGCGACGAGATTTTCTGCGATCCGTCGTCGATCCTGGGCTCGATCGGCGTGGTCGGCGGCTCCTTCGGATTCCAGGAGCTGATCCAGAAGATCGGCGTCGAGCGGCGGCTGTATACGGCGGGCGCGCACAAGGCGATGCTCGATCCATTCCTGCCGGAAAACCCCGATGACGTCGCGCGCATCAAAGCGCTTCAGCGCGAGATCCATGCCATCTTCATTGCGCTGGTGAAACAGAGCCGGGGCAACCGGCTGAAGGGCGCGGACGATGTGCTGTTCACCGGCGAATATTGGGCGGGAGAAACATCGGTTTCGCTTGGCCTTGCGGACGCGATCGGCGATCTGCGCTCGACGCTGCGCGCGCGCTACGGTGACAAGGTACTGACGCCGGTGATCGCGCCTGCGACGGGGATATTGTCCAGCCTTCTGGGCCGTAAATCGGCCGGGGCGGGAATGCTTGCCTCGCTGGACGGGATCGCGGGTCTGCCGGACGAGATGATTTCGGCGCTGGAGACCCGGGCAATTTGGGCCAAATTCGGGTTTTGAGGGCGGATTCACCCGCGCCATTTGGTCCTAGATAATGCGATTGCAGGCTGGGCCGGCTTGCGCGACAATATAAATAGGGGCGTGAGAGATGAACGATAAGGATCGACTGATGCCGCCGCTGATCGCATTCGCGGGCGCCCTGGGTGGGCTGGCCGTGGTCCGCTGGGCCTATCGGACAGCCGTGAGGGTCAACAGGGAATTGGAAGAGGCCCGCCTCGCACGGGTGACTGAGGCTGCCAGGTCGAAGGAGATTCCGACGCTGCGACGGGACCCCAACACCGGCGCTTACCGCCCGGGCTGACCGCGGCTTCGATCCTCGCAGGCTTGCCCGGCGCTCGGGTTCCTGCCATCGCCTTGATTCCCCGGCCCGCCGCCGATACGGTCCCGCGCGCTTGCCCGCCCCCCAGCGAAGACCTGACCTGACGATGGACTCCATACCTCCGCACATGCGCCCGGAACGCTCGTTCCAGGGACTGATCCTGACGCTGCAGCGTTATTGGGCGGATTACGGCTGCGTGATCCTGCAGCCCTATGACATGGAAGTGGGCGCGGCCACCTTTCACCCGGCGACCACGCTGCGCGCGCTCGGTACGAAACGATGGAACGCGGCCTATGTGCAGCCGTCACGGCGGCCGAAGGATGGCCGCTACGGCGAAAATCCCAACCGGCTGCAGCATTACTACCAGTTTCAGGTCATCCTGAAGCCGTCACCGCCCGACCTGCAGGAACTCTATTTGAAATCGCTGCAAGCGATCGGCATCGATTCCCATCTGCATGACATCCGCTTTGTCGAGGACGACTGGGAGAGTCCGACGCTCGGCGCCTGGGGACTGGGCTGGGAATGCTGGTGCGACGGCATGGAAGTGTCGCAGTTCACCTATTTCCAGCAGGTCGCGGGCGTCGAATGCGCTCCGGTCGCGGGCGAACTCACCTACGGGCTCGAGCGGCTCGCCTGCTATCTGCAGGGCGTCGACCGCATCATGGATCTCAACTTCAACGGCCGCGACGGTGCCGAGAAAGTCACGTACCGCGAGGTGTTCTTGCAGGCCGAGCAGGAATACTCGCGGCACAATTTCGAATACGCCGATACAGTGATGCTGTTCGAGCAGTTCAAGATGGCCGAGGAAGCCTGTAAGAAATATCTCGATGCCGGGTGGAAAGACGGCAAGCGCGAGGCGCACCTGATGGCGGTGCCGGCCTACGACCAGTGCATCAAGGCCAGCCACGTCTTCAATCTGCTCGATGCCCGCGGCGTGATCTCGGTGACCGAGCGGCAGAGCTACATCATGCGCGTGCGCGAGCTCGCCAAAGCCTGCGGCGAAGCCTGGGTGCATACCGAAGCGGGCGGGGCGGCCTGATGCCCGATCTTCTCTTCGAACTTTTCTCCGAAGAAATTCCCGCGCGGATGCAGGCGAAGGCGGCCGACGATTTGCGCCGCATGGTCACCGACAAACTGGTCGCCGAGGGGCTGGTCTATGAAGGCGCGAAGGCGTTTGCGACGCCTCGGCGGCTGACGCTGACGGTGCACGGCATTCCCGCGCGTCAGTCGGATTTGAAAGAAGAGCGCAAGGGACCGCGCGTCGGCGGGCCGGATGCGGCGATCGCGGGCTTTCTCAAGGCCACCGGCCTTGCCTCGCTCGACGAGGCCAAAATCCAGCGCGACCCGAAGAAGGGCGATTTCTACATCGCGCTGATCGAGAAGCCCGGCCGCGCCACACCGGCCGTGCTCGCCGACATGCTGCCCGTCATCATCAGGACTTTCCCGTGGCCGAAGTCGATGCGCTGGGGCGAGCGCTCGGCGCGGCCGGGCGCACTGCAATGGGTGCGGCCGCTGCATGCCATCGTCGCCACCTTCGGCATCGATACCGAAGAACCCGATGTGGTGAAGTTCGCCGTCGATGGCATCGCGGCCGGCCAGACCACTTATGGCCACAGGTTCATGGCGCCGGCGCCGATCAACGTGCGCCGCTTCGAGGATTATCAGGCAAAACTGCAGGCGGCGAAGGTCGTGCTCGATCCGCAAGCCCGCAAGGACATCATTCTTGCCGACGCCAAGCACCTTGCGTTCGCGCAAGGGTTCGAGCTGGTCGAGGATCAGGTGCTGCTCGATGAGGTCGCGGGCCTGGTCGAGTGGCCGGTGGTGCTGATGGGATCGTTCGACCGGGAATTCCTGTCGATCCCGGGCGAAGTGATCCGCGCCACGATCCGGAATAACCAGAAATGTTTTGTGGTCAGCGATCCCAAGATCGGCAAGTTGACCAACAAATTCATCCTCACCGCCAACATCGAGGCATCGGACGGCGGCAAGGCCATTATCGGCGGCAACGAGCGCGTTATCCGCGCGCGATTGTCTGACGCGAAGTTTTTCTACGAGACCGATCTGAAGACCAGGCTGGAAGACCGGCTGCCGAAATTCGACCAGATCGTGTTTCACGAGAAGCTGGGCACCCAGGGCGAGCGCATCGCGCGCATTGAAGCTCTTGCCGCTGCAATCGCACCGTTGATCGGCGCTGATGTTGAGACTGCAAGACGCGCCGCGCATCTGGCGAAGGCCGATCTATTGACCGAAGTGGTCGGCGAATTCCCGGAGCTGCAGGGCCTGATGGGGAAATACTACGCGCTGGCGCAGGGCGAGGATGCTTCCGTCGCCGCCGCAAGCGAAGAGCACTACAAGCCGCAAGGACCGGCAGATCGCGTGCCGATCGATCCGGTCAGCATTGCCGTGGCGCTGGCCGACAAGCTCGACACTCTGGTCGGCTTCTGGGCGATCGACGAGAAGCCGACGGGAAGTAAAGATCCGTATGCGTTGAGACGGGCTGCGCTGGGGGTGATCAGGCTGATCATCGAAAACGGCCTTCGATTTCCCCTCTATGAGTGTTCCATCTTTCATTCCCTTTTTTTTGCAGAACGAACGCTTTCGACCTTGGAGGGAATGGTCGCCAAGAAAGCTCGATCGCTTGATTTTGTCGTGCCGGGTCTCGCGGAGGCTCTAGTCCAACGGGCTCACCAAATTGCCTGGTCTGACGAGGCGTTGGAAACTGCGTCAGAGCATTTTGGCGCGCTTATCAATGATCTGCTTTCTTTCTTCGCCGACCGCTTGAAGGTCCAGCTCCGCGACCAGGGTGCCCGGCACGATCTGGTCGACGCCGTGTTTGCACTCGAAGGCCAGGACGATCTGTTGATGGTGGTCCGCCGCGTCGAGGCGCTCGGCAAATTTCTCGACACCGACGACGGCAAGAATCTGCTCGCCGGCACCAAGCGCGCCGCGAATATTTTGCGGATCGAGGAGAAGAAGGACGGCAAGGCCTATGACGGCGCTCCCGATGCCGCGCTCTACAGCCTCGATGAGGAAAAAACGCTCGCCAAGGCAATCGACGAGGTGAAGGTGGAAGCCAGCGCCGCCGTCGCCAGGGAAGACTTTGCAGCCGCCATGAGCGCGATGGCAAAGCTGCGTCCGGCGGTGGATGCGTTCTTCGACAAGGTGAAGGTCAATGACGACGACGCCAAGGTACGCAAAAATCGCCTGAAGCTGCTCAATGAAATCCGCGCCGCCACCCGCGCGGTTGCGGATTTTTCCAAGATCCAGGATTAGGTCGGAGCAAAGCGGCTGCTCCGTCAAGCCCGGCCATGACGAGTACGAGTCAAGAAAGAAAAGCCCCGCCCGGGCGGGGGAGACCGGGCGAGGCTTTCATGTCCGGGCGCCGCTGCGGCTCTCCGGACAATTCGTTCAGGCGGACCGAACTTACTCGATCACCTGAACGATACGTCGCGTGCGCGGCTCCACCAGCACGGTCTGGCCGTTCACCACGGTGTAACGATAGGGCGTGACGCCGTAGGTTTGCGGCACATCGTAAGTGGTCACGCCATCATCAGGCAGCACGCCGCCGACGATGACGCGCTCGGGAACGGTGTAGGTCGGGATACGTTCGCGAACGATATATTCACGGAACGCCGGGCGTTGCCCGACGGCAATTCCGCCGTCCGCATCTACCTCCACCGGGGTGCTGACAACGACGCCTGTCGTGGGCGCGACGCCAACGGTCACATGGCTCTGCGCCTGCGCCGCGATCGGTGCGCTCATGGCGCCCGCGATCGCTGCAATGGCAAGTATCCTGTTTCGCATGGTCAACTCCTTTGCGAGGATGCACGCCGGCTCGCGCCGGCACGCAATCCCACCCAATTCATCGCGCGCAGCATCGTTCCCTGAAAAATGCGGTCTTATCGGCGGCATTTTTCGGCATTTTTCGCGAACGCTGGAACCCCTTGAAGCCACAGGCGTCTCCTATCGTGGAACCGCGGCTAGTGTCCCGAATCCGAAGTTCGCACCTTCCCGCAGCATCCTCTTTTGCGAACTTCGGTTTCGAAAGGACACTGGAGATCTATGATTCTAGTGTGGTTTTGGTTCAGAAGTTCGCTTGACGGACTCGCCGCACTGATGAAGAGAACTTCTGAATCGCCACACTAGTGGATAAAATGCACGCCTCGATTCGATTTCCCTTCACGCCATTCCGGAGACATTTATGACCCTCACAGTCGCCCACATTTCACCAATCATGTCTGTGATCGCAGGCCTGCTCATTCTGATCATGCCGCGGCTGCTCAATCTGGTGGTTGCGATCTTTCTGATTCTGAACGGCCTGATCGGCCTCGGGCTGCTTAAGTGGCTTCACATGTAGCGCTCAAACCGGTTCCTCGCGGCTTGCGCGGGGCCGCCCAAAGTGGTGTAAGGCGCGCAACTTCCTCCCCCTCTCGCGGATTATTTGCAGTCATGGCCAAAGCCGTAGCGAAGACCAAGAAAACCGCAGCGAAATCAAAGCCATCCATGCCGGCCCGGGCCAAGGCCGCGCCGCCGGCCAGCGCCCGCAAGGCTTCGAAGACGAGCCCGGCCAAACCGGCGCCGAAGCCGGCCAGCAAGGTTGTCGCCAGCAAGCCTGCAACCGACGGCAAATGGGTATTCACATTCGGCGAAGGCAAGGCCGAAGGCAAAGCAGGGTTGCGCGATTTGCTTGGCGGCAAGGGCGCCAATCTCGCCGAGATGGCCAATCTCGGGCTGCCGGTTCCTCCCGGCTTCACCATTCCGACTTCGGTCTGCACGTACTTTTACGCGCACGACAAATCCTATCCTGGGGCATTGAAGCCGCAGGTCGAAAAGGCGCTCGACCATGTCGGCAAGCTGACCGGCAAGACTTTCGGCGACCCAAAGAAACCGCTGCTGGTTTCGGTGCGTTCCGGCGGCCGCGCCTCGATGCCGGGCATGATGGATACCGTGCTCAATCTCGGTCTCAACGACAAGACGGTCGAGGCGCTGGCGGAAATGTCCGGCGATCGCCGCTTCGCCTTTGACAGCTACCGCCGCTTTATCACGATGTATTCGGACGTGGTGCTCGGCTTCGAGCATTCGCACTTCGAGGACATTCTCGATACCTTCAAGGACAGCCAGGGCTATACGCTCGACACCGACCTCACCGGCGACGACTGGGTCGATCTGGTCGGCCGCTACAAGGACGCGGTGGCGCGCGAAACCGGCAAGGATTTCCCGCAGGACCCGCATGCGCAATTGTGGGGCGCGATCGGCGCGGTGTTTTCATCATGGATGAACGCGCGCGCGGTGACCTATCGGCGGCTGCATGACATTCCGGAGTCCTGGGGCACCGCGGTCAACGTGCAGGCGATGGTGTTCGGCAATATGGGCGAGACCTCGGCGACCGGGGTTGCGTTCACGCGTAATCCCTCGACCGGCGAAAGCAAGCTGTACGGCGAATTCCTGATCAACGCGCAGGGCGAAGACGTGGTGGCCGGCATTCGCACGCCGCAGGACATCACCGAATACGCGCGCAAGGAATCCGGCTCCGACAAGGCATCGATGGAAACCGCGATGCCCGAGGCGTTCAAGGAGCTGACGCGAATCTACACGATGCTCGAAAAGCATTATCGCGACATGCAGGACATGGAGTTCACGGTCGAGCAGGGCAAGCTGTGGATGCTGCAGACCCGCGGCGGCAAGCGCACCGCGAAAGCAGCGCTGCGCATCGCCGTCGAACTCGCCAATGAAGGCCTGATCTCCAGAAAGGACGCGGTGTCGCGGATTGATCCTGCGTCGCTCGATCAATTGCTGCATCCGACCATCGATCCCTCCGCGAAGCGCGATGTCATCGCCACCGGCCTGCCGGCGTCGCCGGGTGCCGCCGCCGGCGAAATCGTGTTCTCATCCGATGAGGCCGCGAAACTGCAGGCCGATGGCCGCAAGGTCATTCTGGTGCGGATCGAGACCAGCCCCGAAGACATTCACGGCATGCACGCGGCGGAGGGCATTCTGACCACGCGCGGCGGCATGACCTCGCACGCCGCGGTGGTCGCGCGCGGCATGGGCAAGCCCTGCGTCTCCGGCTGCGGCACCATCCGCGTCGACTACGGCCGCGGCACCATGAGCATCGGCTCGCGCACCTTCAAGACCGGCGACGTCATCACCATCGACGGATCGCTGGGCCAGGTGCTGGCCGGGCGGATGCCGATGATCGAGCCGGAAATGTCGGGCGAATTCGGCACCCTGATGGGCTGGGCCGACCAGGTCCGCAAGCTCGGGGTTCGCGTCAATGCGGATACGCCGGAGGATGCGCGCACCGCCATCAAATTCGGCGGCGAGGGCATCGGGCTTTGCCGCACCGAGCACATGTTCTTCGAGGAAACCCGGATTCGCACCGTGCGCGAGATGATTCTCGCCGAGGACGAACAGGCCCGCCGCGCCGCGCTATCAAAACTGCTGCCGATGCAGCGCGCAGACTTTGTCGAGCTGTTCGAGATCATGAAGGGTCTGCCGGTGACGATCCGGCTGCTCGATCCGCCGCTGCATGAATTCCTGCCGCATACCCAGGCCGAGATCGAGGAAGTGGCGCGCGCGATGAATACCGATCCGCGGCGGCTGGCCGATCGCGCCCGCGATCTCGCGGAATTCAATCCGATGCTCGGCTTCCGCGGCTGCCGCCTCGCCATCGCCTATCCTGAGATCGCCGAGATGCAGTCGCGCGCCATCTTTGAAGCCGCGGTCGAAGCCGGAAAGCGGACCGGCAAGGCCGTAGGCCTCGAGGTCATGGTGCCGCTGATCGCGACCAAAATGGAGTTTGACCAGGTCAAGGCGCGGATCGACGCCACCGCGCAGTCGGTGATGAAGGAGACCGGAACCAAGCTCAGCTATCAGGTCGGCACCATGATCGAACTGCCGCGCGCCTGCCTGATGGCCGGCGACATCGCCAAGACGGCGGAGTTCTTCTCGTTCGGCACCAACGATCTGACGCAGACGACTTACGGCATCAGCCGCGACGACGCCGCCGGATTCCTCGGCACCTATATCGCCAAGGGAATCCTGGAGATCGATCCGTTCATCTCGGTCGATCGCGACGGCGTCGGCGAGCTGGTGAAGATCGGCGTTGCGCGCGGACGCAAGACCCGCCCGGGTCTCAAAGTCGGCATTTGCGGCGAGCATGGCGGCGATCCCGCCTCCGTCGCGTTCTGCCACGAGATCGGACTGGATTACGTCTCCTGCTCACCCTACCGCGTGCCGATCGCGCGGCTGGCTGCGGCGCAGGCCGCACTCGGCAAGGCCGTCGCCAGCCAGGCGTGAGGCCCAACAACCGTTTTTGAGACTGACATGGCCGGGATTTTTCCCGGCCATTTTTCTTCGTCGCGCAGTGCGTAAAGTTACGGAGGCCCTGAGGCTCGTCCGCGCCGCGCGACCGCTGCAACCCCGTAGCGACGCAGGGAAAATTGCGCGCCGCGACAATCCTTCTTCATCATTTTCGTTGACGCGATGTTTACCACTTTGCTCGAGCGCCTGTTTACCAAGGTTTTCGATGTGATTGCACAAACAGCAGCGATTTCTTGCGTGTATCTCGCGCGCACCACCGATTAACTCCCTCGCAACCTAAATTCGATACCAACAAAAAAGATCGAATTGCACGGATGTACTGGGATTCGGTCGCGTGTGTGTTGCCTTGCGTGAGCGTACCGATGTTAGTAAAGCGTAACCGGCCGAAGGGCGCGCGTTTCGCGTCCTTCGGCCTTGGTCTTTGCGTCTTCGCATTGATCCCGACAGAAGTCGGATATCAGGATATCGCATCGTTGCTGGCCCGGCAGCCTGGCGTCGCCGAACGCTGGCAAAAACGGGTGTTCTCCGCCGCCAGCACTATCCAGGTCGCCACCTACAGTTTCGGCCGTCCGATCGGGACTTCTGTTCCGCATACCGCGACCTATCGGCTGGCCAGTCTCGACAATCAGGGCATCGGCATCACCGGCTCGGTGACGCGCAATCCGCTGACGCAGGCGCCACCACGCTATCAGGCGTCCGATTTCCCCAAGGTTGATCGTACGCTGAAGGGCGATCGCCTCGTCGCTGTCCCGCCCGAGACGGCCGCGCCCGCCGCCGCGCCCTCGATCGAAGACCCATCGACATCCAATGCCTCAGTGGCAGGCGCAAAAACCGCCGCCGCGACGCCGCCTGCGCAACGCGCCCCGCTCGATCCGGAACTCGAGGAAGCGCTGAGCGCGCCGCCGCTTGCACAATACGATGTGTCGATGTCGCTCGAAGCCCAGCCGCTCGACGACTTGAAAGTTGCGCCCGATGCCGCTGTTATCGCGCTTGAGCCCGTCCCATCGCATGATGGCTTCTCCGTGAAGACCGCGAGCCTGTTTTTCGGCAGCTCGTCGCTCGGCGCGTCGGCGGAGAGCATGGAACGCTGGCAGCCCGGCGAAGAACCTCTCATCGTGATGCCAGGCGCGCTCCCCGATCCCGACATGAAGGTGATGGCATCGCTGCCGTCAGCCGCGGATGAGCCGTCCAAGGTCGTTGAGAGCGGTGAGAGCGTCGCCGCCAAGGGCGAAGTCAATTCCGACAATCAGCGTGCCAAGACCCCGGCCGAGCGCCTCGGCCTGTTCGATGACAAGGCGCGCGCCAAATCGGAGAAATGCCTCGCCGAAGCCATCTATTTCGAGGCCCGCGGCGAAGCCGTGCGCGGCCAGATCGCCGTGGCGCAGGTGGTGATGAACCGCACGTTCTCCGGCTTCTATCCGAACACGGTGTGCGGCGTGGTCTACCAGAACAAGAACCACCACCTCGCGTGCCAGTTCACCTTCGCCTGCGACAACGTCGCCGACGTCGTGCGCGAGCCCGACATGTGGGACCGCGCCAGGAAAATAGCCAAGGCGATGCTCGACGGCCAGCTGTGGTTGCCGGAAATCGCCAAGTCGACGCACTACCATGCCTATTGGGTGCACCCGTCCTGGGTCAATGAAATGAAGAAGATGTACAAATTCGGCGTACACACCTTCTACCGGCCACGGGCATGGGGCGACGGCAGCGAGGCGCCGAGTTGGGGGACGCCGGCTCGGACCGCGGAAATTTCCGCGGAGCTCGCGGAAGCCGCGCACAGCTCGGCCGAGCTGTCGGAGTCAACCGTGCGGCGCTAAAGGCTGACGCTCACGCGTTAATGTCGAGCGCGACGTCGAAATTCGGAGCGGAGTGCGTCAGCGCCCCGGACGAGGCATAATCCACGCCGGTCGCGGCGATCTTTGCAATCGAATTTTGCGTGACGCCGCCGGAAGCCTCCAGCACGACGCGCCCATCAGCGAGTTTCACGGCCTCGGTCAGTTCAGCGATATCCATATTGTCCAGCAGCACCACGTCGGCCAAACCGGTGTCGAGCACCTCGCGCAGCTGCGCCATTGTATCGACCTCGATCTCGATCTTGACCAGATGCCCGGCATGGGCCCGCGCGCGCTCCAGCACCGGTGTGATGCCGCCGGCGACCGCGATGTGGTTGTCCTTGATCAGGATCGCATCGTCGAGCCCGAAGCGATGATTGAAGCCGCCGCCGCAGCGCACGGCATATTTCTCGAGCGCGCGCAGGCCCGGCGTGGTCTTGCGCGTGCAGCAGATACGCAACCTGGTGCCGGCGGTATGGCGCACATAATCGGCGGTGAGCGTGGCGATGCCGGACAGCCGGCCGACGAAATTCAGGGCGGTGCGCTCGCCGGCCAGCACGGCGCGGGCCGGGCCTGAAATCGTCAGCACGTGCGCGCCCGCGGCGACCGTCCCGCCATCGCGAAAATGAGCCTGGATGCTGATATCCGGCGACAGTTTCCGGAACGTCGCGACCGCCAGCGGCAGGCCGGCGATCACCCCGGCCTGCCGCGCGATCAGGATGGCGTGGGCCTGGGTTGTTTCCGGGATGGTGGCAATCGAGGTGATGTCGCCGGCGCGGCCGAGATCCTCATCCAGCGCGCGCTGCACCGCCTCTGCGATGACGAGCGGCGACAGAAACGCTTCGGGATGTAGCAGCGAAGTGGGCGTTGTCACGATGCGCGTTTCCGGTCAGGCGATCATCGGTTGCGGTGCCCGCACCGGAGCGCTCTCAGCGAGTAACGCGGCGACATCCCGCGCCGCCGCCAGCGTCGTCATGGTGCGATGCGCCAGCGCCGGTTTCTCAGCCGGATAATCCGAGCGGTAATGCGCGCCGCGGCTTTCGCGCCGCGTCCATGCCGACGCCGCGACCAACAGTGCCGTAGTGGCCATGTTGCGCAGCGCGATATTGCCGGTATCCCGCTCGATTGCCGCGAACGACCGCACGGCTTCCGCCAGCCGGTCGCCATCGCGGATCACGCCGACATGCGAGGTCATCATCGCCCGAAGGCTTGCTTCTAACAGCGCAGGCATTGCGCAATTTCGCTGGCCTGTCGACGCTGCCGGCAAGCGGGCGGCGGCGGCGATGGTGCTGCCGCCGATATCTTCCGCGATGCGTGCGGCATAGACCACGGCCTCGAGCAGGGAGTTCGACGCCAGCCGGTTGGCGCCGTGCGCGCCGGTGCACGATACTTCGCCGCCGGCCCACAGGCCTTTCAGCGATGTGCGACCATGGGCATCCACCGATATGCCGCCCATATGGTAGTGCGCGGCAGGCGCCACCGGGATCGGCTGTTTCGCCGGATCGATGCCGGCGGCCATGCAGCTTGCATAGACGGTCGGGAATTTCTCGGCGAAATGCGCGCCGAGCGCGGTGGTGGCGTCGAGGAACGCGCCATGGCCGGCGGCTATCTCGGCGAACACGCCGCGCGCCACGATGTCGCGCGGCGCGAGTTCAGCCAGCGGATGCCGCGCCAGCATGAAACGCTCGCCCTTGTCGTTGATCAGCGTGGCGCCTTCGCCGCGCAGGGCTTCGGTCGCCAGCGGCGCCGGATCGCGGCCGACCATGATCGCTGTGGGGTGAAACTGCACGAATTCCGGATCGGCGATAATTGCTCCGGCGCGCGCAGCGATCGCAAGCCCCAGTCCGCTGGCCTCGACCGGATTGGTCGTCACCGCATAGAGATGCCCGATGCCGCCGGTCGCCAGCACCACCGCGCGCGAGGCGATGGTCACGGGTTTGGCGGTGGCGTCGTTTGCCTTGCGCAATTGAAGCCCCGCGACCGCGCCATCCTCGGTCAGAAGCGCTTCGGCGACGTAACCTTCGATCACCCGGATCGAGGGCGTTGAGCGTACGGCTTCGATCAGCGCGGATATGATCGCCTTGCCGGCCATGTCGCCGCGCACATGCACGATGCGTCGCGCGGAATGCGCGGCTTCCCGGGCGACCGCGAGCCTGCCTTCGAGATCGCGATCGAACGGGACGCCATAATGGAGCAGGTCGTGGATCCGGGCGCCGGCTTCGCGCGCCAGTCCCAATGCTACGGCCTCATCGACCAGGCCTGCGCCGACGGCGACCGTATCGGCGGCATGTGCCTCCGCACTGTCGCCTTCGGCGACTGCGGCGGCGATGCCGCCTTGCGCCCACGCCGTCGAGGCGCCCTGGCCTAGCGGTGCCGCCGAAATCACGGTGACCGGACGCGGCGCCAGTTTCAGCGCGCAGAACAGTCCGGCGAGGCCGCCGCCGACGATGACGACATCGTCGGTCTTGCGGGTGAGGTCGTGATCCTGGTTTGGCATGGCTGCACCTTTTCGTCGTTCCCGCCTAATGCGCAATTGCGCACGGGGAGCGGGGACCCATACGCCGTGTCGTCGCGTGTTAGTAGGCAGCGAACGCCGCGGAATCATCTGGCGGCGGTGGTTATGGGTCCCGGCTCGCGCTCGCTTCGCTCGCTTGGCCGGGACGACGGTGTTTGTGTTTGTTCAACTCAATTCTTCAGATTGATCATCCGCTCCACCGAACGCCGCGCTTTTTCGGCGATCATCGGATCGACAGCCACTTCTTCACGCAGGTAGACCAGGCTGTCCAGAATCTTGGGCAGCGTAATCCGCTTCATGTGCGGGCACAGATTGCACGGCCGCACCATTTCGACGTCAGGCAGCTCGGCCTGCACGTTATCGGCCATCGAGCATTCGGTGATCATCACCACGCGCTTGGGATGCTTGTTGCGCACCCAGTTGATCATGTGCGCGGTCGAGCCGGTGAAATCGGCCTCGGCCAGCACGTCGGGCGGGCACTCCGGATGTGCGATGATCTGCACCGACGGATCGGCCTCGCGATAGGCGCGCAGTTCGTCGCCGGTGAAGCGCTCGTGCACTTCGCAGGCGCCTTTCCAGGCGATGATCTTCACCTCGGTCATTGAGGCAACATATTTCGCCAGATACTGGTCCGGCAGGAAGATCACCGTTGGCGCATTGAGGCTCTCCACCACCTGCACCGCGTTGGACGATGTGCAGCAGATATCGACCTCGGCCTTCACGTCGGCCGATGTATTGACATAGGCCACGACCGGCACGCCGGGGAAACGTTCGCGCAACAGCCGCACATCCGCGCCCGTGATGCTCGATGCCAGCGAGCAGCCGGCGCGCGAGTCCGGGATCAGGACCGTCTTGTTCGGGTTCAGGATCTTCGACGTCTCCGCCATGAAGTGCACGCCACACTGCACGATGATGTCGGACGTCACCTTGCTGGCTTCGATCGCGAGCTGCAACGAGTCGCCGCTGATGTCGGCGATGCAATGGAAGATCTCCGGGGTCTGATAGTTGTGCGCCAGGATGACCGCGTCGCGCGTTTTCTTCAGTTCGTTGATCGCCTTGATATAGGGCGCCATGAACGGCCACTCGACCGGCGAGATCACGTTCTTGACCCGCTCATACAGATGCGCGGTGGCGCGCTCGACCTCGGGCGTCCATTCCAGCGATGGCATCGGCAGCGCGCGTGCGCGCTCGGCGGCACTGACGCGGTTGCGCATATGGGCGGCGGGATGCCCGTGGACGGGGTTTCCGAAATCGTCGGGACCGTAGATTCCAGCGATAGGCATGGTAGCCTCCCTAGGAAACCCATATATACTCAATATGAGCATATTTAGGTTTTGAGAAATCCGGCCGCGAAGGGCCGGTGTCTTCTAAAGCTGCGTGGCTATGATGCGAACCAACCCGCAGCACTGCAGAGGGTTCGGCGCGTGATGGGAAACCTGACTTATCCTCATAACGAGCAAATCAAATATAGCACGCCGCCTCTGGCTTCGCCAGATGCCCAGATGGCTAAATCGTCACAGCTGTCCGCGCTGATTTGCAACGCTGCATTGCAGCGCAAAGCCGATATGGCAATTGGGATTTGCATGCGAATGCATTAACTCCCTGCAACCCACCCGGTCGGCCTCCGGGATCCGATACCAACCATCGAGGACTAAATGTCGGCAACTGCAGGCGACCTCCGTCCAGCCCCCGGCATCGGCAATTGGCGCACACCGCTGGTGATCGTGGTGTGCGGCAGCCTGATCGGCATGCTGACATTCGGGCCGCGTTCGACTTTCGGATTCTTCATGCAGCCCATGAGCCGCGAGTTCGGGTGGGGCCGCGACGTGTTCGCGCTGGCTTTCGCCGTGCAGAATCTGCTGTGGGGCATCGGTCAGCCGATTTCCGGCGCGATCGCGGATCGGTTTGGCACCTTGCGCGTGATCTCTGTCGGCGCGCTGATGTATGCCGCCGGCCTGATCGTGATGCGATACGCGTCCACGCCGGCATCGCTTGAACTTGGCGGAGGGCTTCTGATTGGCTTCGGTCTCTCCGGATGTTCGTTCAACCTGGTGCTGTCGGCGTTCGGCAAGCTGATGCCGCCGGAATGGCGCGGCATCGCGCTTGGGGCAGGGACCGCCGCCGGATCGTTCGGACAATTCCTGTTCGCGCCATTCGGGGTTGCGCTGATCGACAATTTCGGCTGGCAGTCCGCCTTGACGGTGTTCGCGCTGCTGATGCTGCTGGTAATTCCGCTGTCGCTGGCGCTGGCGACCCCGGCTGTGGCGGCGAGCGATGGGCCCGTGGTGCAGCAACAGTCTTTCAGGCAGGCGCTGACCGAGGCCTTCGGCCACCGGTCCTATGTGCTGCTGGTGCTCGGCTTCTTCACTTGCGGGTTTCAGCTCGCCTTCGTCACCGCGCATCTACCGGCTTATCTGGTCGACCGCGGCTTGCCGGTCCAAACCGGCGGCTGGGTGATCGCCGTCATCGGTCTGTTCAATATCGCGGGTTCGCTCAGCGTCGGATGGCTCTCGAACAGAATTCCGAAGCGCTATATCCTTTCGGTCATCTACCTCATTCGCGCGCTGTCGATTGCGGCGTTCGTTTCGTTTCCGATTACGACATTCTCCGCGCTGGCGTTCGGCATCGTTACCGGCCTGACCTGGCTGTCGACGGTGCCGCCCACCTCGGGTCTGGTGGCATTGATGTTCGGGACGCGCTGGCTGGCGACGCTTTACGGCTTTGCGTTCTTCAGCCATCAAATAGGTGGCTTTCTCGGCATCTGGCTGGGCGGCGTGGTGTTCGATAGATTCGGGTCCTACGCGCCGATCTGGTGGCTGTCGGTCCTGTTCGGCGTGCTGTCGGCGCTGATCAACCTGCCGATCGTCGAAGCGCCGGTGGCGCGCCCGGTTGCGCAGCCGGCCTGATCCGTACAATCCTAGGAAGCTCACAATAAACCGCGGGGAGTCTGAGTTGGGAACGTTCAAGGCGATCAGGATCGACAAGGCGGAAAAAGGCACCACGGCCGCTCTCACGCAATTCGACGAAGCCGAATTGATGGAGGGCGACGTCACCGTGCGGGTCGAATGGTCGGCGCTGAACTACAAGGATGGCCTTGCCGTCACCGGCAAGGCGCCGGTGGTGCGGCGCTTTCCGATGATCGCGGGCATCGACCTTGCCGGCACCGTCGAGCAGTCGTCGCATCCGCAATGGAAGGCCGGCGACAAGGTGATCTGCACCGGCTGGGGCATGGGCGAGACCCATCTCGGCGCTTACGCCGAGAAGGCGCGCGTCAAGGGCGACTGGCTGGTGCGCCTGCCGGAGGGAATGTCGACGCGCGAAGCGATGGCGATCGGCACCGCCGGCTACACCGCGATGCTCGCGGTGCTCGCGCTGGAAAAGCATGGCCTGACGCCGAAGGACGGTCCGGTGGTCGTCACCGGCGCCGCCGGCGGCGTCGGTTCGGTCGCAACCGCGGTGCTGTCGAAACTCGGCTATCACGTCATTGCATCGACCGGCCGGATGTCCGAGGCCGGCTATCTCCGGGATATCGGTGCCGCCGAGGTGATCGATCGCAATGAATTGTCGGGGCCGGCCAAGCCGCTGGCGAAGGAGCGCTGGGCGGGCGGCATCGACAGCGTCGGTTCGACCACCCTGGCCAACCTTCTCTCGATGACGAAATACCGGGGCGCCATCGCCGCATGCGGGCTTGCCGCCGGCATGGACCTGCCGTCCTCTGTGGCGCCATTTATTTTACGCGGGGTGTGCCTTCTCGGCATCGATTCCGTGATGTGCCCGATCGAACTGCGCAAAGTCGCCTGGAGCCGGCTCGCCAATGATCTGGATCGGGGAAAACTCACTGAAATTACTCATGAAATTGGTCTCGGCGAAGTCATCGACGCCGGTGCCAAAATCCTCGCCGGGCAGGTTCGCGGCAGAATCGTGGTAAAAATTCTCTAGCGGCGTTCAGACTTTACCAACCTAGCTGCTCCAATGTTGCCACGGTTGGTATGGTAAGTAGCGGGTAAAGACATCAGGCGTTGCCCGCGCTCAGTAAGTCGGAGTTACAGCATGCTTGCGCGTTTCGTGTTGGGGGCCGTTACGGCCGGTGCGGTGATAGCGCCCGCTTTGGCCGGACAGATGAATGCCGATGAGGCCCGCAAGTTCGTAGCCGGCAAGGTGTTCGCATTTACCTGCTTCGATGGCACCCGCGGCGCTGGCCGGCTGCTCGATGACGGCGGCGCGGCAGGCGCGGTGCAATTCAGCGGCGCCGGCCCGGTGCGCCACATGCGGCTGCCCGGCAATACGCTTCAGGTCCGCGGCCAGGCCGTCTGCGCGTCGATCAAGGGCATTCCATTCGAGCCATGCTTCAATCTCGACAAGAAAGACGAGCGCAACTTCCGCGGATCGGTCTCGGGCATGGGCTTCGCCTATTGCGACTTCCGTCATCAGGGCGCCGCGCAGATGCTGATGGCGCGGGCGGTGGCCCGGCCGCGTTCGCTGCATCCGCCGGAGCATACCGGCTCGGTAGAAGTGTCCGCGCGCGCCGAGACCCCGCAGGTCGAAAGCGCCAGGATCGAGCCGGTCAAATCCGAAACGAGATCCGAGCCGGCGAAATCGGAAAGCGCTCCGGAACTGCGCCGCTCGACCAACTGATCGGGCGCCGGCGCTGACCAGCGCAGAACCGGACATGCGGGCCCGCATCCGGCTCTTTGGATTGATTGATCAGAACGCCAGCGAGAGCTGGCTTGATACCTGCGGTTGGTTGATTTCGTTC
>Ga0208715_1000211_pt1 | contig 20771 bp, 19 predicted proteins | sample NGESurshal092012_3_FD_184473 | JGI IMG/M metagenome (GOLD analysis project Ga0208715, IMG submission 184473) | Arctic peat soil microbial communities from Barrow, Alaska - NGEE Surface sample 210 shallow-092012 (SPAdes) | ecosystem: Environmental > Terrestrial > Soil > Wetlands > Peat ... | reverse complement strand
TCCGGCATGAAGGAACTGGCCGGCGGCAATTTCGGCGTGGTTCTTCCCGGCCTCGACCGCAAGGACGAAGTCGGCGACATGGCGCAGGCGGTCGAGACCTTCAAGGTCAAGGCCGAGGAGAAGGCCCGCGACGAGGCGGAAGCCAAGATCAAGCAGGACCAGGTCGCCGCCAAGCAGCGCAAGGCGGACATGGTCAAGCTCGCCGATAACTTCGAATCCGCGGTCGGCGAGATTGTCGAGACCGTATCGTCGGCGTCGACCGAACTGGAAGCCTCCGCCAGCACGCTCACCTCGACCGCCGAGCGCGCGCAGGAACTCACCACCATGGTCGCGGCGGCCTCGGAAGAAGCCTCCACCAATGTGCAATCGGTGGCTTCGGCGACCGAAGAGATGACGTCGTCGGTCAACGAAATCAGCCGTCAGGTTCAGGAATCGGCGCGGATGGCCAATGAGGCCGTCGATCAGGCGCGCAAGACCAATGATCGTGTCGGCGAGCTGTCGAAGGCGGCTAGCCGCATCGGCGATGTGGTCGAACTGATCAACACCATTGCGGGGCAGACCAATCTGCTGGCGCTCAATGCCACCATCGAGGCGGCCCGCGCCGGCGAAGCCGGCCGTGGTTTCGCGGTCGTGGCGTCGGAAGTGAAGGCGCTGGCCGAACAGACCGCCAAGGCGACCGGCGAGATCGGCCAGCAGATCACCGGCATCCAGGCCGCGACCCAGGAGTCGGTCAACGCCATCAAGGAGATCAGCGGCACCATCGAAAGATTGTCGGAGATCTCTTCGACCATCGCGGCTGCGGTGGAAGAGCAGGGTGCTGCGACGCAGGAGATTTCCCGCAACGTGCAGCAGGCAGCCCAAGGCACCATGCAGGTTTCTTCCCACATCACCGACGTGCAGCGCGGCGCCAGCGAGACCGGCTCGGCCTCGTCGCAGGTGCTGTCGGCGGCGCAGTCGCTGTCCAGTGACAGCAACCGCCTCAAGCTCGAAGTCGGCAAGTTCCTCAACTCGGTGAGGGCGGCCTGACCAAGCAATGGACCTGGCCCCGCCGGGGCCAGGTCCAATGATGCGATATGACTTGCGCGCGACCGGAGAAAAATCATGAGCGGCTTTTCCATTCGCCTGACTCACAAGATCATGGCCATTGGCGCTGTCGGTCTGGTCGGGCTTCTGGCGTTCGGCGCGATCTACCAGATCGGCAGTTGGTCGCAGGATGCATCGCGCACCGTTGCGGGCAGTGCCCGCGCGATCTCCGATCTCAGCAAGCAGCTTTCGGTTGAAATGCTGGAGGCGCGACGGACAGAGAAGGATTTCCAACTGCGCCGGGACCTGTCGTATTCGAAACGCCATGCCGAGTTGTCCGCTGCGATCGACCGCGATTTCGAGCGACTGAAGACACTGGTGCGATCCAGCGGTATCAACGACATCTCGGAGAAGGTCGGTACCGCGCATAGCGGTTTCAATAATTACCTGAAAGAATTCGGAGCACTGGCACAAGCCGAGGTCAAACTTGGCCTGAACGAGACATTGGGTTTGTCGGGGTCGCTGCGCAGCGCCGTTCACGATATCGAAGCGAAACTCAAGGAAAGCGACGACCCAAGGCTGACCAGCTGGATGCTGATGATGCGGCGACATGAAAAAGACTTCATGCTGCGGCGCGACCCAAAATATGTCGGCGAATTGAAGAAGGCCGCTGCGGACTTCTCAAAATTGCTGGGAAGCGCTGACATGCCGCCGGCGCTGAAGGCCGATATCGTGCAGAAGCTGGAAAAGTATCAAACGGATTTCTCCGCCTGGGCCGATGGCGCGCAAGAAGTAGCGCTTCATGGTGCCGCGATGTCGAAACAGTTTCATGAAATCGAGCCGTTCATTGTCGAGATCGAGCAGAGCGTCGAGCGGCTCTACAAGCAGGCTGACGCCGCCGAGGCGGCGACGCGCAGCTCGGTAAGAATATGGATCCTGATCGCATTTGGGTTGGCGGTCGTCGTTGTGAGCGCGGTGTCATTTTTGATCGGCCGGTCGATATCGCAAGCGCTTTCGGCAATGGTTCGGGCCATGACCAGGCTTGCGGGGGGCGATTTTGCAATCGCTATACCGAGCCTTGGCCGCAACGACGAGGTCGGTGAAATGGCTGGCGCGGTGCAGGTGTTCAAGACCAACATGATCGAGACGGAACGGCTGCGCGCCGAGCAATTGGCGATCGAGCAACGGCAATTGCAGCAACGCAAAGCGGATATGCACAAGCTCGCCGATGCGTTCGAGGGCGCGGTGGGGGAGATCATCGAGAGCGTGTCCTCGGCCGCGACGGAGCTTGAAGCTTCCGCCAGCACACTGACGGCGACTGCCGAACGGTCGCAGGAACTCGCGACGATGGTCGCGGCTGCATCGGAGGAAGCCTCTACCAATGTGCAGTCGGTGGCCTCCGCGAGCGAGGAGATGACCTCATCGGTCAACGAGATCAGCCGGCAGGTCCAGGAATCGTCCCGGGTCGCCAACGATACGGTGAATCAGGCGCAGAAAACCAACGATCGCGTCGGTGAATTATCGAAGGCCGCAAGCCGGATCGGCGACGTGGTCGAATTAATCAACACCATCGCGGGACAAACCAATTTGCTGGCCCTGAACGCGACGATCGAGGCGGCGCGGGCCGGCGAAGCCGGTCGGGGCTTTGCGGTCGTGGCGTCCGAAGTGAAGGCGCTGGCCGAGCAGACCGCCAAAGCGACCGGCGAGATTAGTCAGCAGATCAGCGGAATCCAGACCGCAACGCAGGACTCAGTGGGTGCGATCAAGGAGATCGGCGACACCATCGGCCGGATGTCGGAGATCTCCTCGACCATCGCCGCGGCAATGGAAGAACAGGGCGCGGCGACGCAGGAGATATCCCGCAACATCCAGCAGGCCGCGCAAGGAACAACGGAGGTGAGTTCGAACATTGCCGACGTGCAGCACGGCGCCAGCGAAACCGGATCTGCCTCCGCGCAGGTCCTTTCGGCGGCGCAGTCGCTGTCGGTCGAGAGCAACCGCCTCAAGCTCGAAGTCGGCAAATTCCTCAATTCGGTACGCGCCGCCTGACCAAAATGTTCAGAGAACTAATCTGGCAACCTTAAGGGAGTAAAACATGCTTCGACTCAATTCGATCAGCGGCAAGCTCGCGATCGTGTTCGCCATGATCCTGCCGATTCTTTCCTGGCAGGTCGGCAAGGATACCGTCCAGTCGTTCCGGTCCTATGACGAGGTCAAGGTCCTGGAGCGCCAGAACGCCGCGGCCAATACATTGATCGCCGGCGTCTACGAGGTCCTTCTGGAGCGGTTGGCGACCAATAATGCGCTGCTGGCCGACCAGCCCGCCGGTTCCGACGTTGTCAGCGCGATCGAGAAATTCCGGTCGGTCGCGGTGCCGAAGATATCCGCGGCCTACGCCGATCTCAGCGCGCAGGAGTTTTCCAACAAGGCAGCCCTGCTCGGCGACCTGAAGGCGGCGATCGACAAAGCCAATAATTATCGCGGGAAAGCCGATGCCGCGCTGAAACAGCCGAAGGCAGCGCGTGACGCCGACACCGTCAAGAACCTGTTCGTGTCGCTGTCCGATCTGGCGACGGTGTCACAGTCGGTATGGATCGCGGTGCTCTCGAATACCAGCCAGCGCGATCCCGAACTTTCCAGGCTGACCACCATTCGCGTGCTGGCCTGGAACCTGCGTGAAATCTCTGGCCTGGAACGGTCGCATATCGCCGCGGCGATTCCAACCAAATCGGCGATCCCGGCCGACAAGCTCGTGGCGATAGCCGGAATTCGCGGGCAGATGGCGCTGGTATGGCGGGTCGTGCAGCAGATCGGGCTCAAGCAGAACGAGCATCCTGCGATCGCCAGGGGCGTCCAGCTCGCCAAGGACGGCTATTTCGCCGGGTTCGAGCCGCTTGCCGACCAGATGCGCAAGGCGTCGGCGGATGGCGCGGCGTATCCGATGTCGCAGCAACAGTGGGTCGACACCACGACGCCGCAGCTCTTCACGTTGCTCGAAATCATGTATGGCGCGGGCGTCGCGAGCGAGGCTCACATGGCCGCGGCACAGGGAGCCGCGCTGCAAACGCTGATCGTAAGTCTGATCCTGCTGGGGCTGGGAGTGGCTGCGTTGATAACGGCGGCGCTGATCGTCACCCGCTCCGTCGTCCGGCCCCTGAAAAAGCTGACAGACGCCATGCGCGACCTTGCCGAGGGGAATTTCGGCGTGGTCCTGCCGGGGCTCGGCCGCAAGGACGAGATCGGCGACATGGCGCAGGCGGTCGAGACCTTCAAGGTCAAGGCGGAAGAGAAGGCCCGTGACGAAGCCGAAGCCAAGATGAAGCAGGATCGCATCGCCGGCGAACAGCGCAAGGCGGACATGATCAAGCTTGCGGATGTTTTCGAAGGGGCGATCGGCGAGATCGTCGAAACCGTGTCATCGGCTTCGACGCAGCTTGAAGCCTCGGCCAGTACGCTCACCTCAACCGCGGAGCGCGCGCAGGAACTCACCACCATGGTTGCGGCGGTGTCCGAGGAAGCCTCCACCAATGTGCAGTCGGTAGCATCAGCCACCGAAGAGATGACCACGTCGGTCAACGAGATCAGCCGTCAGGTGCAGGAATCGGCGCGGATGGCCAATGAGGCGGTCGATCAGGCGCGCAAGACCAACGATCGCGTCGGTGAGCTGTCGAAGGCAGCGGGTCGGATTGGGGCGGTGGTCGAACTTATCAACTCCATCGCGGGACAGACCAATCTGCTGGCCTTGAACGCCACCATCGAGGCGGCCCGCGCCGGCGATGCCGGCCGCGGTTTCGCGGTCGTGGCGTCCGAAGTGAAGGCGCTGGCCGAACAGACCGCCAAGGCGACCGGCGAGATCGGCCAGCAGATCAGCGGCATCCAGTCCGCGACCCAGGACTCGGTCAACGCCATCAAGGAGATCAGCGGCACCATCGAAAAGCTGTCCGAGATCTCCTCGACCATCGCGGCTGCGGTGGAAGAGCAGGGCGCGGCGACACAGGAAATCTCCCGCAACGTGCAGCAGGCAGCCCAGGGCACCATGCAGGTTTCTTCCCACATCACCGACGTGCAGCGCGGCGCCAGTGAGACCGGATCGGCCTCCTCGCAAGTGCTCTCCGCGGCGCAGTCGCTGTCCGGCGACAGCAACCGGCTCAAGCTCGAAGTCGGCAAGTTCCTCAACACGGTGAGGGCGGCCTGACAACGTAAGGGCCGGCTCTTGCCGAGCCGGCCTTCACGATGTTCGCCACAAGCGGGGCGTGGAAAGACTACGCCCCTGGCTGCACCACAGGCACGGGTGGCGGCGTTTGCCTGCGGAACAGGATCCGCTGGTACAGCCATCCGATCGCCACCAGCACCAGCCCCAGGCACATGAACGACAGCGCCCGGTAGACCCCTGTCAGCGTCGACATGTCGATCAGGAACGCCTTCAGGATCGTGAGCGCGATCACCACCGCCGAGGCGAGCCGGGCGCGCTGCGAATTGAAGACGATACCGATGCCGAGCAGGGCCACGCCGAACGCCAGCCACGCAATCGAATAGGTGTACTGCTCGGCGTCGCTGGTGACGCCGCTACTCAATATCGGGCCTTGATAGAGCCTGCGGATTTCAAGCGTCACATAGCTCAGCGCGAGAATGAGCGCGCCCGCCGCGATGGTATTGGCATAGCTGGCGCGCCGCCGGCCCGCCACCGCATAGGACAATAGCAGCGTGAGCACCGCCGGCAGCGCATAGCCGAGCAAAATGAGATTGATGAAAACACCGCCGATGTCGATCGGCCAGATCATCGGATTGTCCAGCAACAGTAGCCCGAACACGCCAGCCAATCCGGCAAAGACCGTCAGCAGCACCGCACCGACGTTGTGGACGATGCTTCCGGTGCGGATCCGCAGCCGCTCCAGGCCGATCGCCATAGCCAGTGCAACGCAGACCTGCAGCGCTGTTTCGGTGAGGCCGCCGTGTACCTGTACACGTCGCCGCCGTTCACGGCATGGCGGATTTCCATAAACGCCAGCAGTACCGTGAACAGGATCGCCGCCGCCTCCACCACCCGCAGCGGCGGGTCATCGCCGCGGCGGCGCAGGAAGTGACCTGCGATCCAGAACGACAGCGCCGGAATGCCGTAACCCCACAACAGCCAGTTGAAGATTGGGGTGGTGCCGACCGCATCGCCGACGATGCGCGGCTCGTAGCCGATGCGCAGCACCACGATCCCGGCGAGGATGGCGGCCAGCGAGCGCAGGAACGGTATCGGCCGCTGCATGGAAATCCACGCCGTGCCCATCGACATCAGCGCCAGCGCAATCGTGAGCCAGCCTTTTTCGAGCGCAAAGGTCAGCGCCAGCGCCAGCGCGCCCAGCGCGCCGGTGGCAAACAGCGCAATCGAGATCGGCAGTCCCGGCCGGTTGTCGCGCCTGGTGAGAATTTCGGTCGCAGCGCCATATGCCGCCGCCAGCACCACGGCCAGAATCGCAAACGGGATCGAGCGATCGAGATGCGCGATGCGGGCGTAGAGCGCAATCAACAGCGCCAGCGGCGTGAACACGGCGGTGGCCGACCACACCACCGGAATGATGGCGCTGACCGAGCGGCCCTGCGCCAAAAATCCTGCGACGCCGAATCCAACCGCGAAGATCGCGGCGGTGATCAGATGCAACGCGACGGAGCTGTCGGTCGCGGCAGGGCCGATGCCGGGCAGCGGCCCGCCCGGCAGCACCAGCATGTCCGGATTGCCGCGCACCGCCCATTCGGCAAACACGACGAAGACCAACAAGGCCGCGGCGGCGATCGCGCCGGTAGCCGCCTGCGCGCGCCATGCAACGATCAATGTGCCGGCCACCAGAAGGGCGAACACGATGAGGGCCGTGTCGGCATGGAAACTCGCGAGCACGATCATCGTAGCGCCCAAGAGGCAGGCCGCGAGCGAACCGGATGAAATCGGCTCGATCTGGCCTTCGTCGGCAGGCGGGCCGAACATGAATCCGCACACCACCAGCAATGCTGCGAGGACAAATCCTGACATGACGTGGAACGCGTGCGGCCCGACCATCGACGGGCCGCATTGCAGGCAGGGGAAGGTCCAGAGCAGCGCGAACGCGATTGTGGTGACCGCGAGCCAGCGCCACAGCCTGATGCGCGCCAGCCCGAAGGCCGCCGCGGTGACGATGGCGAGATAGAGATACAGCGCCCAGAAGTCGGGTTTGTCCGAAGAAACCAGGATCGGGGTGACGAATGCGGCGGCGCTGCCGAGGCCGGCCAGCGCCGGCCGTGCAACAAAGCCGCGGCGAGCGTGCCCAGCGCCACCATTCCCAGCAGAATGAACGCGGTCGCGGGCGCGAGAAAATCGTACAGCGCATAGGCGGCGTAGACCGTCGCGAACGCAACGGCAGTCCCGGCGGCGGTGAGAACCGCAGGGATATTGGCGATCGGCAGCGCTTCGATCGCGGAGATGCTCTCCTTGCGGCGCGTCCATTCGCCCGCGGCAAGCAGCGCCAGCGCGAACGCGCCGCCGAGCAAGGTACGCACGCCGGGCCCGAGCAGCCCCGCGTCGATCGAATAGCGGACCATGAAGAATCCGCCCAGCGCCAGCGTCAATCCGCCGACCCAGACCACCCAGCGGGTGCCGATGCGCTCCTCGAAGCCGGGGCCAGGTTGCGGCAGAGGCGGCGGCGGCATCGCCGCGGTGCCGCCGGCGGCAGCCTTCGGCGCGGCGGTCTGGTCCTCTGCGAAGGGCGCGACCGGTTCAGCATCGGCGACCGCCGGTTGCCCAGCCGCGACACCTGGCGACGAGGCAGCCAGGATTTGCTCAAGCTCTTGCAGCGGTGTGAGCGGTGGCGGCGTGATAGGCCTCGCCTGCCATGCTATGGCTTCGATCGCGTCCAGCCGCGCGCGCAGCATCGCGGCCTGATTGAACGCCTTGCGCGCGAAAATAAACGCGACGATGGCAATCAGCAGCGAAAAAAAATCGAACGGCGAATCGAACATCAGGCCTCCAGGCGATCGGCCCGGCGTCAGGGCCTACCGCATCAAATCTTCCGCGGCGCCAGGTCAGCGCCGCCCGGCCGTCAGCGCCGCCCGCGTACGCGCAGGCCCGGCGCGGGCCGCTCCTGCAGCACCTCGCGACGGAAGCGAAACAGCGCGGCCGGCCGTCCACCGGTCTGTGTCGACATCACGCCGGTTGGTTCGACCAGGGCGCCGGCTTCCACCAGCCGGCGGAAATTCTGCTTGTGCAGATGCCGCCCCGAGATCGCTTCCACGGTCCGTTGCAGTTCAGTGAGTGTGAATTCGGGCGGCAAAAGTTCAAATACGACCGGACGGTATTTCAGTTTGGCGCGCAGCCGCGCGATCGCGGTGGCCAGAATTCGGCGGTGGTCGAAGCGCATCGACACGCCGAGGCTGGGGATCGACTTGCGCGCCAATGCCGCGGGGCGTCCGTCCCGCCGCGCCTCCTCGATCAATCCTGCTTCGTAGAGCAGCTCGTAGCGGTCGAGCACGCGCTCCTCGTCCCAATGCGCGCCCTCGGTGCCGAAATACAGCCGGACGCGGTCCTTGCGGCTGAGCGCGCGCGCGGTGTCCGGTTTCTCGGTCTGCGCAGCCCAGTTCGTGAGTTCGGGAAAGATGTCGCGCTCGATGATGTCGGGCCGCGATGCCCGCCAGTCTTCCCATGGGAAAAACCGATACCAGGGCTCAAAGGTCGCGCCGGGCGCGCGCGACGCGTTATCGGCCGCGCGCGTCAGCGCCAGGTAGCCGATCGACGCGACGTGGGCGTCGGTGTCGCCGGCCTGGGTGTGCCGGCCGCGATCGCCGAACGTATAGAGCTGCTCGACATAGCCCAGCCGCAACCCCGCCTGTTCTTCCACCCAGGCGCGCAGGCCGATCTCGAAGGTGCGGTGCGACACCGCGTCGAACGGGCCGAACGGAAGCCCGGCGAGCTTATCGCCATCGCTGCCAGAGGCGGTGAGAATCACCGGCTCGTTGCCTTCGATCGCGACGATGGCGGCGGTCAGGCCGATCTCGATCGGCGTCAGAAGCTTTTCGCTCATCTAATGTCCAGGCTCTAACATTCGCATCCTGTTGCAGCTAGCTCTCTTGCGAATGTTAGAGCCGAAGGGACACTAGCAAGAATATGATTCTAGTGCCGCTCTTCGATTTGAAGTTCCTGATCGAGTTTGCCGCTTGTGATGCAGTAACTTCAAATCGGCGGCACTGGCGTCGTTCAGGGGCATCAGTCGAGATCAATGCGGAACGGCCGGCCTTCCACCATCATGCTGCCCGGACCCATTTCGTCGAGCGCGCGCAGCATCCGTCCTTCGCGCCCCAGCGCCTTGTCCGCCAAACCTACGATCAACCGGTTCGGCGACGCGATCGGGGAGGCTGCACGAATTTGACGCGCGATCGAAATCTCGTCGCGAAGCGGATTAAGCATGCAGGCGGCGGCAAAGGCGCTCGCGGTCGAGCGGCTGATGCCGGCATAACAGTGGACGACCAGCGGCGCGCTGCGGTCCCAGCCGCGCACAAAGTTCAGGACCTGCTCGATATGCGAATCCGAGGGCGCAACGAAGCCATCGATCTGTTCGGTGATGTCATCCATCTGCACTTTCAGATGATTGGCCTCCAGCACCGACTCCGGCCGCTGCACCTGATCGACGTTGGCCATGACCGTCAGGATGTGACTGGCGCCGGTGGCTTTGACGGTGTCGGGAAGCGCGGCGAGCGAGCAGACGTGAATCATGGCGGTCCTTCGGTTGCCCCGACTATAGTATGTAGGGTGGGCAAAGCGAAGCGTGCCCACCATAAATGACGGAAGCCTTGGGCCATGTCGTCCGGTGAATGATGGTGGGCACGGCGCGAAGCGCGGCCCTGGCCCACCCCTACGAGGGTGAGAACACCGTCTTGAACCGCGCCAGGAACCGTTTCTCGGCCTTGGCCGCGGTCCAGGGCGTCAGGTAATCCCGCCGGGTCGCCGGGGGCAGGCCGGGATCGCGGCCAAACAGGCGCTTTGCCTCCGCCTGCGCAAAGCCTGCAAGCTGCGTCGCCTCGAGATATGCAGCACCCCTGTCGGCGGCCTTGATCCGTTGCGTGATCTCGTCCGCCAGCACGGGCGGCAGTCCGAAGCGGATGTGAATCGCCGAAAGCAGCCGCTTCTCCACGGCCTTGTAGTCCCCGCCAAGCACCGCCTTGAACGGCGAAATCATGTCGCCGATGACATATTCGGGCGCATCGTGCAGCAGTGCGGCGAGCCGAACTCTGATATCGACGCGCGGCGTCTGCTCGCGCATCACAGCTTCGACCAATAGCGTGTGCTGCGCCACCGAGAAGATATGCGCGCCGCTTGTCTGCCCGTTCCAGCGCGCGACGCGCGCCAGGCCGTGGGCGATATCGGCGATCTCGATATCCAGCGGCGAGGGGTCCAGGAGATCGAGCCGCCGTCCCGACAGCATCCGCTGCCAGACCCGGGTGGAAATTTCAGGCGCAGAAGGCTTCTTGGCCGTCATTTGACTTTGAGGCGCGGCGCGCGATGTTTTCCAGCGCAGGTTTCGTGGCAAAAGCAGGTTACCAGATGGTCGTTGACCATGCCGGTGGCCTGCATGAAGGCGTAGACGATGGTCGGGCCGACGAATTTGAATCCGCGTCCCGTCAGTTCCTTTGACATCTTGATCGAGAGCGGCGTCGATGCCGGCACGCTGGCGGTGGTCTTGAAATGGTTGACCTTCGGCCTGCCGTCGACGAAGTCCCAGAGGAACTTCGAGAAGCCGGGGCCGTCTTCCATGATCTTGAGATAGGATTTCGCGCTGTTGACCGCGCCCTCGATCTTGGCGCGATTGCGGACGATGCCCGCGTCGTTCATCAGCGCATGGACCTTTTTCTCGCTGTAGCGCGCGATCTTCTCGGGGCGGAAATCGTCGAAGGCGCGGCGGAAATTGTCGCGCTTGCGCAGTATGGTGATCCACGACAGCCCGGCCTGGAAACCGTCGAGGATGAGTTTTTCATACAGCGCGCGGTCGTCATGTTCCGGCACGCCCCATTCGGTGTCGTGATAGGCCATATAAAACGGATCTTCGCCGGGCCACGGGCAGCGCGTCAGGCCATCGGCATGCAGGCGCGCCGACCTCGTCATGCGACCGTCTGCTTCGGCAGGGAACGCAGATCGTCCGGGTCGGCAAGGCGGATGGCGAGGCCGCCTGCCGTCAGCGGCTTGCCTGCGTCGAGCGCGTCGGCGGCACGATCGGTCCTGATCAGCGCCAGACCGTTATGACCTGCCGTCGAACCCATGGTGCCGACCGCTTTGTCGCCGGCAAGAATGGCGGTGCCCGGTTCCGGCGAAAAGCCGTCAAGTATGACCCGTACGGTTCGGGTGCGCGCGGTGCCGCGATGCTGCATCCGCGACACCACCTCCTGTCCGACGTAGCAGCCCTTGTCGAAATCGACGCCGTGCAGGCGGTCCATGTTGGTTTCGTGCGGGAAGGCGTCGCCATACATGAAGTCGAGGCCGCCGCGCGGAACCCCGGACGCAATGCGATGGGTGTCATAGGCCGGGCTGTCGACCAGATCCGCGCCAATGAGCTCGGCGACCTTCTGCGCGAGCTCGGCCGGAACAAGAATCCGCCAGCCGAGTGCGGCGCTGCGCGGATCGGCGAACGCAAGGTCCGGCTTCATGGCAAATTCGCCATCCCATGCGGCGAGCACACCGAGGCTGTCCGAGAGGTTTTCGACCGCGACCTTGGCGCGCAGCTTGTAAAAACCGAGCTTGTCGGCGAGAGCTTGCGCCAGCGCGCGCGGGCAGTCGATCAGGAACCCGCCGCCATGGCCGGAAGGCGCTTCGGTGATCAGGAAATCGACGATTATCTTGCCTTGCGGCGTCAGCAACGCCCCGAACCGGCCAAGGCCAGGGCGAAGCAGCGTCGTGTCCGTGGTGACGAGGCCGTTGAGAAAGTCGCGGGCATCGTCGCCGCTGACCTTGACCACGCCCCGGTCGGGAAGAAACGCTGCTTTCATAAGGAGTTCTCTGGCAAAGTTCTTGGGGAAACGCAGGTGCCGGATATTACACGGCAACCTAAGACGCTAAGGTATTGGGAACAAGGCCCCGCGACACCAAGTTACGTAAAGCGGGCACTGAGGAATCATGAGTCAACGATTTGATACCATTCTAAGATCCGGCACCGTGGTCAATCAGGACGGCGAGGGCGTGCGCGACATTGCCATCGCCGACGGCCGCATCGCTGAAATCGGCGCCCTTGGACAGGCCTCGGCCGGCGAAGTGATCGACTGCAAGGGCCTGCATATCCTGCCCGGCGTGATCGACACCCAGGTCCACTTTCGCGAGCCCGGCCTCACGCACAAGGAAGACCTGGAAACCGGTTCGCGCAGCGCGGTCATGGGCGGGGTGACGGCTGTGTTCGAAATGCCGAACACCGATCCCTTGACCGTCACCGAGCAGACCTTCACCGGGAAAGTGAAGCGCGGCCATCACCGCATGCATTGCGATTTCGCGTTCTTCGTCGGCGGCACCCGCGACAATGTGCAGGATTTGCCGGAGCTGGAACGCGCGCCCGGCTGCGCCGGCGTCAAGGTGTTCATCGGCTCGTCGACCGGCGCACTATTGGTCGAGGATGACGAAAGCCTGCGGCGGATTTTCAATGTGATCAGGCGCCGCGCCGCCTTTCATGCCGAGGACGAGTATCGCCTCAACGACCGCAAGCATCTGCGCGTCGAGGGCGATCCGCGTTCGCATCCGGTGTGGCGCGACGAGACCGCGGCGCTGATGGCGACCCGGCGCCTCGTCAAACTCGCCCATGAAACCGGCAAGCGGATTCACGTGCTGCATGTCTCGACCAAGGAGGAGATCGAATTCCTGCGCGATCACAAGGATGTCGCCTCCTGCGAAGCGACGCCGCATCATCTGACGATGGCAGCACCGGAATGCTATGAACGGCTCGGCACCCTCGCGCAGATGAATCCGCCGGTGCGATCGGCCGATCACCGCGAGGGCATCTGGCGCGGCATCGCGCAGGGCATCGTCGACGTGCTCGGCTCCGATCACGCCCCGCACACGCTTGAGGAAAAGGCCAAAGCCTATCCGGCCTCGCCATCGGGCATGACCGGGGTGCAGACGCTGGTGCCGCTGATGCTCGATCACGTCAATGCCGGGCGATTGTCGCTGGCGCGCTTCGTCGATCTCACCAGCGCCGGGCCGGCGCGGCTGTTCAACATCGCCTGCAAGGGCCGCATCGCCGCGGGGTATGATGCGGATTTCACCATCGTCGATCTCAAGCGCAGCGAGACCATCACCAACAAATGGGTGGCCTCGCGCGCCGGATGGACGCCGTATGACGGCATGCGGGTCACCGGCTGGCCGGTCGGCACCTTCGTGCGCGGCCGCCGCGTGATGTGGCAGGGCGAGTTGGTTAAGCCGTCGACCGGCGAGCCGGTGCGGTTTCTGGAGACGCTGAAGGCTTAATTCTTCGCGCTCTCAAGCGGAGGTGAGGAGTTGCCTCAGGCAAAACCGTCATCGCCCGGCTTGACCGGGCGAACCAGTATTCCAGAGCTTCAGCATTTTATCATCAACGCTGCGGCGTACGGGATCACCCGCTTTCGCGGGTGACGACGTCCGAAGTTGGCGTAGCTCTTACTGCTTCGCCAGCGTAATCGAAAACTCGCCATTGCGGACGCGCACCGGGAGGCCTTCGACGAATTTCGCCACCGCGTCCTCGCCGTAGGTTCTGACCAGTTCGGCGAACGCCGCGAACAGGCTGGCCTGCGCCAGGCAGTCGCCATCGACGCCATCGTGCCGCGCCTCCGCCCAGGCCTCGTTGAGATAGCTGAGCGCGGCCTGTTTCTGTTCGTTATCGGGCAACGGGTCGCGGGCGTTTGAAAATGACGCTGGATGGCTCATGAAACTCAACACGCTGTGTGCGCGATCCAGGGCGGAGCGCATCGAATGCGCGTGGTTTAGCATGCAGCGCAGGACCGCCTAGACCAGTTCTTTAGGAAAGGTTAACGGCGCGAATTAAGATAAATCCAATGTCTCGAATTTGGAGTTCGCGCCGCGCGGCGGGGGCGAAGAGAACCCTAGTTGGCGTAACGGGCCGTCAGATCCCGCGAAATCTTCGAGCCTTCCTCGATATATCTGCGGATCGCGACCGAGGCTGCCGGCGTGCAGGTCCGGTAGGTCTGCTGGAACCCGTTATAGCCGCGGTTGAAGCCCGCGATCATGCGGGCGCGGCGATCGCCCGAGGGGGTTTCGGCATCGATCAGCGCCTGCATTTGGTTGCGCCATTTCGGGCCTTCATTGGTGCCGCAAATGCCCCGGAGGTAATGCAGGGTGCCGAGGATTTCGGCCAGCCGCTGCAGGTCGCCGTCGAACGGCGCGGCGGCATCCTGGGCCCGCGCTGGGCCAGAAATGCACGCCGAGATGAGGATGAGAGCGGCCAGGAAATGCTTGGACATGGGCCCGCACGATATGCCTTTTCAATGCGCTGGAAGCAAGGCGCGGTGGCTCCGGAGAATGAACCCGCGCTAGACTCCGAGCAGGGCCCTGGCCGACTGGATGACCTCCTGCAGGCCAGCAGTGACCTTAAGATCGCTTAAGCCATCTGGCGCCAGCCACCTGAAATCGTCGAGTTCGTCGTTCAGGACCGGCTCGCCGGCGATCCAGCGCGCCGCGAACGACATGATCAGATAGTGCTCGCCGCCGCCGCCGCCGGTTCCCGGCAGCACCTCGCGCCACCCGGCGAGGCCAATGATCTCGATTTTCAGCGCGGTTTCCTCATCGACCTCGCGATGCAGGGCGGCATGCAGCGTTTCGCCGAATTCGACCCGGCCGCCGGGCAGCGAATAAAAGCCCTTGGCGGGCGACCGTGCGCGGCGAACCAGCAGGATTTTGCCGTCGCGAAAGATCGCGGCGCTGACGGCAAGCTGGGGATGCGACGGCTGGACGGGGGGCGCCACGGCGGTCAGTGAGTCATGATGTAGTCGACATCGGCCTCGGCGCCGCCATTGATGACGCCGCCGGCCAGCGCGACCAGCGGCTTGACCCAGCCGGTGGCCTGCCCGGCCAGCGTGGCCCGGGTCTTGTCCTGGCGGGCTTCGCGCATGGCCGCGCCGACCGCGGTGAGGATCGAGGTCATTGCACCGGTGATACTGTCGAATTCGGCGCGGATGATCGCGTCGGCGGAATCATAGGCCTCGATTGCGAGGTCGCGCGCCTTGAAATGGGAGGCCGTGAAATGCTCGCGATAGGACAGCGGGTGCCAGTCCAGAAAATCTTCCGCGCATTCCGGGATGTCCGGAATCATCTCGAGTAGCATGATGGCTTCGTTAAAATGATTTAGATAATCAGTGGCAAGGCCGGTGCGGGGGTTGATGTTGGCGGCGCGCAACTGCGCAGCCCGGGCCTCCTGATCGGGGCCCGGTGCGAGCGGCATCTGGCGATGGGATCGCGCAGGTTTGGAAGCCGTTGATGTCATCTGCCGCAGTGTTGAGGGTTGGGGTTAAAAGGTGCTGAACGGATGCCTATCTGGACCACAGAATGTGCGGACGCTTCGTAATTACGTCGCCGCCGGCGGCCTTGCGGCAGATTTTTGGCTATATCGAACAGCCGAATTTCCCGCCACGGCATAATATTGCGCCGACGCAACCTATACCGGTGGTTATCATCGAGAACGGCATCAGGCATTTCCGGTTGATGCGCTGGGGCCTGTTGCCCGGCTGGGTCAAGGACCCCCGTAAATTTACCCTGCTGATCAATGCGCGCTCGGAAACGGTGCTGGAAAAACCGGCCTTCAGGAACGCGATGAAGCGGCGGCGCTGCCTGATCCCGGCGGATGGCTATTATGAATGGCAGGCTTCCGAACAGCGCAAGCGGCCGCACTTCATCCATCGCCGCGACGGACGCCCGATCGGACTTGCCGGGCTGGCGGAAACCTGGATCGGCCCGAACGGCGAGGAACTCGATACGGTGGCGATCGTCACCGCACCGGCGAGCGCCGATCTCGCGGTGCTGCATCACCGCGTGCCCGTGACCATTGCGCCCGGCGATTTCGAGCGCTGGCTGGATTGCGGCACGCACGATGCAGAAGATGCGATGGCGCTGCTGAGGGCGCCTGACGAAGGCGAGTTCGTCTGGCACGAGGTCTCGACAAGGGTCAATCGCGTCGCCAATGACGACGCGCAACTGACCCTGCCGATCACGGCGGAGGAAATGGCGGTTGAGCAGCCGAAGCCGGTGAAGAAGACCGCGCCGCGCAAACCGGCGCCGGCGGTATCTGAAGATGACGGGCAGGGCTCGTTGTTCTAGGCGCGTGTACAAATTCGGGCATGCCACGGCGAGGGTGGTTCACGGCGTCCGACGTTTCACTGGTTTATCCGCCATGCGAGCATGTCAAGCCGATCGTTGCCGAAAAAGACCTCGCCCTCGTATACGAAGCTTGGGACACCGAAGATGCCACTCGCATAGGCCCGCTTTGTTTGGTCCACCAAGATTGTCCTGGCGTCGGGCGAAAGAGCCTCAGTCAATATTTCCGAGATGTTTCCTGCTTCAGTCAGACAAGCTGCCAACATGTCCGGGTCCGCGATATCGCGTTGCTGTTGCCATAATGCGTCGAAAACCGAGTTTCGAAACGCCTCGTGGCGATCCGGGTCGAGCAATGAGGCTATGCATAGAGCGGGAATTGAATCTGGTCGCGAAGGTTTCGGCGGACGCAACGGCACGCCATAGAATGCGGCGCTGCGTCGGACATCGGCAAGTAAATGAGCGCGTTTCGCCGGGGGCAATGGATCGACGTAGCTGGCCCATGGTTCTCGACCAGCCTGAAGGTTAAGCAGGACGTCAATGGACACCGGCCGCCAAGGCCATTCAACGGGTACGGGCGGCCTGAATAATGCTTTGCGGATTCGGCTCGCCGCAAAGTAGGCGTAGGGTGATCTAAAATCGTAGTAAGTCTCAACCGTAACCGCCATGAACTCTCCAAATTGCGGCATCATTTGAATTGACCCGGCGCGGCAGGCAGTTTGGCGCAGGGCAAAAGCAAATAGACCCGCTGTTCTGTTATCCGGCTTGCCATATCATGAGTTGCGCACGTCAAAAATATTCAGCGCCGCATATTGCAGCAGCATGATGGTCTTGGCATCCGCGATGCGGCCATCGCCGATCATGGCGAGCGCCTGGTCGATTGGCAGTTCCAGCACCTCGATGTCCTCGCCCTCTGAGGCAATGCCGCCGCCGCTGCCGACTTGCATCTCCGGTTGATACTCCGCGACAAAGAAGTGCAGTTTCTCGGTGACCGAGCCGGGGCTCATGAAGGCTTCGAATACCTTTCGGATGTCGCCGAGCCGATACCCGGTTTCCTCTTCCGCCTCGGCGCGAATCCGGATTTCCGGCGACTCGTTGTCCAATAGACCGGCCGCGGCCTCGATCAGGAGATCGTCGTAGCCGTTGACGTAGGCCGGATAGCGGAATTGCCGCACCAGCACCACGGTGCGCTGCGCCAGATTGTAGGGCAGCAGCGTTGCGCCATTGCCGCGGTCGTAGGTCTCGCGGTGCTGGGTCTGCCACTCGCCGTTGGCACGCCGCCATTCGAAAGTGGTGGTTTTCAGCGTGTAATGATTATCGGAGAGCACGCGGACGTTCTGGACGCGGATGCGGTCGGAGACGGTCATTAACCTACAGCACCTTGCCGGGGTTCATGATGCCTGATGGGTCGAGCATCGCCTTGATGGCGCGCATCAGCTCGATCGAGACATTGTCCTTCACCTCGGGCAATTCGTCGCGCTTGAGCACGCCGATGCCGTGCTCGGCGGAGATCGAGCCGCCCATCCGCAATACGATGGCGAATACAACGGTATTGACCTCGTGCCACCGCGCGAGGAAATCCGCGGCATCGCCGCCGATGGGCTGGCTGACATTGTAGTGGATATTGCCGTCGCCGAGATGGCCGAACGGCACCGGCCGCGCGCCCGGAATCAGTTTCACCACAGCGGCATTGGCTTGCTCGATGAAATCTGGCACCGCGACCACCGGCACCGAAATGTCGTGCTTGATCGAGCCGCCCTCCGGCTTTTGCGCCGCGGACATCTCGTCGCGCAGCTTCCAGAACGCGCTGCGCTGGCTGAGACTGGCCGCAATCACCGCGTCGTCGACGATGCCGCCGTCGAGACCCTGCGCCAGGATCGATTCCAGCGCGGCGCGGGCATCGTCGCGCGAGGACGACAGCTCCATCAGCACGTACCATGGATGCTTGCTCGCGAGGGGATCGCGGATGTCGATGCCGTGACGCACGCTGAAATCCACGGCGATGTCGGAAAGCAGCTCGAAACTGGTGAGAGTGCCCGCGGCCTCGTTCTGCGAGATCGCCAGGAGCTTCAGCGCCTGCGCAGGCGATTGGAGACCGACGAAGGCGGTTTCCACCGCGCGCGGCTTCGGAAACAACCTCAGCGTCGCCGCGGTGATGATGCCGAGCGTGCCCTCGGCGCCGATGAAGAGGTTGCGCAGATCGTAGCCGGTGTTGTCCTTTTTCAGCTTCGACAGCCCGTTCAGAATGCGCCCGTCGGCCAGCACCACTTCCAGCCCGAGCGCCATCTCGCGCGCCACGCCGTAAGCGAGCGCCGTGGTGCCGCCGGCATTGGTGGAGAGATTGCCGCCGATGGTGCAGCTCCCCTCCGCGCCGAGCGACAGCGGAAACAGCCGGTCGGCCTCGGCCGCGCGCTGCTGGGCGACCTGCAGCACCACGCCGGCCTCGCAGGTCATGGTGTTGGAGGCGGTGTCGATGTCGCGGATTTTGTCCATCCGCCGCATCGAGACGACCACCTCGCCATTGTGCGGGGTCTGGCCGCCGACAAGGCCGGTATTGCCGCCCTGCGGCACCAGCGCAATCCCTGATTCGGTGGCGAGCTTGCAGATGGCGGATACTTCCGCGGTCGAGCCCGGCCGCAAGACAAGCGGAGAGCGCCCGTGAAACAGGTCGCGCTCTTCGGTGAGGTAGGGCGCGATGTCAGCCGCGTCGGTCACCGCGTATTTGTCGCCGACGATGTTGCGGAAACGCGCGATCAATTCGGGCGAGAGCGGCGGCGCTGAAGGCTGGACGATATTCATCTTGGTCTCTTGTGTTTACTCACTCCCGCCCCATCGCGGCGCGGCGCAGCCGGTCATTGATTGCTTCGCCGAGCCCGTGATGCGGCACCGGCATGACGGCGATGGCGCGCGCGCCGCTGGTGTCGAGCGCGCGAAGATAACCGAAAAGATTGGCGGCGGCCTCATTGAGATCGCCGCGCGCGGACAAATTCATCACTACGGTTGCTGCGTCAACTCCCGGTATTGCACCCGACCCAAACGCCAGCAGCGCCTCGCCGGCCTCGACCCTTTCGGCATTGAGCCTGACCCTCGTGCGCGGCGCGTAATGCGACGCCAGCATGCCCGGCGCCAAGGGCTGGTCCGTAACGCTGTCCGCATCCTCGGGTGGCTGCAGCAGCGTGCGGCCGAGCACGCGTTCGATCTCGCCGCGCGGCACGCCGCCGGGACGCAGCAGCATCGGCGCATCAAAACAGCCGACAATGGTGGATTCGACGCCGACCGCGACCGCGCCGCCGTCGACGATCAGATCGATTCGCCCAGCAAGGTCGCTCTGCACATGTGCCGCTGTGGTCGGCGAGACATGACCCGACAAATTGGCCGACGGCGCCACCACCGGCCCGCCGAACGCGCGCAAGATCTCCCGCGCCACCGGATGCGCGGGCACCCGGATCGCGATGGTGTCGAGCCCGGCGGTGGCGAGATCGGCTACCGGGCAGTCTTTTGTCTTCGGCAGCACCAGCGTCAGCGGGCCCGGCCAGAACGCCCTGGCCAGCGCGATCGCTCGCGCGTCGAAGCGGGCCAGCCGCATCCCAGCCTCGAGGTCGCTGACATGGGCGATCAGCGGATTGAATGCGGGCCGGCCCTTGGCCTGATAGAGCCGCGCGATCGCCTGGGGGTTGGTGGCGTCGGCGCCGAGGCCGTAGACGGTCTCGGTCGGGAACGCGACCAGGCCGCCTTCCGCCAGGCAACGCGCTGCTGAGGCCACGGCGGCCTCATTGGCGGGCAGAATTGGCGTTGTCAGGCCCACATTCACAGGAATTGGCGTCCTCAATTCGGCTTCTTGCGGTGCGCGAAACCCAAGGCTATAAGCCGCGTTCTTGTCGGAGTGTGGCTCAGCCCGGTAGAGCACTGCGTTCGGGACGCAGGGGTCGCAGGTTCAAATCCTGCCACTCCGACCAGACTTCTCATACTATCAACCCTTTACCGGGACAGTTATCGGGACAGAAACCCCTTCGCAACCGTTGCGGCGGACGTTTTTGAACGGGATGACGGCCAATTTCGGGTCGGCATCGAAGACGGGGCTGTCGGACCATTCCGCACTCGCACGTTTGCCGTGCAGGTTGCGAGCGGCTTTCAGCCGGCACCCGCGCCAACAGCGAAATTTTTTAGGATTCGGGAGGTGCGCAGCAATGCATCCTCCTGACTCGGAAATGCAAAGGCGCGCTCCTGCGAAGGACGCGCCCGATAGCATCTCATCAAAACCACAGCGCAATCAGAATACCGAATTTCAGCAAATCCCGCAACCGGAAACTGTTAGCGCAGCGTTGCTGGCTGCCCTCTCTCACAAGGCGAGGGCTCGATGAACTATCACGCCACGCCGGAACCGACCCACTGCAACATCGTGCTCGAACAGGAATTGCTCGGCGCCATCCTTACGCCAGTCGGCGCTGCGGTGCTCAATGCGATT